>Ga0268261_10004153_pt1 | contig 10800 bp, 20 predicted proteins | sample TergutNc150P1_FD_190353 | JGI IMG/M metagenome (GOLD analysis project Ga0268261, IMG submission 190353) | Nasutitermes corniger P1 segment gut microbial community from laboratory colony in Florida, USA - Nc150 P1 (SPAdes) (version 2) | ecosystem: Host-associated > Arthropoda: Insects >...
CCCATTTACCCATGGATCTTGCAGGTGGTTTCTTCCCATCAGGTTTTCCCACTATTTTTCTTACCTTCCCTGCAAGGCACACATCCAACACATTGTATTCTCCAAAATGTTATCAACCTATTGAAATTTGCTCTGATTTGAGAGAAAATAATTGGATGTTGGAGAAAATGTTATAGTGTGGGACATTGTGATTTTTCCCTTGGCATATATCATTAATATCACAGATTACGATGATAAAAGCAATGAGGCCATAGTTGAGAACAGGACTGAAACCAATGCCATAGAAGAGCATATATGCGTTGAGGTGGAAAATGTGAGGGAAGGAAACTGCTTAGAAGACGTAATCCTCGAAAGGGGGTTTAACCCTTATCCTGCTAACGTGGAGAATATGGTGATCTCCTAATAATGCCAGCAAATGGCAGGTGGGATTTAACTCGGCGTTTAAAGGGTTAATTAAAAGGGATTTTAAAAAACTAGAAGGGCAGGCCATGAACGGGATTCATCTGGCTAAATGTAGTGTCTAATGACCAGCTATTTCGAGCAAGCAACTGATTGCTTCGAGACAGGACGTTCAGTCCACAGCATTCGTTATCACAGACTAATATTGGTAGCACTGATCCAGAGTAGTATGATCCATGTAGTAGGATTCTGACTGTAATTTCCCCGGCTACCTGGGGGGGGAACTTTGACTGTTTTGTAGCGGTTAGATTTATTGTCTGATCCTGCTGGGTTAACGTCATGAAAACCACCTGCACTGTCGTACTTTTCAACGGGCCTTGTACACTCTGACGAACTGAAACATGAACTGACGGTAGTTCTTTATAGTTTGACATTTTCCATCGTAGGTTATGATGTGTGCATCCACTTAAGTGCATGAATGTAATTTTTTTTATGTCCTGAAACACTTCCTGTTAAATGTGAGCGAAACTATAACTTTGTAAAACTGTGCTTTGGGTTATGTCTTGTATCACCGAAATATCTGGATGCAGTGAGAAGTTGCGTTAAGAAAATGTAACGGGTTTTCTATTGTAGTGTCGGTAATGATTTCCTTAATGTAGGACCAATACAAGCTTTCCTCCTGTACCCTGTAAAATAAATGTTCACCACATGTAATGTACTCGAAGGTAGCAAATTTGCATTTCACGTCAATCATTTCTACTATTCTGCTTCTGAGTGGATTGTCAGCGGATTAGGTAACCAAACAAAACCAGTGCAATGCAGTTTGAAAATGTGTTAATTGCTCGATTTGTGCCTATGAATACATTGTTTAGTGCTAATTATTTTGAGGTTTCACATGCAAATTTAACACAGAATGCAGTAATTTGAATGGGTAGTGCATATTCAGTATGATCAGGGTTTTAAAATCTGGAAACAGAATGTTATATGTGATGTATAAAACGTATTAAAGATTCTGAAGTGATTCTGTTTATTCCTCTTTTACATTATCCTGATATGCTTCAATGGATTATGTAACACAGTGTCTGAACACCATAAACACACCAAATAGAGCATCACACCTGTAACCTTACAGGAAAGGAACAAGCGAGATCAAAATATCAGTCCTCCAAGATGCGATACTAAGAGTTATTGGACAGGTTTTTATAAAACTGTGGGACCTTAACAAATGACACAGTGTCACATGCTAGGAGACCCTAATCTCAGCGTTTACTGCCATGGGAACCTTACGTGTTATAGAGGCAAGTGGGAGAGTAGTGATAGCTTATGTGGCCAGAGTGAATCATTGGTAAAGCTAGCAATCACCATTCAGTCTTGTCTGCATTACAGGTGATTCATTTAGAAAATGATAAAATGTGAGCTGTATGACAGCTGTAATTCAAAATGCCTATTGCACAAGTTAATAAGTGTATTTCTTGCAGAACTGCCAAACTGGGTCACAGTTGTAAAAGAATGCTGTTCACCATTCATGATCATCAGGCCATCCCAAGTGCTGGGTGTCTAAACTTTATATGGCATTATATACCATTATTTTGGGCTGATTTGCAGGCCACACATGGAGATATAATTGGTGTACCTAACTGCCTAAATTATTGTGTGCATTTGATGGTATGTATGTAATTTAAAATGTGGCCACTAGTTCCATAATACAACCTGGTCAGCTGTGGGTAGGAGACTTGTGATGTAATGTCTGTGATTGAAGGAAATTTTCATTCCTAAGAGTAGTTTAAATATGGTGGAGACAGAATTATTGTATTTACCATCTCTTAAGCACTGGTGGGTGTGTTTTATGTGCATGTGAAGAGTTGAAACAAATTTATATTATGAGATAATTCTTTTTGAATGTTGTCTGTTATTAATAAGAAATATATACACCATTTCAGAGGCTAATTGTGTCTCTGTTTTGAGGTAGAAAGACAGGGTACCCACTCTGTTGGCCTTCTTAACATGAAGTTTTTCTTTACAATAAGCATCCATTACATGAGGGTTATCTCAGTTTGTGCAGGTGATTGATGAAGTATATCATTTTAAAATAGGCCACTAGTGGTAAGTTTTATAGCAAGTTTTTTTGTAGGTAACTGCATAATTTTGCAATTATTTTATTTGTTCAAAGAATTCCATCCTCTGGGATGTGATGCCATGTGTTTTGGTAGAAATTTACTATTTTTTTGAAGGCAAATGGTTCATCAAACTTTTACCCCAACAATGCAGATAGCAGGTCCCCCTCCTCCCCAGCCCCCATTCATGACAAATTTGTGTCAGACTACACAACGTCACATCCCAGAATACGTTATTCCTTTGTGTCACTTTCATGTTTTACTTTTGTTGTGTACCTGTGCATAATAATTTTTGTAATGTATTTTCCTGTAGGTGATATATTTGTTTCACACGTACAGTACAATGTTCATGATTTTCTTCAATCCCCTCAGGAAATTTTCATACACCAGAGAGTTTAAATTTTTTCAGGTCCCACCCCAAATGCAGTTTTACCTGCCGGGCATGTTGGGAGGGTATATTTGGGGGTTGGTTGTCCCTATTCTTCATGACACAAACAGTCAAATAATTTTACAGGCTTATTAATATTTAGTGAGGAGTCAGTAGATTTTCTTTCCAGGCACATTTGGGAGAAATCTGAATGCTGATGAAAAAAATCTGGTCCAGAGAATATGTCACTGATTGAAGAGTGTGGAGATGGCAGAACTGGGTCGCTGCCAGTTCTGTCATTTCCTTTTGTAATTGTCTCGTAAAAGTTAACCCAACATAATTTCAGTTGTTAGACTCTGATAAAGCAATTAAATATTTTGTGTGTGTGTGTGTGTGTGTGTGTGTGTGTGTGTGTGTGTGTGCGCGTGTATGTGTGTGTGTGTGTGTGTGTGTGTGTATATATATATTTGTAGGTGTGTTTATTTTTGTGTACATTTTGTTCTTTATGTATTCATTCATCACATTATTCATTTATCTGTGTTATTATTCCACAGATTAATATGGATGTAATTAAGATGGGACTTGATTCATATTCTGGCACAAGTACATCATCTACCAAACAAGCACCAAAAGTCATCAAAGCGTAATATGTGGATGGACAAATTTCAGAATCTGGCATGATGCAGCTTCATTCTAAGGTTATAATGCAAGACCCTCATGAATTTACATTGAATTAGAAATTAGGTTTTTGTATTTCGGGTGTAGATTGCTGGTAACCAATGTACTGTCGAAATCCTTGTGTAAGAGCTTGGCATATTTGTGGGTCTGCTAGTACTTTAATTTTCAAGTTTTTTTTTTTTTCATCTAACTGATCACAGGGAGCAAGATTAGTCAGGAGTTTACAGACTATGTACACATGAAATTTAGTTTACAGCACATCAATAGTCCTTATCATCATTCAAAATTAACTTTTTAGCAGAGAATGTATCACTTCTATTATACCACAAAGGCTACATCTTGATGACCAGTTTTACTTATTTCATAACTGAAAAATTTATTTAAGTGTACAAATGGAGTGTAGGTAATAGTGGAAGATTGTAGCATGAGATTTGCGCTCTATTGGGTTATTATGCAGCTAGTAGTGGGTTGTCCTGAAATGTTGGTAAGAAGTTACTGCTACTCACTGCATAGTAACCTGTAACAGTGCGGTTGTCTTCTACCTTGTGGTGGTATCCTGCAATCATGCAGATTGTAGCATGTTACACAGGGATGTATCCTCATAAGAATTAAAGATGTCATATGGGTTATATTTGTACCCAAATGCAAACCAGCATTTTTAAACCTTAAAGTTGGTGTTTAAATGTGTGTGGTCATCTTGAATTTCATTCTGAAGTGCTGAGCAAGACTGTGCCATGTTGACCCTTAGATGTGTGGCTGAACTGTTGCAAGTGCAGCCAAAAGAAAGAACAAAGCATCCTGTAGTGCTGTGGTTCATTCATTTTGCCAGTAAAGTGGCCAGTCATGTAGGGAGGAGGGTCATAAGTGTGATCTGTATTGTGTGTAGCATTAGGCAAATTTATAATGCCAACTTTAAACTGTTGCTGTCATTAGCCATGCTGAGAAAAGGAGTATGTGTAATGCAGCAAGAAGTTCAAGGTTTAAGAAGCAAGTGTCCAAAGGTAGAGGCAACAAAAGGAAAAGATGATGAACATGAAGTTCACCTGAAAATCTTACACTGGTCTGCAGCGTTCAAGGCACTAGAACAAGTAAATATCAAGACGATATGCTTAAAAAGAAAAACCTAAAGAGTGTTGACTACCTGTGAGGCTGTAAAATATAAAAGTTCAGGAAAATGCAAAATCACACATCACATATCATCTCTTGCAAGGCAAGTGTCTGTTGGTGTGTATGTATGATGCAGAGGAACTTGTTCTGTCATTATCAGAGAACTTTACATGGCTGGAAATTGCCAGGAGATTTTGAGAACAAGCTTGTTGCTTTTAAACAACATGTGATTTGACTTTGCAAAACACACTATTGCATCCTGAGCCAAACAAAAAATGCTAGTGGAACAGCAGTATACTTTCATATGTCATCAAATTATACTGTCAGTGACAATGAGGAAAACTGGAAACATTGGGCAATGAAAAGATGCAAGATATTGACAGTATAATCAGACAATAGCAACTTTCCTGCACAAATTATCCAAAGATGCAAATAACCACAGAGGGGCAGCTGCATGTGAGAGTCATCATTAAGTGTCAATTTAGAGCTTGGATAACCAGTGAGGCTACAGAGGACTGATTGGCTATGGTGTGGAACAGACAGCCAGTGGTGCACCTGAAATATTGGGTGTGTTGGTGCTGGATGCCTTTAAGGGACATTTGACACCAAAAGTAAAAGTGACAACTACAGGTTTTCAATGATGTAGTGAACAAGCCATTTAAAAACCACCTAAAGTGGCTGTTGGAGGGGGCAGATGTAACTGGCTGTGAATTGTGCTGTGTTCTGCTACCAAAGATTGACTTACCATAGTAATACAGTTTTGGAATTTTTTGAGGGTTACTGGTGTCATATATAATTAAATTTCACCATCTGACATTTGTATCGGATGTATGATGAAAAACATTATCTAACACATCAAAGTTAAATGCTTGGGGGGCAAACCTTCCTACTTCTTGGTGCCAAATTTTGACTGAAAGATACTTATACTTATCACTTCTCTTTTTGGAATATGCTCAAACATATAAAGTTCTGCCCTAATCTCATTATATGTAGCCATTCAAACAGAATTCTGTTGAAATTCAATTATCTGCATCTCCAAATTATGCAAAGCCAAATCAGAAAACTGCTGCACTTTCCATATTTCATATTACATTTTGTCAGTGTTTGTCACAAATCAGGATGTTTCGTCTAGAATTAAAAAGGGACAGAATATGCCATGCAATAGTCCAATTGAGAGATCAGTTATATACAACATCATTGTCAGATTCGCCACTCTCCAAGTATGTTTCATTGAAAGAAAACACTATTGTGCAAATTTATATCATGTTTAAAACTCATGGGTTTCTGCAAAGGCTGCTTACACTCATTCTGTGACACTGAAGGTTTGTGTTGAATTCATTAAAGAGGGTAGGTACCCCAGAAAAAAGATGAAGGCTGTCAACCATTTTTGATCGTATAGTTGGAGGTGTTTCTGCTTCTTGACTTCCATAAGATGTCTTATATACGTTAAACCTTTTACAAAACTGTGATGTACATGACCGTGGCTAAGCCATCCAATATTGTCCAATGGAGCATACGCAAAGTTGAAGACTTCGTCTCCATTACTAGGTGCCTCAAATGCCTTGGCTTCGGCCACACTGCTAGGTTTTGTCAAAACCAGCAAAAAAGCTCATACTGCACCAAGGATCACCATTGGAAAGAGTGCGACAACAAACACTCTATACGCTGCTCCAACTGTGCTAAAGCCAACACCTACATACACGATGACAGCAAGAAAACAAACATTAATCATAGCGTCTTTAGCGAAGAGTGCCCCAGATTACGCAGGATAGAGTCATTAGTCATAAGTAAGACTGATTACTAGGTATGGACTCCCTGGCATTCGCACAGATTAACACACATCACTGCAAAGCTGCCATGGTGCATCTCTCCCCATACACCCATGACAATAAAGTGGATGTATTAATTATCCAAGAACCATGCTGCCATAACGGAGAGCCCTGCTATATCCCTCCAGAATACCTAGCCTTCTTTGCTCCCTCAAACAAAAACCCTAGAGCCTCTCTGCTCATCAAAAGGGACATTGCCCATAAATTCATGTTCCTCCACCAATTCTGAAATCCTGACAACTCAATTGTAGTAGCGGCCACCAACCCCCCAATACATATAGCCAGCTTTTACCTCCCCCTACAACATGCTCGAACAGGACCTCACACCCATACAGACCTTTCTAACCACAGTAAACCATAAAAACTTCGTCTGGGGCCTGGACACTAACAGTAAACACAGTTTATGGCACAGCCCCACCACTGACAGCAGGGGCAGAATGTTAGCAGACTTCTTATCCTTGCATGGTCTGCTCTCAATAAATGACAAGGATGGCCCAACTTACTCAGGGCCAACAGGAGACAGCTGGATTGTCATCACAGTATCAACAAGCGAACTGGCCCATAAAATTCAAAACTGGAGGGTCAGCGAAGAAAACACGCTATCAGACCACAGTCTCATACTGTTCAGTTTAAGGACTCAGAACCATGCTTCGAACCTAAACAGAACAGCCAGCCACCCTACAAGAAGATTTGCCACCCGAGCAGGCAACTGGAAACTGTTCCAGTTAAAAGTTCTCCAACACAGACAAGAATGGGTGGACCTCATAAACAATTCCACAGCTAAGGAGAATCTAGACACAGCTATTACAACAATCTGGGATGATCTGGGAGAAATAAATGAAACATGCTTCCCACCATTCTTACCGAAAACAAAGTACATCCCATGGTGGTCTCCAAAACTAAATGCCCTAAGGATACAAGTAAACAGGCTAAAACGCAGAGTCAAAAGATGCAAAAACCGGGCGCTTAGAGAGATCTGCAGCACACGACTTAAGGACCTCAAAAACCGCTGCAGGGCCTCATGGCCAAACAGGACTCCTGGAAGAAATACTGTACGGACAGTGTCAAAAGTTCACCTTGGAAAATCTATAAACTGTGCAAAGCTGGATTCGCAAGGCAACCAGCCCCCACCTCACTAACCCTCCTGGACGGATCGGACTCAACAACAGCAAAGGAAACAGCAATCGCCCTCCTCCACAAATTCTTCCCCGATGACCACATAACACAAGATAGCGTACAGCGAAGGAGCATCTGGGCGCAAGTAGCAGGTTCAAAAACCCCAGCCTCCCAGGCAGTACCAAACTTCAAGAACCATGAAGTGGAGGAGGTTATAAGGAGGTTATAAGGAAGGTTATAAGGAAGATGGTATCGACGAAGTTACAGTAAAAAGAATGCATATGTTACTACCCACATTCTGGACAACCCTCTTCAATAAATGCTTCCTGCTAGGATGCTTTCCTAAAGCATGAAAAAGGGCGAGCGTAATAGCCATTCTCAAAACAGACAAAACAAACTACACACGGTACAAGGTTATTACGGCATTATCTTGCTGTCATTCCCAAGCAAATGTTTGGAAAAATTACTGATCGGGAGGCTCAACTATTTCTTGGAGTCCACCAGACAAATTCCACCACAACAATACGGATTTACAGCTAGTAGGTCCACAGCAGATGCAATAACAAAAGTAGTTAGGTTCGTCCGCCACGCTGGCAAACTTGGAACAAAATGCTGCCTTTAAGCACTGTACATTGCAGGCACCTTCGACAATGCCTGGCACCCCGGAATCCTATCCAGACTCTGGGAACTAAAATGTCCACCAAACATATACAGTATCATAAAGAACTTCCTACAAGACTGAAATGCTCACATCAAACTAGGCGAAGCAACAAGCTCTAAACACGTCACCAGAGGATCTCGCAGGGGTCAGTCTCGGGCCCAACACTATGGAACGTAATTATCAGTGACCTAATTGTGCTACTAAACATGACACCAAACCTAGAAATTGTAACATTTGCTGATGACATAATGATAGTGATACAAGGCCCCTCCCACTCAGCTGTTCTCACAATGGTAGTAAACACACTCTGCGCCACAGAGGACTGGTGCAAAAAACACAGACTGGAGATATCTAAAGACAAATCGGCACTAATGCCAGTGTTTATAAGAAACAGAGATACTTAGAAAAGCCATCCCAAAATATCTTCATGGGGAATAAATGTTGTTTCAAAAATGAAATACTTGGGAATTATGCTGGACTGCAAGTTGGACTGGTTTCCCCACACCCAATATCTAGAAAGTAAGCTGCTGCATATTCGCAACAACCTTGTCCAATGCTCCAGAGCCACATGGGGCATATCATACGCCAACCTGGTGACAATATACAAACACGCTATTCTCCCTGTAATCACATATGCGGCAGAGGCTTGGCATAGCTCAATTTCCAAACGAGCAAAGAACAAATTCAAACAAATCCAGAAGTCATTCCTCCTATTCCTAACGAAGGCCTACAGAACAGTCTCACTCGAGGCACTCTCAGCATTCGCAGGGCTAATGCCTATAGACCATGCAATCAGCCCATACAAAGATATAAGAGCAATCTCCAGAGGCCTACCCACTAACACAGTAATAGCCTAGCTAAAGAAAATTGAAACCCCATTAAAATGAGAGGACTTCACCCAATTGAGAGCCATATACACATAGAACTGACAGGCGTGGAAGGCACAACAGAAGTGTCTGTCTATATGGACGGATCCAAACAGAACACCACGTAGGGCCAGGCATGGTCGCGGTCAAAAACTCTCGAGAAGTTCATATTGAAACTCAGAGACAATACAGAATGTACAGTATTTCAAGCCGAGCTATGCGGAATTGGCATGGCAGTGGATTGGATCAAAACCAACAGAAGGGTACCTCCTCTTACCCAATCCACGTCGATTCAAAAGCAGCATTACTAGCCATTGCTAATAAGCTTTCTACTCATCCCCTAGCCGTCGATACTAGAAGGAAAATAATCGAACTATGGATGACCACCACGATCACCTTCCACTGGATAAAAGGGCACACAGGCCTGAAAGGGAACAAGAGAGCAGATTACCTGGCCAAAACAGTCGCGAGCTACAACCCCAACATCACATACGACGCAATACCAGTTTCCAGAGGGAAGCAGCTACTGGAGGACTATTACTCACAAATCTGGGATGCAACATATATAAACTCTGGGAAAGCTTCCCACACCAAACCACTCATTCCCGCCATCTTCCGCAGAAAGTCCCTCTCCCTCTGACCAAACTACATCCTCACCCAACTCCTAACAAACCACGGCTGTTTTCACTCATACCTTCATAAAATAAAAAGGCACCCACACCACTCTGTAGCTGCCCTGAAAAGGTCGAACAAACGGCATGACATCTTATGATAGAATACAGTCTCTTCTCAAAGGACCGATCAGCGGTACTTCAAAACCTCCCCCTTCCTCTGATAATGCAATTCCACATACATACAGTCGACATCCACAGATTAATTAAAATCATCTTCCAAATGCTGCAAGAACAATCAAAACGCGACCAGGACCTATAGCAACTCCTAAGTCAACACATAATTAAAATATTACTAGTACAATACAGCTATAAACAGTACAATTAAAGTACTCAAGACTGTACATAATACTACATAATACTGTAAATACCCCATGGTATACCGTTTGGTGAAACACAGGTTGTAGTCCTTTCCCAGTTAAAAAAAAAAAAGTTTTAACGGTCTAGCGGTCTGCAAAACTATAAGGTTGCTTCATGCAGAAGCGTACTGAACTGTCAATTTAAGTAACAATTTTTGTATTTGTTCACATCTTTTGCTCCAGTGTCATCTTCCTGTCTTTGACCTAAATTGCCTGCTGACGTAGGATGCAAAGGAAAGGCACAGCTGTATGTCCATTAGGTTTTGAAAGTAATTCAACAAACTGTGTGCTTCAGCTAATCGTATTTGGTACACAATCCATTATAACTGTCTCAGTTCTACTTTTTCGATATCAAATTTTGACAGTATATGTTCATACGTGGAAGAGAGAATATTTTCAAACTGACAATTGGGAATGAGAGTCTGCATCAGGATAGTAATGATAATGGGGTTAGAATAGTAAATTTTGCCACATCTAAAAATCTAGTTGTTAAGAGCACGATGTTCCCGCATCGAAATATTCATAAGTACACCTGGACCTCTCCTGATGGGCAGACTCATAACCAGATTGATCACGTATTGATAGATAGGAGATGGCATTCGAGCATACTAGACGTACGAAGTTTCAGGGGAG
>Ga0268261_10004154_pt1 | contig 10799 bp, 4 predicted proteins | sample TergutNc150P1_FD_190353 | JGI IMG/M metagenome (GOLD analysis project Ga0268261, IMG submission 190353) | Nasutitermes corniger P1 segment gut microbial community from laboratory colony in Florida, USA - Nc150 P1 (SPAdes) (version 2) | ecosystem: Host-associated > Arthropoda: Insects > Digestive...
ATCTTAGCAGGCAAGCGGCAGGGCCGCTCGCCTGCTGAGATCTTGGGTTCGAATCCCACACGGGGCATGGATATTTGTCTGTTGTGAGTTTCGTCTTTTGTCAGGTAGAGGTCTCTGCGACGAGCTGATCACTCGTCCAGAGGAGTCCTACCGATTGTGCTGCGTCGTTGTGTGTGATCTAGAAACATCAAGAATGGGTGCTCCATATATATATATATATATATATATATATATGACATTAGTCGCCTAAGTGTTAATTCACAATGTGAAGAAATTTCACGGTGTAAGTAGAAGCTAATGCATTGTATGAATGGAATATAGTGTAACTGTATTCTAGGGTCTGCTGTTTTCCCTCAGAGAATTCCATAATCGGTGTAATGATTGTTTCCTATCGCATGCTTTATCGTATTCTAAATAAGTTGTCTCGTACAGCGGAAATTATTGTACCACAATTTGGGTTTTGAATTAGGTACAAATAACTCTGTGCCGTACAAAACGCCTCGTACTTAAGCTGAGCCAGTGGATGGGTATAAACAAAAGAAAATAGATATAAACTGGAACTTTGAACATCAGGTATCTATATATGCCAGGATTACTTAAGCCAGTAGCAACTGAATTAGCGAACTACAAATTAGATTTTGTGGTTGTAGAGGAGTTCAGATTGAAAAAGTGGGCACTGAATGGGCAGAAGATTTTAGATTTTCCTTTCAAAGGTAATGAATCCTAAATAATTGACAGGATTTGTTGTTCACCGGAGTGAAGTAACAACATTTAAGGGGGTTTACTGCATTAATGTCCGAAGGTTTTATATAGTGCTGAGAGTCGCTGGTGGTTTATTATTTTCCGGAATGTGCCGGTCCGAAATTTGGATAAAATTAATGATTCAAAGAAATGTTTAATGAGTGGTTAGAGCATATGATTGAAACTTCACATATGTACCCTGCGAAAATTGCGATAGGAGGTCGTATTGCAGAACTTGGGGGAGGCGATATCTTAAATTGCGGTAGGAGGTTGTATTGCAAATCTTGGGAGAGGAGATATTTTAAATTGCGATAGGAGTTTGTATTGCAAAACTTGACAAGAAGATATTTGAAATTGCTCTAGGAGATATGATTGCTAAACTGGGTAGAAGATGTATTTTAAATTGCCAATTTTTTTTCTCCAAAACTGGGGAGAGGAAGTACTTGAAATTGCGCTAGGAATTTCTATTGCAAATCAAGGGAGAACATATATTTTAAATTGTGGTAGGAAAATTTTTGCAAAAGTTGGGAGTTCAGATATTTTCAATTTGACAAAAGGGAGTGAGAGTAATCATAAATATAGGAATTGTAATTGTGTTATTGTAGTCAAATTTGCCACGTAATATATCGAATTGTTAAGTTCACAGTTCTTCCGAATCGAAACGTTCAGAAATACTTTTTAACCACCCTTGAGTTTGAGTTTGTTCACATCTTAAGAGACAAAATATGACATTCAAATTGTACGTTACGTCTGACTTTTCATGGGAGCTGTCTGTCAGACTGATCGGCGAAAGTTATGGCGGGACTGTATTATTGTTGGGGAAAACAGAAGTGTGATATGGAGCGGTTTCAATTCAAGAAGCTGAACGGGTGGAAGCTGACAACTTAAAGTGTCAAACATGTTTGTAAGTTAGTCCCCACGTTAGAGGGGGCATAACAATTGTTTGTGATACTGTCAGACAAAATATCAGCTGAAGAGTGGTTATGACATGTAAATGAAATTATTTTAAACCGTGGTTTGATTAATAGTTTTTTTTTTCGGAAATTGTAGATTACAGAAAATGGCTTAATTGCATTGATTACAGTTTCCAAGCTAAATTCCTGCTGATATTTTGAACAAAATAAGACGCACAGCTTGCAGACATTTCAGGAACAACTGAGGGTATATCGGAAAGTAAAATTAGTAAACTTGAATGAAACAGTATTAAGAGGAGTACTCAGAATTTTATAGAGATATAAATGAATTTAAGACAGAATTCCAGCCTGAAGCTGACTTAGGAAATTATAATGTAGTGCCCCCGCTCAACACAATGCCTGTGTGTTATAGTTATTGGGTGTAATGTGGTGAGGGTTTTGATTATTTGCCGGTAGCCAATCTGTAAACACTGAAGGTAACAGCAAAATACAATAGCAGGGTAGTTGGAAATTATATCCTCCGTACAAAAACGGATGAAATGCTTTTGTATTGTCGTGTAACGCACATATTAGCCCCGTTATATGTGTTTGTCTTCCGGTTTCTCAGCGTGGATTCCATTTCATATATTTCATTGAAAGCGTATTTTGGGGACTTTCGTAAAATCCTGTAGTGAAAACCCAGTTTGGTTTAAATCGGTCCAAAAGTGCTGAGCATTTAACTTGAAGCCTTATGGATGACCCAGTGTTCCCTGCGACATTATATCGTCATAAAAGCGCTGCTTTCGATAGAAGTCAATTCAGGTTGTTAGTGTATTCGAAGAGGTATAAACATTACGCGAACTTATCACAATATCACGTGCCCTCTTGTACTAAACTGACCAGGAGTGGATCTCCTAAAATTTCTATACTGTATTTATCAACACAGACGTTCTCATGATTGATCGGTATTTTTGTCACCAGATCGCGTGACACTGGATGGAATGCCGCATAGGAGAAGCTATAACATTTGATTTTGTACACATCATCATCGAAACGATGTTGTCAATGTTACGAAGTGTTGCAGTGCAACTCAAATATTTGTGATGGTTATGCCAAAGTGGTGTTTACCACAATATGCTGCTTATTGGTACCAACTGATTTTAGCTTTACGTACACGGAGGATCACATTTGCTATCGTCGGTTTTGGGAAAGTACGGAACAAGGCGGTGAATACAAGTAATAGTATTTTTGAGGAAAATATTTCTCTTAGAGCAACAGATCGAATATTGGAACTGCTCCGTCCCTTTGTTTTCTTGTTACGTCACGGATATTGCCTCCTAAAGAACATAAAATCAAAAAGTGAACTTGTAATATTTCAAGATAACAAATGAAATCGTAGATCATGTTTCATATAGAAAGTAGGTCACAGAAAATTATGTAAGGAAGGAAACTCTGTGGCGGAGGATAAAGTAAGTTGTAATAGGTTAGTGATACACGATTTTATTTAAATGTGAGTTTTAGATTTTGGCCCTCCTGTTTGAACTTTGGCTCCAAATTGCTCAAGAAACTTCGTATTCAAAATTTAAAAGTTTTGTAGTCTCTTTACCCACATTTGTCAGCTGTATTTTTTAATAATCAATATATATTTCGGCGTTAGATTGTTTCTCGTCCTGGCAGCGTCTCGAAACAACACAGATGTAAGTGAAATATTCTTCACTTTAATAAACATTTAATGTGTAATGATCAAAGTGCCAAAAGAAACGCACGTAAAATTGCTTAATTGTCATCCGATGTGAATTCAGTTCCAAATTGTTGGCATAATTCAGTAAAACTCCACACATGTTCTGCAGATTGTACACATGAACAGACCTGTGCAATGTAACAGGAAGTGTTTTATGAAGGTACATTACCAAAGCATTTCACACGCAATGTCGTTCACACTGAAACTGCTGCAGCTATATAATTTTTTACTTAAAGTACGGTAGTGGATCGAAGCAGGAATTAAGGAACAGATATATTTGTGTTATTTATTTAGGCCGGATAATTTAGCGAGGGAGCAGTGCGTTTGAAATGTTGATTCGAATGTCGGAGAGGGAGGTAAACAGGATAAACTTAAATGGCTCTTGTAGTTGACGTTCCGTGCAATTTGGTTTAATTTTTAACAGCTCGTATGTGCGACCCGTAGACTTAGCCGTCGCCGGAGTGTAGTTCAAGCAGAAATTGTCCTCCCTTTGTGCGTTATTAAACATCCACTAACAACGCAGTGTTACAACACACACGGCAGCTATTTACATCTCTATTTTAGTGAAGTTTTTCACAAAAAATATGGAAGAGAAGTATTGGAGATCCCTGAATGTAAAGGTGCAAAGGTTTGCGTTTCCTGGAAGTTATAATTTGTAATATTTAAACTTTCAAATTGTCGGTGTTAAATATTTTACACTTCGGTCGGCTTTGTAGGAAGGACTGCTGACGACGTATTGCTGACGTCATTACACCCACCGCTCTGTGATTAATACAGATATATACTGCCGTAAAGTTATGTACATCCGTTGTGTATCGAAATTCAATACACGAAGAGAAGTAAGGAACACCGTTTACACAGCTAAAACCTAATATTTTTGCGTAGCTACATGTTTCGTCCTTGTACGTTCATCATCAGCCAAATGTTAGGATATTTAAAAAGACAGTAAACATTACAAGTGCTAGGAATGAGATCTCATTTTTACAACTTACTTAGTTACTTACTCACTTACATACTTACTTACTTACTTACTCCCTGCAGCAGAGTTCTTCTTGAGAAGTTAACAGTTTTTCAGCTAGTCAAGAAATTTTATGGAACCCGAATGTGTATTAACGCAGTCACACGTGCCAGTCACCTGTTGCTATTCTGAACCAGCTCGACCCAGTCCGCTCACCCACATTCCACTTCCTGAAGACCCATCTTAATATTATCATGCAATGTATGTCTGGTTGTCCCAAGTGGTCTCTTTCCTTTAGGTTTCCGCACCAAAAACCTCTTCTCTCTCCCATACACACTACATGCCTCACCCATCTCATTCAGCTCGACTTTCTCACCTGAACAGTATTGGGTGACGGGTACAAATTATTAATCTCTTCATTATGTAGTTTTCTCCACTCTTCTGTCTATCTCGTCCTTCTTAGGCCTTAATATTCATTTTTATAACTTATGTCTCGTAAATATTTTTACAAATTATGTCTCATACACATGGGAAATATGATATTTATTTTGTAAAAACGAGATCTCATTCCTATAATTTGCAATGTTTATTGTCTTTTCCAATATTATAATGTTGGCCTAATGATGAATTTATAAGGCCGATGCATTTAGCTATGCAAAGGATATTAAAATTTTATTTGTGTCAAAGTGTTTATTTGTTTCTCTTCTTCTGCTCGTTAACAGGTTGAATACTGCAGTGACCGCGCGGTCTATGGCGTGCACATGCCGATCCTCGCTTGCTGGAATTGTGGGATCGAATCCAGCCAGGACACGGAAATTTGTCTCCTATGACTGTTGCGTGTTATCATTTAGAGGTCTTTGCGTTGGGCTGATAACTTGTCCAGAGTTGTCCTATGTAGTGTGGTGTTTCCAATGGGTGTGACAGCGATTCACCGTAAGGGAGGGCCATAAACCATTATCGGGTCAAAGCGCCACAGGGAAAAAAAAATACGTGGAATATATTGAATTGCACTTTGATCAGTTTCAGATTAGAAAAATATTTTTGTAAGTGGGAGTAATATTTTGAAATTTTATTTTTTAATGAAGATTACAGTACGAGTGTTTTGTTAGGAATGTTATGTGTGTTAGATGTGACTCCTTATTTAAGGGTAGGAGAATATTTCATTAGAGAAATAACCAGGAAAAGAAAAGCCTTTTACCGCAATTAAATGTATTTCCCATTAAAGGCGTAGCAGGAGCGTTATTTATATCACTGAACTACTGAAGATCTTGCACTCAAAAGCGAATCTATTATTGAACCGTAGTGTACCTGTCCAGAAATCTCATGCCTTCCCATTTGTTGTCTGTTTCGTCTCGTGCGTCACATTCTAGTACTTTAAAATCGATGAAGAAAGGCAAGAAGAGGAACAGAAAGTCTTATGTCGATACTGAAACTAGAAAACAGGAATTTACGTAACGGGCCAAACTTGCTTTAACACAGGATTGAAAAAAAATTTTTTTGGCACAATTTTGGGAACAAAAGAATTTCACAATTTGATATTTCTCTTTGACATCTCAACTCAAACTGACACAATGCAGTTTATTTTGATCCTATAGCCTGTTTAATGACCCTGTATACAGAACGATCCGATGCACATTTAACTGTTGCTAAGGACTGTACTGTTTCCTTTAGCGCTCGCAGTAATAGCAAATATACAGTTTTATGAAAATTTAGTTGCACGGAAGTTCATTTAAGTGCTGCCCAGAAATTTCTGTCAGAGGTCACTGAACAATCTGCACGAAATGTTGACTATGGCGTCTGTGGGACAAAATTACGTGCTATTGACAGATGCAAATATCTTTAAGGACTCCTAGAAGCATGTAACAAAACATATTTTGCATTTTGACCTCACTGATACACGCTCAACTGGAGGCTTCCCTTGAATGTCTTGCTCCTCGGCTGTGACATGAGAATTTTATGCGTGTTTGTACAGTAGCAGAAACGCCAATTTGCTTCATATTTGTCCGTCTGTCTGTCCGCATTTATCATTGCGGCGTTCATTGGAGGGATTTCCGTGTAAATTTTTATTGGAGACTTGCATTGAAAATATTTCTGGTAATCAAACATTAGTTTAAATAGAGCAGAAATATCGGACACGTTACATGAAGGCGTAAATTCTTTTCATTTTAAGTGACGAAATAATTCTGTATGAAATCCGCTTCTTTAATAGAAGTGGAGTTTTGTTTCAGCTAGATGATCCATAATTATTTCACAAAAGCGCCACTATGGTACGCTGTACGAACGTTTCCTGACTTGTTGCATTCATAGGCAAATTGTGGCTCTGTAACATTATTGTATTTATCAACTAGAAACTTTACCTGAATGGTTGTTATTTTTTTCACCAGACCGCATGACACCGGATGTCTGTCTAAACCAAAAAGACCAAAGATGAGAAAATACAGCTTACTATTTTCTACACAACTCTACGCATCAAATGTTGCCAACCTTCCGAATTGCTGCAATATAACACTAACCGTTATGGTAGCTATGCAAAGCGAAGTTCGAAACAGCAGGCGGTGTGTTGATACCGACTGCTTACAGCGAATCAAAATATTGGAACCGCTTCGTCCATTTGTTTTCTGTTACGTCACGGATATTGCCTAGTAAAGAAGATAAAAACAACAACAGTGCTCGTAATGTTTAAAAATAAAAGAAATGAAACAATAGGTAATTTATATAACGAGCGAAACTTTGTGTGACGAAGGGGTGAACAAAGTTTTGATGGCAACATTAATTAATACAGGGTGTTTGTTTTTGAGTCTCGCATTTGTACTTCCCATTTTCCACACTCTAAATCTGCTAAAGGCCTTATATTCATCAGTTCAGCGTGAAGTTAATTGGTGGGTCTGACCGAAAATTAGTGTATTTTTCTATAAAATTTTAAACACAAACTTCATCCGTTGGTTTTCTTTCTTTAAACTTGGGCTGCACGTTTTACGCTTCGCGATTACATTTTTGAATAATGTGTGCCAAGAAAAGTTCATGAAAAATGAAAACACACTGTTTACAGTGAATGTGTTAAACCTAGGAGCATATCTCATTTTAAAAACCACACATTCTGCTATGTAGACTTATATTTCCTATGTAAAATTAAACCACGTTTCTGAAACAAGAACAGATGAAGCCAACGCACTTAACACAACTAACTTCTACTGTTTATTTTCTAGCTCCATAGGCCAGAATATATCGTGGGAAGACAGTGTTTACCTCGAAAAGAATTATTTCGCGTTACATGTAACCTGATTTGCCATTACCCTGTTCAGAACGTCCCACCACCAGTCTGTATATTGTGCCCCATCCTTACAGTCCGCACATTACTGCACTGTTTATTGAAGATCTAGTTTAATTTTTTCCTCTTACTTATGTCTAGGTTTGCAAACTCTGTTCTCGGATAAGATATCTCCATCAAAATCTCGTATTCATTTATTCCATCTACCTCGCCCTACTGGTGAAAAGTACTTTTAGCTACATTTTTTAAAACTGACTTTCAGTTTTCACATTTTACTGCACATAGCAATATAATTAAAATTACTTCCCTTTGGTGTTGCATGACAATTAATTGTAACCACATTAAACTGAAGTGCTGTGACCACACTGTGCGGTCTACCGGTTTGACACCACCACAGGGTTTCTGTGAGACTGTAAATTGTGCAGTCACAAACTTTAGAATTACATACTGGGTTGGGTGAATTGATAAAGGTAGAAATTATGTTGCTACCAATCATAGCGAGAGCTACACATGTGCAGAGGATGAGACTGCAGTTGCCTTACTTGTGTTTATAGTGAGGTTGTTGTATATAACATCCACACACAGAGCAAGCTTGATGTTTCCGGACTGAAGTATTGTAACACTTGTAGGCGTACCTTAGTTACGGTTCGGCACTGACTGCTTCATTTAGTTCTGTTCGGAATTTGTACACCTGTCAGAGCGCTCCTGCTTCTGCTGTTAGGATCTTTGGAACTGCCGTTAGGCGAGGCTTTATAGCAGGGCTAAGAATGTGCTTGAATATGGGCGATTCTTTGTTTTGTATTGATTCCTTTGTTGGCGTCTTGATAGAGGCGTTAAGAATTTCAATATTCGTTCTGTTAAATATTTATTACGTAACGCTGAAGGTGACAAGAGAAATTCATGCATAAATTTGTTATTGTCATTTGAATTGAATTCGGTTTATGTTTGTTATCGGGTTTCACAGAACGTCTCTTTCGGACATGTTGCGCGTGGATACACGTGGCAGTGGAACAGTAGCAGTGCTGTGAAATTTCACTGCTTAAGCACTGCAAATCTTATGTCGTTCAAACTGAATTCCGGCAGGTTTAATACAATAGAGACTGCATTATAGCTAATGGAACCCTAAGGTTCCAAGCTGCAATTGAATTAAATTAAACAATTAGGAACACAGATTACAGGTGAAGCAATCCGTGTACATATCTGGACAGTTCCTGAGGGTTCGAGGACGTTGAGGCACCCACATTTCACGATGGATAGCACGTGAAGGTGCCAAGGTCTTCAGGCCTAAGCATCGGCCACGCTTACCCCCCAGGAAGTATTCTTGTTGCTCTTTTCAGTTTGAGCATGTGTCGACCCCGTGTCATAGTGCGACCGGGAGAATTACGTGAATAATAAATTCTAATGACACTGTCTGAATCTAACACGTGACCTCCTGACTTGTAGCTATAACAGCTAAACGTTTTAATGTTTCAGCTTCTAAGTTATCTGTATTTTGGTTGTTGCTTTACCTTTTTTAATTTATGCCTGTTGAAACCTCTCACTTTATATTCACAACTTCGTGTTTAAAACAGATGTCGACGTTAAATTAGTTCTTAATCTATGATAGAACTGAGCTGAGAAAAGTAATTGTTGTTAGGATTAATAATTTCGAGTGTCAAGACGGGTTTCTTTTTTGTTATCTTGTGCAAAACAAAAGCTGACATTGTTTTATGAATTATAAATATTAAGAAATTTGCTCAGAACTTAATATTCGTCTGTTAGGAATTTATAGAAAACGGTATTGAAATTTCGAGCATTTGCCTTTGTTAGGCGAGATGTTGCACAGAAAATGTGAGGCGTTTTGCAGTTGCCACTGAAGACAAAAAGTGCCAGTGTTTACTTCTCTAAACAAACCATGCTCTTGTTTTGTGCAGCACCGTACCTCAGTATAACCATTGTTTGCTCATCCTGGATCCTCACATCAGCCGATATTCTTTCTGTTGTGTTATATAATCCATTAAAATCAATATTATGTGCACTTGTCATGTATGGAGGTAACCAGTAAAACAGTCGGTTATTGTCACACTGAAATAGATCACAGAAACTTGTATAACGAACGAAACTTTCCGTATCCGAGGAGTTAAAATTTCCAAAAGCAAACCGTTGTCAGTGCAACATACTCTTGTAACATGAATTTCACATTTTGACGTACACTGTTTACAGCTCGGCTGGAAATGACACAAGAAGGATTATACTGAATTTATAACTGCTCTAGTCCCCCTATTCGCAAGCAATCCAACATAAACTTTTGCTTACAACACACAGTCTTTCTTCCTTAACCCTATCAATAATTTTTATTTGTTACCTGTCTTTAATTCTAAATTCTGCTTCTCGTGGACCTCTTCCAACTTTTTATTTTCCAAAGATGGAACATTCTGTTTTTGACATATAAACAACCAAGACAAAAAAACTTCTGTATTAAAACCAAAAACAAATGTAATCTTAAAGCAGTGGTTCTGCGACAAACGACAGAATATTTGTGTATGGTAGCACAACAAATTGCCTTAATCAACTGTCTCTACCAAACAGAAAACTTCTTGAGAAGCTGGGGGTTTTCCAGATAGAAAAGAAATCATCCCGACAGTTCATTACCCTTTTCACGTGAGGCTGAATTATCCAATCCACAACTTACTGCTCTATATCTCTACGGCGGGCTTGAATTAATTCTCGTCCTCTTCTTCTCCAAGTGTATCGGCCCGTCTGCTTTCTTCATATCTGTCCTCAAAACCTGTATTATTTTCTCCTCTATACTATACAGCATTGTGGGCCGCGATAGCGTAGTGGTTGTAGTGACTTGCTACGGCCTGGACGGTCAGGGATCGAATCCTTTTGGGGGCGAAGTTTACCGCATTCTTCCATACCGTCCGTGGTGCCAACCCAGCGTCCTATGCAATGGTTACGAGGTCATTCCAGTGGGTAAAGCGGGCTGGGTCGTGGAGTTTACCACCCACCACCCTATAGCGCCACGGTTATAGAAGGAGCTATAAATCTACTTCTCTGTGCCTGCGTGGCCTGTTCTAGGCCAAATTTACCTTTCTTATTCATTCATTTAGTAGTCTGTCGTACGACAGGTCCAAAGCCTCTTCCAAAGCGAGCTCTCCACATAGTGCGATCCAGAGCTTCCTCTTTCAAATGAGAGTATCCTCTCCTTTCCTTAAG
>Ga0268261_10004155_pt1 | contig 10798 bp, 5 predicted proteins | sample TergutNc150P1_FD_190353 | JGI IMG/M metagenome (GOLD analysis project Ga0268261, IMG submission 190353) | Nasutitermes corniger P1 segment gut microbial community from laboratory colony in Florida, USA - Nc150 P1 (SPAdes) (version 2) | ecosystem: Host-associated > Arthropoda: Insects > Digestive...
GAACGTGAGTGGAATGTCTGCTTTCAGTTTGTAGGAAAAACCTTCCAGTGGAAGCCGACATACAAAATTTGCTCCTCTTAAAGGAAAGTGCCCTTAACTATACAGCGATCTTACCCAACATTAACCAAGATGGTAGCTAATTTGAATTGACTGACAAATATGAATTTTCAGGAAATTCCCTTAAACGGGGGACGGTATACATCTGAAAAGGCGTTTTGGTCTTCACCTAAAGTGCCCTCAAGTATTTTCCATTCGTAACAAAACTTACAGTTTTCTACAGAACGTGAGTGGAGTGTCATATACACGTTTTTTGGAAAATAACTTCAATCGAAGCTGAAATACAGCCGAGAAAACACAACTCTATTCTGTTAAAGAGCTCTTAGTGATCAAAAGCACCAAAACCTAACATTCCTTGTAAGGAAAGTACGCGAAATGCCACATGTGTATTTTTAGAAACACCCCTCCAACGGAAGTCGAGATGCTGCCAGAAATTTATGTAACCTCATCTCGTAGTGCTAGTTAATCAATTTCTTTATATTATCCAAACAAACACAACAACTGAACACTTTACTTTCATTTATTTACTTTTCTAAACATGTTTCGGACATTGTATTCCTCGCCATCATCAGGTAGATACACAAGAACATAAATGGAAAATTATATGGAAGAAGTCCCTCCTTCACAGTTAACACGATAAAACACACAAATTATTTATTATTCCCAATAAAAGAATATTATACACATAAAGTAGTAGTTACAAAAATTTAAATAAAATCCAGAAGTGTTGTAGATTTTGAGGATGACACTGGTTACTGAGTGGCTTTACGTCAAGGGCAAAACTTCCGAGGAGATTTGCTTGCAGAATAAAGTATCATCATGGTACTATCTCTGTTTCCATTCTAGGGATTTTCCTGAAATTCCACACCTATAACTGTACGTTTATTGCCTACTTACGATATGAGCTTGGTTGCGATCAGCCAATAACGAATAAGGTTTTACATGGAAAACATAATAACAACACCGCAATATCTCGGCTTCCCTTCGAGGCATTTTCCTTAAAATCCATTTCCAACACTGTACGAGAATTGCCTATAAAGCATGCCACTTTGTTAGCAATCGGTCAGTAATAAAAAACAATTTCATTGGAGTAAAAAGTACACTCACAACAGTATCTCGACTTCGATTTGAGCGATGTTCCTGAAAACTCTACGAAGACATATTTCTTAGAGAACAAAAGACCATAACGACGGTATATTGCATTGTATTACAGGTATGCCCTGGAAGTCCAACCATAGCATTCTAGGCACATTGCCTAAAACGACTGTAGTTTAGTTACGACTGGCCAACAGTAACGGGAACATTATTGGAAAGAAATAATCTGCACGGCTTACCTCGACTTCCATTCCAGGGCCTTTCCATAAACTCTGCACCTAGTAATGTACTGGCATTGTCCACAGAAGGTGTCTGGTTTGTTGTGGCAGGCCAATAATAAAGGGCTCTTTACTTGTAGTATAAAGTACCTTCATGGCTGTATCAAGATTTCCATTTAAGAAATTTTCCTGAAACACCGCACCAGAACACTAGGCACATTGCTTATAATTATTATCTGTTTGGGCACGATTCACCAAAAATGAAGGGCACTTTATTCGTAGAAAATTTTACCTTCACAGTAGTGTCTGGGATCCCAATTGAGGGACTTGCTTGAAAATCCATACCTAGCACTATACGGGGATTGCCTAACAACTGTGTCACTTCAACTGAGATTGGTCAATAATGAACAACCTTCCGGAAATATCTCTGCTTTCATTCGATAGATTTGCCTGAGACTAGACTAGGTGCATTGCCTACAAACGGTGTCATTTTGGTGGCTATCCGTCAGTAATAAAGGACACTTTACTTGGAGAACAAGTAACTTCGTTGCAGTATCTCGGTTTCAGATCGAAGGGTTTTACTCAAAGTCCACAATTCGCATTCTACACGCATTGCCTGCAAGCGACTTCAGTTTGATTGCAATCGGCCAATACGGAATTGCGGTTTACTAATTGAATATTGTAACCTCATGGCAGTGTCTTGTCTTTCCCTTCGTGGTATTTTCATAATATCCCACGCATAGCACTTTACGAGGATTTTTTAGAAATGACGTAAATCTGGTGGTGATCGTCCAGTATGGAAGGGGTCTTTACTTGGAGAAAAGTACCCTTACTGCAGTATCTATTTTCTATTGGAGGAATTTTCTTGACACTCCACACCTAACATTTTATGTGCATTGCTTACAAGCAGTACCATTCTTTTTTGCAATCAGTCAGTAACAACGGGAACTTTATTGGATGAACAAAGAATATTCACGGCAGTATCTTGTCTTCGATTGGAAGGATCTTCCTGAAACTCCACCCCTGTCACTAATCGCGCATTGCCTACAAAAGGTCTCACTTTGTTATCGGCCACTAATGAAGAACACGTTATTTTAGGGAAGTATCTCAGCTTCATTTCGAGACAATTTTTTGAAACTCCACACCAAGCATTCTACGTGCATTGCCTTTAAACTACTTGTATTGAACTGCAGTCGGCCGATAAAGAAGGGCACTTTGCTTGTAGAAGTAAATACCTTCAAAACAATGTCTAAGTCTCCATTGGAGGGTTTTTTCTATCAAAGTCCACACCTAACAGTCCACGCATTTTGCCAACAAAAGATGTCAGTTTGGTTACATTCGACCAGTAATGAAGAGTACATTATTTGCAGAAGAGAGTCCCTTCACTTCCATTCGAGATTCTTCTCTTAAATGCCACATGTAACATGTAATGCGCATTGCCTAGAAAAGGCGTCAGTTTGTTGGGGTCTGTCAATAATGAAACGAACTCTATAGGCAGAACAATGTACCTTCACGGTAATGTGTTGGCTTTCATTCGAGGGATTATGCTGAAACTCCACTAATATCACAATGGGACCAGTGCCTATAAGCGCTGTGAGGTTGGTTGCAATGGGCCGATAATTAGGGGCGTTTTACATGGTAAACAAAGTACCTTACTGCATTATCTCGTCTTCCATTCGAAGGAATTTCCCGAACCCCCACATCTTTCAGTCCAGTTGTATTGCCTGGGAACGATATCAGTTTGGCTGGCATCGGCCATTAACGAATGGCAGGTATTTTATGTCACATACATTCATGAGAGAGGCACGAAGCTGCGATGTTACAGTTTCCTATTCATAAGCATACGTCTGCAGGCGTGTTGTGTTATCCATTTTTATTCCTGTTCATTTTCCATGCATGATTTGCTTTTTAAATCTGCGTGTGGGTATTTTGTTTCACATACATTTATTTGAGATCATTGGTTATGTAATACATTCTCCACACATTTAAAGATATATTGTTTCCTAGAAGTACATATGAGTGGATCACATGAAACACTGTTTTGCCGGCTTTTCCTTTCATATTTATTCTCACCTAATAACGTTTGATCTCTCATTTACATGTTTTTTAGTATAAATTTTACATTAGTTTATATCACATTTTATTACTCATCTAGAATTACAGCTGGGATCTGCGCCACCTCCGCACAACGACGCAATTATTGGTACATGTTCTGGTGTCTTGCCTTGCTGCAGGGACCTCATAAATATAGTGAATAAACAAGTATGACAATCCACATGTGTTCTGATATTTTATTCGTTTTACATTCATATTTAAATACATATTTTTGTACACGTGAATGCAACAATGTTCTTCCTAAATATATGAATATGTAACACCAAATGTGAAGACAGTACTGTTACAATAACTAATTGCTGAAGATAATAGTTCGTAAACATTTCTTAAATGGACTGTGGGTTCTTCTTGTTTGAAACAAACTACTGAGTGTCTCAACAGTGTGTCATAATTATTTAACAAGAAACTTTTGTACGGTATGAAGGAGTTATTATTGCGTTTATAATAGTCCCCACTGGCCATAACTTATCTTCCATTTTAGTATTCTTGAGGTGGTTCAGCCCGTTGCGTTTGAAGTATAAATTAGGATTTCAATTGACAGTCAGAACACCACCACTATATGTTGTTCTTATTTATTTTTCAGAGTAACTACATGCTTCGGCCCTCATTAGGCCATCATCAGGTCACAAGTATATTACGAGTAAGTACCGCTCTCAGTTACACAATGAATTGTATTCAACCATACGCCACACTTACATTACGCTATTCCCCACAGGATACTTAAGAAACAAAGGACCCACGGCCATAACTATGGAAGCCTGTATCAGACCCGACTACTAATAAGGCAGTTCAAAGTTAACAGAATAATAGCAAGAATCCAGTACAGTGGAACTCAACACATCTAAATAAACTTGGTAATATCTACTAGAAAACAACACAATAACTGCCAGTAGACGACCTCCCAACACCGGTGTGATTAACCCTTAGGCTACTAATGTCATATATAAATGGAGGACCTATTCTTGATGTTTCTAGATCTGGCAATAGACGACCTCCCAACAGCGGTGTGATTAAAAACTTACATGTTTGTACATATATGTCAGCAGACCATAGGGAAATAATCAACTTAAATAATCCAAACAACCTTATTACGTCCAAACATTCTGTCACCTAAATGACAGCGTACAATTACCAACAACGGTAAGAAGACCCCAACACGGCCGATCCACAGCATTTTATATATATTTTTACATATCTGTAAGAATTTTATACAGATTGTAATACACCTACAAGTAATGACGACAGCGAGATCTCGTTGTAATTTTAGACTATGGATTTAGGTTTTATACTTTTTTCGTGTCACAGTGTCTAGATCCCTCTATTATATGATATACTTGTGACCTGATGATGGTCTAAAGAGGGCCGAAACATGTAGTCACTCTGACAAATAAATAAGAAAAACATATGGTGGTTGTGTTCTGACTGTCAATTAAAATCCTAATTTATATTCCATTTTAGTATTATATTAAGCTCAATTCCTTATTCTTTCAAGTGGATGCTGCTTTTAAGGTTTCTTAACCATAATTCTATACATACAGTGAAAAGGTCTTAAGAACTGATGGGAAAAATTCAACAGAATAGGTCTATTAAGCAGGAAGATGTCACAACAGGGTAACCTTTTAAATTACATTTATAAATATATATTCATATTAGCATTTTTTTACTGATAATTATTCCACAAAAAAGGATTCATTTCACTATCAAACTAAATCTCAGGTCTTCAATTCTCTAGTGATTTTGACACACTCTTGAACACATGACAATATTCTTTTTTACAGAACACAATTATTAAGTGATGATTCCATTATTACTGGAACTATTCAGTAAATACCAATTCTACTTTACTATATTTTGATATTTTACTTTTCTCCCATAGAACTGTTCACTTACACACTGAGTGCTTATTCTCGTATTTTCGGCTTACACAAATGCATAATTATAAATTTATTTCTTTTTTGGGAGAAAGATTTTGAGTAGTGACAAATTTGTAATATCGACCTTTTTTGATCTGACTGCAGCTTATGTTTTATATCAGATTTTTATTCAGCAGTTATGCTGCATCACGTGTTCGGTAATTAGTGGCTATCTAGATTGATATCTGTACACAGGTAAGCACTTTGAAGTGAAAACAAATGTGTAAGTTTTGCACACAGAATAAATTCAAAATACTGAGATGAAATTAAACAGTTAAAGTCATAACATGATCTATTAAACTCATGTTTGTTGGTGTTATAGAACACACATGCCATGATCCTGTGTCATGCCGTGAAATGCGTATGTGGAAATTGATGGCAGAGCAGTCAGAATGTGACGTTGTTTCCTGCTACACTTTTTCATGTGTTAACATTCAATTGCATTTTTGTATCTCTCATCTGTAAAACAGTCTTCAGGTTTAATAGTTATGAACTGAGAGCATTGTATCTATATTGTGTGTTGGTATTAATTGTAAATGCGAGAATTGTTTGAGATTTTGATGTAGAAATACGTGAAATTGACGAAAAACACATCATATCATGAAACTTTAACGTTGTTAGGTAGGAAATAATTTTAAGAGAAAACACTATCAGGAAAACAATGTCGCCTATGTTCTAATCATGTTGAAAAATTTTGATACGAAATTATTATAAAGTCGTGGGTGTGAAAGCTTTGAGCAGTGTCGTTTAAGGGGGGTATCACTCTATTTCTCATCTCTGATATGTGTCACGTCTCCTGTTCATCTTATCCTTGATTGGTTCATCTAACAAATTTGCAGACTAAAGATCATAAAATTCCTAATCATGCAGCTCTGTGTGGCCTACCATTTTTGGACTGTTTTCATTCCAAGCATGATCAACATTTCCAGGATGGTAGCAGCTTGAAAAATTAAACTAAATATGTGAATAAAAGTTTTCTGTAGAACTCCTATTGAAAATACTTAGTTTAATTTTCTCAAAATTTCTTTAAGAAATGCAGTCCTGCAGCCCTGCAGTCCTGCCAGCTGACATGCCGCTTAGTCCAAGCACTGTCCTATGCAAATTCTACTGTAATATCTATGCCTTTCCCTTAAGAGAAAAAACAGATTTCACACCTCATTTATTCATTTAGTAGTCTGTCTTACGACAGGTCCAAACCCTCTTCCAAAGCGAGCTCTCCATTTAGTGCAATCCAGATTTTCCTCTTTCAAATGAGAGTACCCTCTCCTTTCCTTAAGGTCATCCTATAGCTTCCTACATCTTCTTCCTTGTCTTCCTGTCACTTCTATCCCCCCTTGTATCTTTCCTTCAGTAACCCGTTGTAGAAGGCAGTTTCTACGTAAAATGTGACCAAACTAGTTCGCCTTCCGTTTACGTATTTCATGTAGGATATTCCTCTGCTCCTTGACTCTAAGTAATACATCTTCATTTCTCACATGATCAGTCCAACTAACCTTTTCCATCCTTCTCCAGCACCACATTTCAAAACTTTCTAGGTGTTTCTGATCTACTGCCCGAAGCGTCCAAGTTTCAGCACCATATAAAGCTATGCTCCAAACTTAGCATTTCACAAGCTTCTTCCTCAATTCCAAGTCCAATGTGCTAGTAAAAAGAGTCCTCTTCTTCTTGAATGCAGCTTTAGCCATAGCAATCCTACACCTCATTTCACAAGTACATCTTCCGTCATTTGTTCAAATGCTACCCAAATATTTAAAAGATTCCACATTCTCTAGTTATTTTTGGTTTATCATACTTTTTACTGGTGATGGTTTTCTTGAAATTCTCATTACTTTTGTTTTTTTCCACATTCAATTCCATTCCCTAGCGTCTTCCAGTTTCAATTAGTTTATCGATCATGTCCTATAGCACCTTTTCTTCCTTAGCCAGTAACACAAGGTCATCTGCATATTTCACACTGTGAATGATTTGCCCGCCTATTTTGAAGTCTCCAAACCCCTCCAAAGCTTCCTTGGTAAGACATTCGCTGTACAATTTGAAAAGAATTGGTGACAAACAACATCATTATGTAACTCCTCTTCCAATCTTCACTCTTCTTGTCTCCCCTCGGTTCAGTCGCACTGTAACACTCTCAGCCATGTACAAGTTGCTAATCAATCTTCTTTCACGCCAGTCAATACCATTTTCCTTTAGGATCTGCTCTGTTCTTTGAAATTCCATGATTTCATGACATATGTTCCCAACATATTCCTTTTTGGCATTATCTGTGGCTCTTTTCAATCCATTCCTCAGCCTCCGGTAGTTCTTCCTGCCTTCTTCAGTGCTGACATTCTTCCATCTACATCTTTCATCCACTTTACTGATCATTTCCTGTGTAATCCATGGTTTTCTTGCTCTCTTCTCGACTTCCCGACCCAGATCACTGAGAGTATCTAAGACACATTCCTTTATATTGCCCCCTGCACTTCAACATTCCTTCTGTCACATTCAAATGCACCGAGTTTCCCTTCTAGAGTATCCTGCAATCTTTGTTTTCGAGTATACAATTTCTCCAAATCCCATTTTATCACACCTACACAAAAAACAGCCAAAATCTTCAATCATATTCTTAACTATAAAATGGGAATGTAAGGGTTACTGAATCAATTGGTGACATGCATTCCCCAGATGTAATCAGATATTAATTTCTTTATATGAAACCAGAATTAAAATCCTGGTGTGTTATGAAAAATATTGGAATTTGTAAGGCATCCATTAATTTGCATGTTGTTCGGGATATCTCTAGGTTGTTTTCATCATTTCAAGCCGCAAATTGAAGGCTGACTATAAGAAACTTTAGGCGCCAAACAGTTTATGCAGTTTTGTATTTTGTCACATTGGTACTGGTTCCTAGTTATTATAAAAATGATGACACAGACTGCAGGAAGAGAATATCAGAAGAAAATTAGTGAAGAATATAATAACATAAATTTAAACATAAGAACACTTTGTGCAGCTACCAAGAGAAACATACTGAAAGCTGAGAGTTTGTAAACATTCATAACATTGATCATAGTTTTGAAATCTTATGGGTGGGAGGAAAGAATGAAAGTGTCCAAAACACACAGACATTATACAAAAATAAATAAGAGATAAAGGAACACTACAGTCATTAATTAGTTGACTGTCCAGAAGCAAGTTACATAACAGTGCTATTTTTTTATTGTTATATATTGTTTTGTATTATTTATGCCCTTTCTATTAATGTTAATAGCAGCAATCCTTCTATACTCTAATATTTGCAAGGAGAATATTACATATGCATGTATGTAAACAGAGATGTGTAATGGTCCCTGTTCTGAAGCATAAAATAGTTGATCTCACTAACTGCCTACCTACACACTCTCTGATTACTTCATCTGCAGCAGGAGGGTGAAGTAACTGTACGACATATTCGCAACCTGTAAATGATTAGAATTGACATGAGTGTAAGAAATTCTTGTATACATAATTGATTCTGTTAGGCAGCAAAATTAATTTATAAATCAACAGGTTGGTATAAACATGAGAGCCCATCCTTTATTAAAAAGTTTGTATTAATTGAACAGAAAGTATAAAATTATTAAATAAAAGTTAATTTGTGGAAAATAAATCAGAGGCTATGCAGTATGTCTTTAAAATGCAGTAAATATAGTGGTTAAAGAAATATATAAAGAGTTTCTTGTTTCTTTGTATAAATTTGTGTGTGTGAACTTGGCCCCTATATGTTACTAACTGTGTGACAAAGAAGGTAAAGTTTTCTGCAACCATATGTACATTAAACACGAACTTGCGCTGACAACACATTTTGAAAGATCTCAGTTTTCCTTGACACTGCATGTCTTTGGATGTGTCACTGTAATATTTGGTAAATAATTTCACATTAAATAGTATTAGCATAAAGCCAATTCAGATATTAACAGAACGTTGATAACGGTTGGCAGTAGTTGGTCACACTGTACATATTTCACTCTGATCTACTGGTATATAATATACCCCTGGAGGAATACTTTTAAATCGCAATTTCATTAAATCTGTGTGCTAAAAGTCTATGAAAGTTTTGGTAAGAAAGCAACTCCTGTACAGAAGTAATACAGTTTTTGGAATAGTGGTATGAATTGATGCTGCTATCTAGATTACACCAAAAATTCTTTTTTTACAAGTGGGTATTGTACCGCTGTTTCAGCATATCTTCTTGTTCTATATAAAAAGGCCACATAGCAGTTGGTATTGTGATTAAAATACAAGCTGGATAATCAGCTAATTCTGGTTTGAGTTCTGGCAGGGCCAAAGCATGCACAATGGCTGTGGGAGCCCACCAAACATATGTAAATTTGTATGTGTGTGTGTGTGTTTATGTACGTATTGCGTGTTTAGGTAGGTATTGTGTATGTATGTATGTATGTGTGTATGTATGTATGTATGTGTGTATGTACGTATGTATGTATGTATGTATGTATGTATGTATGTATGTATATGTGTGTGTGTTTATTTATTTGTGTGCGTGTGTATGTATGTATATGTGTGTGTATGTTTGTATTTATTTGTGTGTGTGTGTATGTTTGTATGTTTTTTTTATTTGCAGAATGCTCCATTACAGCTTATAATACTACATGTTTGGAGAAACTGGATACAATATGTACATATACTTCACAATATCCTTAATTCCGTGGCTGTTCGTGTGTTGTTTGATAATCTCAATCTTGTTCGGAGGTGTTCATATCGTTGATTTGAACAACATTACTTGCACCGGTGTACTTCTAGACTTAAGAGTAAGAAACGCTGATTCTACACAATTGATCTTTACAATTTTTTTTTCCATGGGCTGTTCCCATTGCCGTGAAGTTGGGAGTTAAGTTGATTTACATTTTTCGTCTGTCCTTAATGTTTGAAAAGAATTATTTAGATACCAATCATTTGTAGTATTGTCCCACTGTTGTTGCCAATTTTCTATGCTATTCTCTGTTTCTTGATGTTCTATTACATTTTTCGGCTTTTGTTTAGCATATGTCTCTGTTTCTAGCGGTCTCCTTAGTGAGTTTGGCAGCGAGCTCATTTCCGTAGTTTCCTGTGTGTGCTTTTATCCAGGAGTATTCTATGTTCTAGTTTTTTTCTCAGGTGCAATAGTCTTCTTCCTAATTTCTTCTATTGGTTGATGTCGATTTTTCATGTTCTTGAGGGACTCCAGGATTATCCTTCTATCAGTATGTATCATTATTGTTCTTGGTGTGTTATTGCTTATTTTTATTGTATCTATTGCCTCTAGTGCTTTAAAAATTGCCATTTCTTCTGCTCGATTATTTGAGCATCTGTCGCGGAGTTTGTGTTCATTTGATGGGTCATTTTATTCTACACACACACACACACACACACACACACACAGGG
>Ga0268261_10004156_pt1 | contig 10798 bp, 10 predicted proteins | sample TergutNc150P1_FD_190353 | JGI IMG/M metagenome (GOLD analysis project Ga0268261, IMG submission 190353) | Nasutitermes corniger P1 segment gut microbial community from laboratory colony in Florida, USA - Nc150 P1 (SPAdes) (version 2) | ecosystem: Host-associated > Arthropoda: Insects >...
CTGCCATAAGTGACCCTGCTCTATACAGGCTCCTAACATTCCAAGTACCTAGCAATATGTCCCTATTTCGTTTACGGCTGCGTGATACTTCCTCTAGAACACTCCCCCCGGAGATCCGAGTGGGGGAGTAGTTTACCTTCGGATTGTTTTGTCTCCAGAAGAAGCATCTCAAATTATGGGTAATTCTTAACATGTGTTTTTTTACGGAGAGTGGTTGTTAGCACCTTGCCCAACCCCCAAGCTGGAGGGCCACCCCTCGTCGGCTGTCCGCGGCTGCTTATTCAATTTATTTACAGCTACCCTCCATATAGGAGGCCATGCCTCCATCCGCAACCTGAGGACACCAATAAAAAATTCAACAAAATCATCAACCACACTTCATATCCTATCATATCTTTTCGATTCAAATTTTAGTTCAACTGTGCCGAATAATTTACGTTTTATTCTTTCATTTACACAAACAAGACTACAAACTTACAAACCGGAGTCATCGCAGTTATCTTTATTTTACGTGCTTTTAATCCTACCTTGTATGCATATCAAGTTGCAATGGCACGCACAACTCAGCATGCATTTCAGAAATTCAGGTGCTTTTGAACACAAAGGCTTAACCTTACACCTCCTCTCCAAGCTACATCGCAGAATTCAGTTTCTACTACTACCAAATTTGAAGCCCAGTTATCTCCAGAGCTTTTCCATATTATCAGCTTGACACTTCCCGGCCATTACCTCCAGATCTTTCCAATTACGTCCTCTGTGTGATACCGTACTGGGCACCCTAGAAGCCTTCAAATCTACACTTTTTCTACTTTCTTTCAAGTGGCCGTAAAAGAATTACTGAACTTCCACACACGCCCAGTTCGCCGTCACCCAAATAAACAGGAAAAGCTAAACAATAAAAGTAATTTTCTTGTTATGAAAAGTCCCCTCTCCGCATTCCTAAACCCATCTCCAGTTCTCCGACACAAAATCACAACTGCACTTTAGCAGTCCTGTTCCTTACAGCAGTGTTGCCTACTCACTAAGTTTTCCGCTTTCTTAGTTAAGCACATCTATACAATGGCATGTGGGTGTAAAGTGGAGGCACATGTCCGCCCGTTTTTAACTTCGGCTACTGAGAGCAGTTTGTTGTATTCTTTGTTTTAGGTGATTTGGGAATCACCCAAAAGAAAGAATACAACATTCAGGGCACGGCGAAAGTTTGAAATCAAGATTAGCAATTTGTTTTCAACTCCGACCCTTCTGATGTAACTCAAATAAAACTTTCCCATTACCCATGAAATAGTATTGTGGGTGGGCCGCAGCGCCGGTCTGGCTAATGTGGGATATCGAACCCCGGTTACTTGATCGTCAAGCTTAACTATTCTGACTAAGCTGTATTGTCTCACAACATTCATGTTTCGAGTTTTTATTTTAATTTCTGAAGTTTCAATTTATGTCGCAGGAAATGAGTAAGGTCCAAATTCAATGGCAAGTTAATTGATCTTGCCTTGTTTGCTGTCGTTCCCTCCTTGTTATTCATATTAATCCTCCCCTCTTCCCCACCCAATACTTCACTATACTATATTCTTTCCACGTATTCTACCTCTCTCTCGGCCTCTCGGTGTCCTCTTGCACAAAGTTACCAATAAAAGAGCAGCTAGTTGCAGCTGAATGTAATGTTCCGTCAAACGAAATAAGATTTGAGAGTCCAATGCCTTGAGAATCATGATTACCGCCTTCCGGGATTTGACGCCGTGTACTTTCGTTATTACGTGTGTACCAAATTGAGTGCCTTCCTTCTCCAGTCTTCAGCGTGACAGAGTGTGGGGGGGAGTAGCAAGATTCTCAGTCGTTCTATATCTGCATACCAAAGTACAGGCGTGACAACTCAGAAGCATAATCGCAAAATTAATTTATGTATATTATTATTATTATTATTATTATTATTATTATAACTGTTGCGATGTTGTGTTATCAGCATATTATGTATCAGTACGTGGTGCCTCAGTATGTTTTGTACTAGCATATTATGTATCAGGTTATGTATCGGTATATTGTGTATGAGCATGTTACGTATCAGCACTTTGTGAACAAGTATGTTAATTATCGGAATGTTATGTGTCAGTATCTTGTGTATCAGCACATTTTACACCAGCATATTTTATATCAGTATGTTGTGTATCAGCATGTTATGTGTAAGTATATTGTGTATCAGCATGCATTTTGTCAGTATATTGTGTATCAGCATGCTATGTGTCAGTATGTTGTGTATCAGCACATTGTAAACCAGCATATTTTGTATCAGTATGTTGTGTATCAGCATGTTATGTGTAAGTATATTGTGTATCAGCATGTATTGTATCAGTATATTGTGTATCAGCATGCTATGTGTCAGTATGTTGTGTATCAGCACATTGTAAACCAGCATATTTTGTATTAGTATGTTGTGTATCAGCATGTTATGTGTAAGTATATTGTGTATCAGCATGTATTGTATCAGTATATTGTGTATCAGCATGTATTGTATCAGTATATTGTGTATCAGCATGCTATGTGTCAGTATGTTGTGTATCAGCACATTGTAAACCGGCATATTTTGTATCAGTATGTTGTTTATCAGCATGTTTGACTAATTTGTCACTTGAATATGAAAGGAGGTTCATTACGAGTGCTAGGCGTGAATAGTGCTTCTTAGTTTCCTCATGTCCTCCGCCTGTTTTTTGTCCGTCTTTGCGTCTCGCTCTCTCCGTCCATCTTTCCGCGTTCATCAACGCAGTTCCTACTGGACGAATTTACATGAAATTTGGTATTGGGGACTTTGATGAAAGTCTGTTGAGAAATTCTAAATTTGGTTATAATTGGACAGAAATTTCGGACACTTTACATGGAGACCTAACTAAATACGTTTTATTGTTGTCGGCGATTTTAAATCGCCACACAAGCGCCCTCTTCGAGTGAAATGGAATCAGGCTGCTAGGTCGCCGAGAAGGTGTCAATATAACGCGGAAGCGTCACAATTTTATGTCATACATAATCGTAATTTATCTATGGTGTTAGAATATTGTGAACTTGTAAGCTAATGTTCTTCGAATTCCAGTAAAAATAGTGTCACTTTGGATCATTTGAAGACTAAGATTAACCTAAACTGTGTCTAAAGATTCAGGTCGTACCTCACAGAGAACAGTGTGTTTCTGCTGTAAAGGCATGCCAGGAAATGCTGTCCTAAGTATCCTACTCAACGCGCAAAAGAGCTATGCTGACAGATCTTAAGAGTTTCGTAGTGTCAGACATGGTGGTACATGAAGTAACCGGTAAGACAAAGGGTTCGGGAGAGAAACTTTTTAGTATGGTTGTGTTGTATTTTACCCAGAAAAAGGAAACCTACATTACAACATTTAACCTTTTGGCACCGGAGTTTTACATTTAAATTTTAGCACACTCTGTACGTAAAATGTTAATAACGCAGGAACCAAAAGAGGTAGCATTATGAAATAAACGGCATTTTGAAGAGAAAAACGGAGAGTGTGCTGCATGTTTTAAATACCCAGTACTTATATTTGCTGAAAAAAATATATAAAATGCAACATCTGGAGGGTAGCGGTACGCCCGTCCTATATATAAGACGCAAGGTTCTTAAAGGTTAACCTTACCTTTCTTACGCAGACGCGTCGGCCCCACAGCTGTGTAGTCTGAAGGTGATATAAAGGGTTCTGACGATGATATAATTATCACATTAGAAAACCTATAGTTCTTATGGGATTGCAGAAGGAACAGTGCTCTTTGAAAAGTGGGTTGTCTTTCAGCACTTATTCTAAAAGTTGAAGAGATACGTACTCAGTTTTGTCCGCAGAATAAGAGCTGGCGTTAGCCAATGACTCAATGTTTCTTTTAGTCTGCTTTCGATCACTGGATCTTTCAGTCAAGGCGAAATACAAATCATGAGGTTCTTTTTTCCGATAATTTGTCTTCATTTTCCCATATAATTTCGTGACAGTTCTTAACAGCCCTCCTTCCTTTGATGGGACCGTACGTGTGACTGTGACCACAGTCTGTGGTTGTGCTCAATTTGACGCCCTGAGGTGAGTCGGAGAACAACTTCAGTCTCCGAGACACGTGCTAACACGTCTCCAATGCATACTGCTTGTCAACATTGTGCATGTTACGGTATTAACCGTATGACTGTCCGAATGCTGTTTTGATATTCGGCCTGCAGTATCGAAGAATTACAGAGCGTCTAGTTTAACCTTTCCCCGAACACAGCAGTTTTATCGCATATAAAGCCTGTATCTGCCGGCAAATCCTGTGACAGCTGCTCTGTCCAGAAATGCGATAAATATGTGCATATTTTTCAACAGATGTTGGATTAATTCAACAACAGAATAAAAGCCGATTCCACTGTATGTTACGTGTGCTTGTGCGAAACAAATATATATTTGGTGTACTGGAGAAAAAGAGGACCAATGAAAAGGAATAACGGAATAATGGAGAAAAGTGCATATTATACTTCGTAATTCTGTATACGAATTAAAAAACTGATTCTAGCAGCAAGATATCTTAGAATTTTAGATCAAAAACATGAAAATAAGAGAAAATACACGTAAGTGATATATAAATGTATAGGAAGATAAATGTGCAAATAACTATCAATCAACTAAATCTAACCAATTCACTATCACACCATAAAGACTTAAAAGGGACTGAAGATACAGCTGTAACCCATAATTGAATAATGGTGTCAAATTGTATTTTTCAGTGACTATACCCACAAGGAAGGACCACGAATTAACGAATAATGAGGGTATTTATACAGCGAATTTCATAGGAAATAAAGCAGCTTAGCATACTAAAAACTTAAAACGCTAATTATAATATAATTAAGAGAATTTAAATTCTAGAGGTGGTAATTCAGATAAAAAAATCACAAAAAAACTTGTACATTTATATCCATTGACTAATAGAAATATATATGAGAACGTGTAATGATTAGATACTTCACAGAATATCAGCATTTTTTTATTTCGGGAATTAGAAAACGAGCATTCTGCATAAGTCTGTCAGACACACATTCATTCAATCTGTCAGTCTGGCACTCGGTCAATTCAGTCACTCAGACGCTCACTCAGTTACTCAGTCAGTCAGGCAGTCAGTGAGACAAATCCCGTCAGTCCGACAGCGTTAATCAGACACGCACTTAGATAGACGTACAGACAGACGGAAAGTACTAACTCTTGAAGGGTTGACTTTAAGTAGAATTTTTAAAAAAGATCTTAAAAACACATTGGGAGGGCAGGGACTGGCTTGATCTGGGTGAACGTAGAGACAAGTGGAGGGCTGTTGCAAACGTGGTGATGAACCTTCGCATTCCGCGAAATGCGTTGAATTTCTTGACTAGAGGTGGAACTGCTAGCTTTTCAAAAGGGTCTGTACTGCATGGAGTGGTTGTCTCCCACTGTATACAGTATTTGGCTGGCAGAAGGCGTGCGGTGCCGTGGGCAGGCAGCAGCTGTGCAGAGGGAGGCGACAGATTGCAACATGAGGCTGGTTTACTTTATGTTATCGAATGAGGACTGCGTTATGACGCGAAACTTTGCGCTGCATCGAGTAAGGAACAGGGTGCAGCAAACTTTTACCTGTGCAAGCAATATATTCTAGTAATGAAACCAAATATCTGCACAAGTGGACTGGCCAGTCTCAGCCCAGCCTAAGTTACTGCTTGTGGCTAAAGGGTGAAACTGAAGACATGAAGGAAATTATTTCCCTTTGAATTAGAAAGAACTTTCCGGTTATGTATAGCTAGTGCTGAAGTTTAAACATCATAACAGGAAAAATGGCATAGACAAGTCTTTTGTAATAGCTGAGTTTTTTGCGGTTGTGTCAAACGGAACACCGTTCCGATGTGTTCTGGACCACTTCGAACACTGATTGAAACGAATTGTATAAGTGGACTCTGCTAAAACTACAGAACTGTTAGCGTTAATCACCTGTGCTCATGGCTGGCATTACTTTGCTACACAGCTTCTATTGAATGAGAAGCCGAGAGTTAAGGTTCGGCCACACAGAAAGCGAGCTGCCTCGGCGGGCAGGCCGTCGCGAGAAATCGCGGCGGTCTGCGATCTGGTGACGTCAGACAGGGCGCGGCAGCTAAGAGCGGTCCAGTGTGAAGAAAAGCCATCTAGTTAGGGCTACAAAGCAGTTTCCGTTTGTTTTCGACTCGGTTTTTTTTTTAATGCATGATATCCCGTTCCGATGAAGACGAACTTCTTCTTCTGCTAGCACTGAGTTGTAAAATAAAAAGGAGACGGTGGTGGATGCATATATAACTTTCCATGCTTCAACTTTTTTTCACAAGGTTCTTGTAGGCCGGGTGACCTGTATCGTACAAGAACACGTACTCCCGCACTTTTTCAATTAATTTTTCAGTGAATTCTTCCTCCATTCCGCACTGCCCACCTGGAAAATCTGTCTCCAAAACACAAATGTCCGCTGCCCGCCGCGATCTAGACTGGTCCACCGCGTCAGCCCGCCTTCTGTTTGACGAGGATGATGCAGTCTTACACAATAGAGTTCGAAAGCCTTCCCGCCGCGGGCACAAATCGCTGCCCGCCGCGGCAGCCCGCTTTCTGTGTGACCGAACACTTAGAATGCTTGTGCACTCTAGGCGTGCAGTGACTTGCTGTGGCAGTAGTGCTGTGGGCCGACAACTGCTGTCAAGTGACGAATATTAAATGTTTTGGAAAATTATAGGCTAAAGCACAGATGAACTGTGAATTCTAAGAGAGGAAGATCAAAGTAAAAGTAAAGGAACCCCATGGCACTGCATGAAGTCAGTATAGGTATAATTCCTTCCATTTTTATTGTCTCCGGGCAATAAAAACTCAAATTCGGCGGACTCTGCAGGCTGTGGACACATTTCGTACAGGCTAGCGTGACCAGACTTCTAATTTTTAAAGGCAACTTTGCGTTTTTAGGCTCGTTCACAAAATTTCGAAAAGTGACTTGTACCCTCGTAATGTGCGTCTGTCTGTACGTCCGTCCGTCTGTTTCTATATCTGTCCGTCTGCAAAGAACACCGCGGCTCCTACTGGAAGGATTTTCATGAAATATGGTATTCGAGAATTTGTCGAAAATCTTTTAAGACAGATAAGTGTCATTAAAATCTGACAAGCATAACAGGTACTTTCCATGAACATCTCTTTACATTTACTATAATACCCCTCTGAATTCTCATTAGAATGAGATATGTTTCAAACAGAAATTTAGAGAAAATCAAAACACATGTTTATGTTCAATATTTCTTTTTCCGAAAGTCGTGCTGTTATTGGGATAATGTGGAAAATATAGTACAGCAGGACAGATCATATACGACAATGTAACAAGGCGCATGCTTTTTGCGTGCTGGGTAACTAAGGCTAAAAACACGCACTCAATAGGAAATACTTATGTCTTTTCCACGGCAACAACCATTAGGCGAACGCGCCTCAATATTACGTTATTCGTGCTTTGTCTCTCTTGTTATTTTTTATAATTCACATATTTTTATTTTAATTTTCTGCAAATGTTGTATTGCAGTAGAATCTGGAAAATTTGAAATGAAGAACACTGGTGTTACCCCACCTTACCGAACAGATCGGACTACACGGATTTCAACAGCTTAGAACATATGACTACGTATACAGTATGATATACTCACTGTACTGGTACGTAGTATGCACACGACAGTGTCTTAAGAATATCAGTTTTTGCTCTGTTTCGACACCAGTCCACAACAGTCTCTTCTCCTACACCAGTTCCTCTTATTGTTTCATGTTTATCCAGCCGTTTTGTGGCTTGAAGCAGGCTCTCAATGAGCACATATTTCTTATTGCTTTTAGCATTCAGCGCGCTTAAACACAAAAGACTACAAGAGAACACACACAAAATAAACGGCTGAATGCAGGTACAGTAATCCCTAAAAGACATATACTGATATACAGATGCGCACTTCAGCTGGATTCTGTACAGAACATAGCAAAGCTCTTGACTACAGTACATTGGTTCGGACAAAACGGAACTTTGAAAAATCGGGACTCGCAGAATCAAGACTGCACTGTTGTGCAAAACCAATCGTAGTGCAGATATCACAGTAAACTTTTTGCTGAACATATTGAATGACTACCGACGAAGAGCAAGAGATAATGGTAGGATTGAGAGACGTTGAATAGCAGCCGAAACATGGTGCAGCATGTTCTTGCTTGGGAAAGAAAATGAAATAACAAATGTGCATCTGAGTTCTGAATATTTGGGCCAAGAATAAAAAAGCAAATAATAATACAACGATTCTAAAAGCCCTGAGATTCCAGGTTGATATTCTTGTGACTATGAATGCCACTGTATTTTGGCATATGACGCCATGCAGGCATGCGAGAACACCGTAATGCTTGGGACGTATATTGACAAAGTAATGCTTTGAAGATTTTTTGAAACAGCAATGATGTGGAGATGTGTCGACACAGTAATGTTTTTGAGATGTATTGATATAGAAATGTTTTGGAAATATGTTGGTACAGTATTGTTTGGAGATGTGTCGACACACTAATGCTTTGGAGATGTGTCGACACAGTAAGGTTTTTGGGATGCGTTGATATAGAAATGTTTTGGAGAAGTGTTGATACAGTATTGTTTGGAGATGTGTCGGCAAACTAATGCTTTGGAGATGTTTTGGTACAGAAATGCTGTGGAGATTTATTAATACAGTATTGTTGGGAGATGTGTCGACACACTAATGCATTGGAGATGTGTTGACACCGTAATGCTTTGGAGATGTATTGACACAGGAATGCTGTGGAGATTTGTTGACACAGTACTTTTTTTAGATATGTCAGCAAAGAAATGTTTTGGAGATGTGTCGGCACAGTATTGCTGTGGAGAGTTGTTGACACATTATTGCTTTGGATATGTGTTGACACAGTATGCTTTAGAGAATTGTTGACACAGGAATGCTGTGGAGATGTGTCGACACAATGATACTTTGGATATGTGTGGGCACAGTGACGCTGTAGGGATGTGTGGGCACAGTGATGCTGTGGAGATGTGTGGGCACAGTGACGCTGTGGAGATGTGCGGGCACAGTGATTCTGTGCGGATGTGTCGACATAATGGTGCTTTGGAGATGTGTGGGCACAGTAATGCTGCTGGATTTCGATTGAGAACTGACGCGGTCAGGAGCCTGAGATAATTTAAATGGCCTTGTCAGTTCCTAAAGTCTTAGACAAGTTAATTTAAAAGAAGTTTATAAATAATATTAACAGTTCTGGTTGTTCCAGGAGGCAACAATTAAAATTCTGATGATATGGCCAGTATAACGCAACTTTGAAAACGTTAAGGGGATAATCACATTTAATTCAATTATATTTTCATTCTGCTGCTGTATTAACTGCTCATGTAGGATTCAGACATAATCCACTAATCAGAAGGTATGACCCTGTTTAGCTATCAGTCAGATATTTTGTTGCTATTTCTGTTTAACGCCCAACGTAAGACATCTTAATTGTCCACAGCCAACCTGAGCCTTCATTTTGTGGCGATGAATGCGGCTACTGCAGATGCGAAGCAGGTAAAACCTGAAATCGCAATGAACTTCATAATTTTAAGATAAAAGTGAAAATAACTTTATCCACTGATTCCCTTTTTTAACCCTTTAAACACCGAATTAAATCCCATCTGCCATCTTCTGGTATTATTAGGAGCTCACCCTATTCTCCACGTTAGCAGGATAAGGGTTAAAGTGCTTTGCTGTTTGGAAGGTTCTCAGACTTCGCCTCTTTGTCCTGCTGGTAAGAGCAAAACGTAGACAAAAATGAGTATGAAGCATTGGTGGAATCATATTGACAGAGAAACAGACGTACTCGAAGAAAAACCTCTCCCGGTACCGCTTGGTTTACCATAAATCCCACATGCCTTACCTGGTATCGAAACGAACCCTCCGTGGAGGAGGCTGGTAACTAACCCGTCTGATCCGTTACACAGTCTAGTTTTCCTTTTTCCTCTATGTTTGTACAGGGTAATAAAAAATTCTCTGTGCACCTGATGATGTATTGTAATCGTCAGGTGCACAGAGACTTTTGGTTTTTCTGGCCCCGAAAGAGTAACAGACGTATGTGCATTGCCAATGTTATCCAGACAGCAACTGCCATCTACGGGCAGTCAACGCAAGCAGGACGAGAGTGAGTTTGTTAGAATATACGTACATAGATGTCTCTCTGTGATGCTACTGTACCCTCTAGTGGCAGATTTCTGAACTACATACGTTGGTAACTCGAGCGGCGTACGTGTAGACGTGGTTCACGAACTTGACGCGAGAATGTGCATTTGGTTTACAATATGGCTGCCCGATGTCGTGTGGTGTGGTATTGATTGTTTCAAGTGTTGCTTGTCAGCCCATCCACATGACCTAGTTATTAATGGTTAATGAATAGGAAGTGAGATAAACGTGGAAATAGATACAAAATACCTTACATGTAAACCAATGGACAGTAATGAAGTCTACGATAGTAATGATGTCTGTGTTGTCTTGGTCTTGCAAAACCGAGATTAAACACTGTGAGGCAACACGACTGGCATTTAACTAGCCTGTGTCAGTCTTTGCCCGACGTCGATAGTCTGTTGATAAAGCACTTCATAATGCATCTGCTTCAGACAGGCTTATGGCATCTGTCATTATGAGACTTCAGGTTACAAAAAAGCAATTATACATATATATGGCATTTAGGGTGCAGGATTGGAGCTCCGAGGTAATTTCATCTATCAGTAGCACCACATTAAGGTCGGTTGCGTATGA
>Ga0268261_10004157_pt1 | contig 10797 bp, 5 predicted proteins | sample TergutNc150P1_FD_190353 | JGI IMG/M metagenome (GOLD analysis project Ga0268261, IMG submission 190353) | Nasutitermes corniger P1 segment gut microbial community from laboratory colony in Florida, USA - Nc150 P1 (SPAdes) (version 2) | ecosystem: Host-associated > Arthropoda: Insects > Digestive...
GTGTGTTGTCAGGTAGAGGTCTCTGCGACGAGCTGATCACTCGTCCAGAGGAGTCCTACCGACTGTGCTGCGTCGTTGTGTGTGATCTAGAAACATCAAGAATGGGTGCTCCATGTATATACACGACATTAGTCGCCTAAAGGTTAACGATTTAACCCTTATCCTGATAACGTGGAGAAAATGGTGAGCTCATAATAATGCCAGCAAATAGCAGATGGGATTTAATTCGGGCTTTTAAGGGTTAATATAACTAGTAGGTCTTTAGTGTGTATGGCAACATTTTGTGACTCATATTTTGGTCATCTTCCGGCCAATATTTTACATAATATAATGGCCCGGATATGACCTAAATGTGGGTTAAAGCATGCTGCCATATACAGTAAAGATCTAACAGTACTGTAATAAACATCATGTCAATGGCATTTACATGCTAATTAGTGCTATTATAAAACACAACGGGATGTCTGAGTTGGAATTTTCCTCCTGTTTCTATCGACATGGGAAAATGTTCTTGAACATAATGGATTTGAGCTTAAGCTCATCACTTTTCTTTGTTATTTCAGTTTTGTACCAATGATGATGATCAGTGGTGATAACAGGATGGAGGAATTATGACTAGGCAGGTTCTGAAACATTTACGGTTCACTGGTTGTCTTCTTTCAGAGGAAAAAGACATGTTCTCTCAAGACAACAGTTTCTCATTTGTCATATTATCCCTGGGGATAGATAATAGCTTTATCGAATGGATCAAACAGAGTATATCCCATCTTTAACTGATAATTGTGCCGATCGTGGTGGCTATGTGGTCTATGGCATAGGTCTGCAGCCTCTCAATTGCTGGCATCATGGGTTTGAATCCTGCTGAGGGCATGGATGTTCATCTCGTGTGTTTGTTGTATGTTGTATAGGTAGCACCCTCTGCAAGAGGCTGATCAATATTTCAGATTCGTCAATCTGGGTGTGTGTGTGTGTGTGTGTGTGATCTAGAAACGTCAAATGAGGTGACCTAGGCTCGAATGAGGCTGTCGTGCCACAGAAAAAAAAAATAACTGCAGCAGAGCCAGTTTCCAAAATGTGTTTTGAATCAAAATTAGAAGATTTGAAATGTCCAATATGCATGTCAGCTCATTATTGCAGTGAGGTACATGAAAAATTCAAGATAAAAACAATAGTCTTTGCAGGAAATAACCTGATATGAGGAACAAACATGAAGTGTTGAAAAAGAGTTAAACATTTTGAACACAAGAGATCAAACCTTACAGATTACATATTAATTTCAATAAAATGTCGGCTATGGAGACTGAAAGAAACTGGGAAAATACAACCAGTCACAATAATTGGATGCAATGAAGTCTGAGTGGCCACACTTACGGCATTCTTGGAGAGTCACTGTGAACTTCATAACAAAATATGTACATCTATGGAGAGGATATTGTAATGTTCACCACCTGGAAAAACCCTGTGAGAATAAATGTAGCCTTCACAAATCTGTAACCTTCCTGCCATACAACCTTTGTCACATTTCCAAAGGATTTATTAGCTGTCTTTATATTGTGATTTCGTTCTGATTCTGTTGATGCTACTTGAAAACATACAACATATTTCTAGACCAGCCACCTTATTAATCACTAATGATGCTTGTGTGTTTTTCTTGGTAGTGTTTATGTTTTTGCCCATTAAATTGGAATCATCAGCATAAACCAGAAGCTCATGTGTCCTATTCAGTTTCAATTATATGTGGTTAACTTGGATATTCCTAATAGCATATTCGTAAGCAAAGCTCAAGAGGAATGGCAATCACTTACTGTTCAGAAGTTAGTAAAAGAACTCAACAAAAATAGAGAAACTGTGAAACTGATTCTGACAGAAAATACAAACATGAAAAAGAGTCTATCCAAAAATAGTACTGGAAAATGTCTAGGGCAAGCAAGAAATAAGAAGAAAAATTTGCTTGGAACTTGAGTGAGATTACTTGAATAACATGAAATCTGAGAAGAAACAGTGACTGACAATGGGACTGATCTTCTGGCATGACCCAAGACACAAAATCCATACTGCAATTGAAAAGTCTGGAGTCTCTAACAGTGAAGAAAGGATAAATGTCAATATCAGAGAATCAAACCATGCTGGTCTCTTTGACATCCAAAGAATTATTCATTATGAGTATGTTCCTCTAAAAAAGTGAACTAGGCATTCTAACCTACAGTTTTGAGATGTTTGTGGCAATGCACATCATGGAATATCAAGCGCCTGACTGAAGAAGTGATTTTAGATCATGACACAGACATGGGTTAATCAACAGACAGAAGACCATTCGCCAGGTTTAGGAAATGGAACCGGGTCCAAGTTGGCCACAAAACCTGACTGATTTCCTAACGCCCAACATACCATGAATGAAGATGCATCACATGGTTTACCATATAGATGAATATATGTATGTATGTATGTATGTATGTATGTATGTATGTGTGAATATATGTAGGGCATTATATTACCTGAAAACTGCCACTAGTCACTTCCTGTCAGTTCATTAATGTATAAAACTTTCAGCTGCAATAAATGTGTTTGTTAGTTTTGAAATGTCTTTGAGCCCAAAGAAAATATTTCCAGTATATTTCCTAAACATGGCGAGTAAAAACCCTACTAACTGCAATACATTCACCTAGAACACATGGACCTTGACTAATTGCAAATTGGAATAGCACTGTGTGCTAATATGCAAAAGACAGAGAAAGTGTCCGAAATGTAGGTTTTAAGCTTAACAATAACACAACTGATCACCCTAGAAGATTTTAGTGCATCTGTGAAATCTTCACATCTTACAAAATATAAATTTTGTTTCTTATGCAAGTTTTAAACTAGTCCCATACTGTTTCCATTAACACTGCAGGAAAATTCCACCATATCTGAAACAGCCCTCTCCATGCACATGTTATTTCTGATCATTCCAAGCAATATATATTGCAGAGCACTGACATCACACATATTGCAATGATCGAAGTATAAGTCAAAGATTACACTATGCTTTTGTGTTAGTATGTGATATGTGAAATGTTTTTGTGAAATTAAAATTCAGGAACACATTAATTTATTAGAATTATGTACTCAAGGTACTTGAATACTGGATACTGCAAAAGAGTATTTTCTTTGCACAACTCAGTATGTGATTTTTCACATACTAAATAATGGTATAGATTTGTTGGGACAAAACAGTGAAGAAGAAAGTGTCTATCACATACAAATAAATGTATAACCCAAGTGCAGATATGCAAACTTCCACACAGGGTTTATCTTCTGTGTTCCATAAAATTCAAAATTTTTTACTTTTCATTTTGGAAAAAAATGATGTGAAAATCTTACTGATGTTCCATAAATGAAATGTAATTATTTTCCATGTAAAGAAAGGTGTAAAGTTGTCCCTGTCCACGTCATGAAGCCATATAGAGGAAGTAGAATACAGCTTCACTCATTCTTAACCTCAGCATTAGATGGAGGAGGGTGGTCAACTTTATGCCCTGGCCAATCTACCTCTGGGAAGAACCTCAGCATCCAATGAATAGGAAGCTGAGTGGACCCAAGAGCCACTCTGAATGATTTGAAGAAGAGAAAAACCCTTGTCCCTGCCAGGATTCAAATGCTGGACCATCCAGCCTGTAACCTGTTCACTCTAGCAACTCCACTGTTCTGGGTCCAATGACTGTCCATATACTTTGTATATTTGAAGGTCATTTTCCAGAGTTCTCATCTTTATATCTTCACTCAGCCATTAACCAATAATACACAAGCAGATTTATTGACAGATCTCACATCTGAAAAATTGCAGCAGTTTTTTGACAGATGAATAAAAAAAAAGTAGCAATTCTTCCCTTAAAGGAATAACATTGTTCCATGTATATGTCTTATTATGGCTCCTTCGTGTTGCAATGTTACGTGTTGCGCATGCGCGTAATGACGTCAACTGTCGGTGGAAACTTGACTAATAGACCCCCAGTCCTAAGACATATACATGTCAATAAATGCATAAATCAATCATTTTGTCTATTAACAAGCACTTTTGTTCAAACAACTGTCTACAGATAAAGTGATCTTTGAAATTATTTGATGTGGGTGTGTGGGTGTGTGTGTGTGTGTGGCGAGAGCTGCAGCTATATTAGTCTGTTTCAGTGATAGGTCAGGTAAATGTACCAGATTTTGAAACAGATATTTGCGGCAAATAGCAGGCTGGTTTGTTATAAAGTTTTGTATGTCAACTGTTAATGTAAATTAGTGCCTTGCAGATAATATGTATTGTGAGAAACAAGGTATGATATTGTGGTCAAATGTGCATATGATTCATGAACTTTGGTAGTGAACACAACAACATAACAGACAGAGCAAATTAAATAAAGAAAAATATTGTGATTTTTTCAGTGGCATAAGGAAAGCTGGGTAGCAAGAAGAAGCGTTAAATGAAAAATCTGAAGTTTTCTAATGTTTATATATATATATATATATTTTTTTTGTGAATTTTGTGCCAAGACTTCAAACCTAAAAAAACCTGCACGTTTCATTAGCCCAGTGATACAACGTTTTCATAAATTATTTGTTGTAACTCCTCCTGTAATTACTTAGCATATAAATTTCAAGCTTTGAACGAAGTTATCTACAATTTTTTGAATTACTTATCTCACCCTACAATGGTATGTACGTACTGTACAGCCGATATGTCACTCAGATCAATTATTAAAATTGTCCAATAAATCTGCTAGTGCATATTTAACTATTTACACCAGTGTAAATATTATTGTCTGTTTCAACTTCTTAAAAAAACAAAAAAAATATGACTAGCACACCTTGAGAGTACTTATGCATTGTTTTTATAACTTCTGCAGCCTTATTATTATATCTACCTTATATTAGCTCTAATATACACTTACTGTCACAGACGTGTTATTTCAGTGCCCCCATTCTGTGGACTTTTCTTGTTATCAGTCTGACTAGCTTTGTTCTGTGAACTCTGCTGTTGATGGTACACGTTTCCATGATTTGATTCAATAGCTGATGAAACATTAGGACTGGAGGCTGGAAAGAACCTTGGAGCATGTACAGAATGATCCACTACAGGTGATGTTATATCTAAACAGTCACAACTAAGACTTGAATCAGAAAGTGTAGAATCCACAGCATATTTTGGAAGGAGAAGTAGACTTTCAGTTGATTTGGTTGGTTGCACATAGTGGTGATGATGCTGTCCATGACCATATAGATTAACCACTGTGGAAGTCATACCTTGAAGGCGTCTGTCTCCACCGCGGCACTGTTGTGTTGCACTCCCTGCCTACAAGTATAGAAATACCAAGAAATATGTTAGTATCATAGTCTCAATTAGTTTTCACGTAATTATACTGTCATACTTCTCACATCAGATTTTCATCTACTGTTGATGTGCTGATAAATTGTCCACGTTTGATTTATCAGCAGGGAAGTGCAATTTGGGTTGTAGGCAACATCATGTCACAATATCTATACTGTCTACAATATTATGTCACAATGTATGCTTCCTTTCATATTTCCTTCATTATGGTGTTGTACAACATAAAGCAAATCATGAAACACTGTACCACTTCACTACAGTATTCAGACGGTTTGTGAATCTTGGTTCATATGTGTAGTTTCATAGCATGTGAAGTACATAGCTACTGTTTTGAAAACACCATACAAAGTATCTGATTAGAGAGCATAATGCTCTTCTCTGAGCAATCTTAGTTTAAAGCACAAAAACATTTTATTACTGTCACATACACAATGATATCACACTTTTTTAAACTACATTCTACCATATTATGTGTCAAAAAAACCCTAACAGATAAGTGCGTATCAGTTACAAATACAGCCAAAGAACACTAAATAACTAAAGGTATTATGTCACATGTTGTGACTAAGTGGGTTGAATAAAGCTGTAAGCTAAACAGAAGTATGCCTTCCAAATTATGCTCTCAGATTCATGTCATGAGCAGGAACAATTAATAGCATGCTGCTTAGTATTAGGATTCACTGTACTGTAGGGTTTCACAAACTTATTCTGTAACATTAACAGCAGCAATGACTTTCTGCCAGGTCGCAATACCAGAACGTTTCTACGAAAAATTTTAAGTAACATGATGAAAGTGCACTGCTCAAGTACATAATTAACACCCAAATAGATTCCATAAAGCTTTGGCCACCCTGGATTAACACATTAAGAAAACATCTGTCATCACTTTGAGGACATATGTCATGGTTCTCTGGATCTGAACAGCAAATGTGTTTCTGAGTTTAAAAATACTGCACTTAATCACCACTGATTAACATCACGTTTTACTAAATTGAAATATGGTATCAAGCCATGTTCTTTTCAAGTAGTAACCTAGCAAGTTAATGGAATTTGTTAATGTGTTATGTCTTTCTATATAACATTGTAGTGACAAGTCTGATGACTCATTCAGACACGTGCATGTGTATTTATACAGTTTGTGTTGCTGTGTCCTACACAAATTTTGTCAAGAAGGATGAATACAATTCAATTACAATATAAACATCTGCTTTGTAGATCATTCTACAAATTAATTTCAGTACATAAACAGCTCAGTGTTTCCTAAGTCATGGCTCTTAGAACTATCCCAAGCTGTTCTGTAAGAACTCTCACAATTTCTACATGGTCTATCAGTAGGTTTATGAAGTTGATAATTTGATGCATGAGAAACAAAAATCTGGAGGCACTGAATTGTGTGAAATTAAGGACACACAGCTGAACTTCGTCTACAAATTCAACAAACTCAGAATATCAGTTGCAGTGACTAATAAACAAACTTCTGCTGAAGTGTCATGGAGCAGTAGAACATGCTCACATTTAATTTCTGGCACATAACATATTCTAATATATCAAAGGGGCTGTAACCACAATTTAGAGAAAAGTTACAAGAAGAGGTAGAGTGATATCACTGATAAACCAAACAGAAAGTGCTACTGAATGCTGAAATTAAAGGGTGTAAGTGAACAGGCATGTACAGAAAATTGATTTGATTACCGCTACAACTGGAAAAAAACAAGACTGCTGCCAGCTTAACCTAATTACACTGTGCACAATATTGTGAATACAAAATTTCAAACCCATTATGCAGGTAGAAGCAGCCCAGTAAGATAAAACATATTTAGTGCCTCTTTTAAGAGTTTTTCTTGAGCAAATATGTCAACAACATTCTTTACATACCAACAGTTTGTGCAAACATGCAATCCTCATGCAATGGAATAGAACAGCGACATGCAGGAATATATGAACTGACCATCATCTAAGTACCTGCAGAAATCACCAAAAAAAAAAAAATTACATTTTAATGCAGTGGAAAACACTTAGAGGATTGCATTTACTTAAACACTTAGTGCAGACTGCTATACACAGTTTGGAAAATATGGGCTGTTGGAACATTATTGTTACTTGTGAAAATGTCACAGACATATATTTTCTTTAAAGCCTTGACATTGTGTGGTAGCAAATGTTTCCACGATTCAAAACATCCACCAACTCTACATAGATAAATTGTATGTTATGACAAGCAGAAGCAGGCTGAAGTCAACCTGTCACAGTGCCTGTCACTCTATTTGCTTCCGTCCCTTAATTTTTTTAAAAATGATCATGTATATTTCTTATCAGAGAGATTTTCTTTTCATATGAAATACTGTAAAAAGGGCTGTGTGATTCTTCCAACAGCATTACGCAGTGTCATTTGCGAAGAATAAAATTACATATAATAAAATCTTCCACTAGGCCCAAAGGCATTTTCATTTAACATGTAACCATCATTCCAAAATTATAGTGTAGTAGCAGGGGTACCTGGCATTGCCCAGGATGACCAATGGCGAAACCGGATAGCAATTTTGTGTATTATGTAACAAAAAAGGGGTACGGAATAAATTGTGGAAATGTGTCAGAGTGAAATATGTGCCATGTTACGGACGAAAGGGTCCAGTAATTACGCAAAAGCACGCACGTGCATGAAAAAAGCAGCATCGTGAATGAATACAATGTCTTGTTTTACGATTAATAGGAAAGCAAAGACATGTAACAAAATTACTGTCTGTTTGAAATGTCACTGAAGTTCTTTCTTTTCCCGTCAGGAGCCGGAAAGTAAATGTGTGTAGAGTTTCCGACCCTCGAGCATGCAACATATAGTTGCCCATGTGAGAAGCATGGATCACAGTGTTGTCATGCTGTTTGCGAAACATTTCCTAGAAAGGACTAAACAGGTTGAGAAGGTCGAAGAAAGTTTCATGTAAACACACACACACACACACACACACACACACACACACACACACACACTCTCTCTCTCTCTCTCGCGTGCACGCGTGACTCTCAGGGTTGACAGCACAGTGTTGTCATCCCGTTAGCCAGACATCTCGCTGGAACGATGGGAAAGGTTGAGAAGGCGAAAGAACGTGTTGTCCCTAGACAGCGTACGGATGGAGGACGGTCGAAAGTTAGATAGGTTTTTCGTTATCATTTGCATAAATGCAATGCAAGTGCAATTCATTATTCACTTCCTTCCTGTCTCATCAGGTTTCCATTTCCACACACACGCATTCCGTTCACTTCTCCGCGTTTTCTACGCATTACGCACAGTGCACATCATGTCCGTGACGTCACACTAACACGGGATATAACGCAGTAGCGGGGGATTCTGGCGCCGGCAGCCATCTTCCGCGCGCAAATTGGCACCCACTGCCGACAAAATACGTCGAAAAGGTCGGAAAGTTGAAATATTGTGGGTCCATACATACCCTACGACCTCCTCCAGACCAAGGGGGAGACGTGTGCAAAGTTTGGTTCAGAAATGTGGATTTGTATTAGTTCCATACAAACAAACAAAGAAACATTCATCTTTATATATAAGATTCAAAGTTCCTCGAACTTACAACATTGTACTCACATCACTTGCTGAATTACTTCAATTTCAGAAACTTTAATGCCTAAAATAATGGAGTAGAAAAGAATTTAAAAAAGCTAAGTGAAGTTGGCTGTTGTCATGAAACCCATACTATTATGTTGTGGAATACTGTGACACTTTAAGGAAATAAGGCTAATTGTGTTGCAGAAGCTACAGAAAACAGGAAAAAAAAAATCAGTATTAAAGCACATTACAATTAAATACAAATAAGCAATTTCTGAAACGTAGCCACCTTAAGACTTAGCTTTTAGCTTGCATTACCAGCCAAACAAATAATAAAGCAAACCAAGCATAAGCTGCATAATGGTGTGTGTGAGAGCACCGACATAGGCAAACATTACTGAACAATGAATGCAACCTATCTGCAACCCTAACAAACATTATCAATGAAACCCAAATTCTCAAATTACCAAGCAGGAGTGAAGGATGCATATGTGAATAAATTAAAAACATATAATACAAATTCATCTAATAACTGAAATAATTCAAACTGTACTAACACACATTTTTAGTATTTTTCTTTATGCACAATTACCTCTGTACTTACTGGCAGCATAACTTACGCCAAGGATACAGATCAGCATTGTGATGCTGTGTTGTTAGGTGCTTGGGGTCCTGACATTTCAAAGGAACATAGTCAAGGACTCCTTGATCCTTCAAGATGAAGGTATTATGATTCTTTAAAATGCTAACACCATTCGCCCACTGACATGGCATCACATCCCAGTGGACCTGAATCCTCAGCAACACCAATGTGAGACACTCAAATCTCACAACTTGTACCAAGTTTATTGATGAAAAAAGTACATCATTATAACTAATAATATTTTTGAATAACCTCCTTCCATCAAAATTTGTTTGAATATTCCTAGCAAGTTGTACCGTATTTCTTTTTATTATCATTAATATACTGCAGTTATTTGCAGCAGTAATTTCTAAATTCTGGGTAACACAAGAAGTAAAGTTAAAAGTTGTTACAATTTCTTGAAAGGTTTGCTGTGCTACTGCAGAGAAATATAAGATTAAATATAAACAGTTATTTAACAGCTTTTTTAACACTTCCTGTAAATACAGAAAGGTACTGTATATCACTTCAGACAGTATATTAGAGATTTGGAAAAGTTAATATGCTGCACATGTAGAGCAAATTGTCAATCTTGCAGTTTTGCACTAAGAGATAAAAAGGGATTTTTTATTTACAGCAGTTCTAGTCATGTTAAATAATTATAACAGGATTGTTATAATTATAACATTACCTCTACACTATCTTTATGCAGACAAGACCCAAGTACAGTAGAAGTCAATTCAAGTACTTATCTATATTAATAACCCACTGCAATTGTCTGATTGCTCATCCAAAATATATGTTGAAGTAACTCTTGGCTTGACATGGACAAAAAAAAATATTATGTAGTTTCTGGAGAAGACCCCTATTGATGGGCAGCAAAATCAGCCATCATGAAACAAAGTGGCAAACAAAAATCATAACAATCAAATTTCCATTTATGCTGATAGTTGGCTAAAAGTTACCAAAATCATGTTGCAGAAGTCCATGTTGTTAATGAAAATTTAAGTTGGTAAAGACACAGAGGAGTTTAAATATATCACTTCTTATGCAATATAAATATGCAAAAAAAAATTTAAGCTTCAGTACAGACCACTAAATGGACAGCACGAGTTAAAAATTGCACATTTACATCTTTAACCCTTACTTACTTACTTACTCCATGGAGCAGAGTCCTTCTTGAGAAGCTAACCAGTAAACTTTGCAGCTAGTCAAGAAATTCCCCGCATTTATGGGACCCGAAAGTCCCTCACCGTACCCACAAGTGCC
>Ga0268261_10004158_pt1 | contig 10797 bp, 5 predicted proteins | sample TergutNc150P1_FD_190353 | JGI IMG/M metagenome (GOLD analysis project Ga0268261, IMG submission 190353) | Nasutitermes corniger P1 segment gut microbial community from laboratory colony in Florida, USA - Nc150 P1 (SPAdes) (version 2) | ecosystem: Host-associated > Arthropoda: Insects > Digestive...
GAAGCGTCTCAAGGCAGCAAGAAATGTTTCAGTGTTGAGGCTTGGGACAACCTCAATTTGAATCGCCCTTGTAGCAAAACAGACAAAAATAGCAATATAACCCTTCGTTATAATTTTGCTGCGTGGAGTTCCCAGTTTTTGTAAAATGGGTCCAGCATAATCAACACCAGTAGTGAGAAATGGCATCGATGGTTGGACTCGCGCTGAAGGTAGCTCGCCCATGAGTTGGTGTGTTGCCTGTGCCTTGAATCTGTAACAAGTTAGACATTGATGCATTATTGTGTTCACCACGTTTCTAATCCGTGGTATCCAGAATTTCTCACGAAGCGAGGCAATTAGCAGTTGAGGCCCTGCATGGTGCAGTTTGATGTGCTCTGCTGAGAAAACCAGTTTTGTGAAATGGTGATTTACAGGCAGAATCAGTTGATGGATTGCTTCATAGGGAAGTGCAGACTGTTGCAGTCGTCCTCCAACTCTTAGAATACCTTCCTTATCTATGAAGAGATGCAGTGTTTTAAGGGAACTGGTAGCTGCAATACTTTGTTTTTTTCAAATCCTTGATTTCTTGTGGATATGAAATCTGTTGTACTATCTTCACACAGCAAGTCAGAGCCTCGTCAAGATCTTGTGTGGCCAGAGTAGTGGTTTGCCTGGTGGCCTTGGGTTGTCTGCAGTTGGTTGTAAATCTTCCGCAGTATGCTACAACTCTAATGAGTCTTTGTTGTGGAACTTGTTTCCTTAGAGACAGGTTGGTGTGGCAGGAAGTAAAATGTCTTATTCCCCTCTTGGAATTTTACTGACTTCTTGTGGATTATTTCTTCATGCTCCTTCAAGAAGTTGCGGTCCTGGACCTTCATGTTTGGACCTCGTTTGAGCATGCGGTCAGTAGTATGTGGTCCTTGTTTTGCAATAAACGAGAAGTTCCAGGTTGAATGGATTCCATCTTGGTTGGATGTCTGTCCACAACTACTCCCTCCTCTGTTGGGTTGTGTGTGAAGATGTTCTTCACATGCTTGGTGCTTTACTATCCTGGTTTCTCGTTGGAGAAATGCACGTTTTACATACTCCACAGTTGTGTTTGCCGGGGTACGACCAGCAATTGTCCAGCCAAGAACTCTTTCTTGAAGTACTGGATAGTTTCCAGGGCGTGTGCGTCTGCCTGGTTGACTCATCTCGTAGAATAAGTCAGCTCCAATGAGGAGGTCAATGTCTCCTGGTTGGTCGAATTGTTCGTCAGCCAGGTTGATGTCCGTGGGAATCTTCCAGCTGCTTGTGTCCAGCCTTGTAGGTGGTGTGGTCCCAGTAATGTTAGACAATATAACAAGTCAAGTGTGGTGTGCCAATGTGTGTGTCTGGATTTTAAATGTATTGAAACACTATGTTGTGTTGCAGTGTTTACATTACTTATTCCTTGTACTGATGTATGTGTCTGGGTTCTTGGTATCCTCAAAAGTTGTACACACTTCTCTGTTATGAAGTGTGATTGAGAGCCACTGTCTAACAATGCTCTGCATGGTACATATTGCCCAGATTTATTTCTAACTTCAACAATGGCTGTTGCAAGTAAAACATGATTTCTGGATTTACCCTTCAATGTACGATAAGTATGTACTTCTGCCACTGTAGCACCCTTTGTGTGGCAGATAGTTTATTATTTGTTGTAGACCCACTGTCTCTGTTTACTTGATTTTGTGTCTGTGTGAATTAAGGTATGATGTCTCTTGTTACATTTGCGACACACTCCCTTTGCATATGAGTGGTTTTTTAAAAATGGTTGCAAACACTTAAAGCACAATCTTTGTTATTTGGCATGGTGAAGGCGTTGCTTATGTTGCAATTTGACAAATGTGTCACACTTAAACAATCTGTGAACCATTGCACATGGTGCACTGTATTTCTGTTGCTAAATTGTAGTATAAGAGTTTACTGACCTTACCTCCATATGTTAGTGGTTGCCTGGGACTGGAAGTAACTGTCTTCACCGACTGTGTGTTCTGCAGTAATTCCAGGGCTCTGATTCTTGATTCCAAAAACGTTATCAAGTCTGATGTAGACGGAATGTCTTCACGTGAGGCTGTTATAAGCTCCCATTCTCGTTGTGTTTCAGCATCCAAAGCAGATAACAAAAGGTGATTCAACATTAGGTCTTGAATAGGCACATTAAGTGATAATGCCTTTAGTGCATTCATGTGGCTAGACACGTGATTTATCAACTGACGCAGTAATGACGCGTCTGATTTTTTAACTGCAGGTAAACAACATAAGTTCTTGGCATGCATCATAGAAATTAACCGTTGATTGTTGTAACGTTGCGTTACAAACTACCATGCAACAGAAAAATTCTCATTAGTAATCTGTAAATTACTAGTAACACCCTTGGCTTCACCTTTCAAAGAAGCAGTGAGATAATGAAATTTTTGTATGTTGGATAAGGCATTGTTTGTTACAATTAAAGCCTCGAAAGTATCTCTATAATGAAGCCAGTTTGTAGTTTCGCCTTCAAAGGATGGTAACGAAATAACTGGTAGTTTTATATGAGTGCTGCTATGATGTGAAACATGTGTATGTTTTGAAGAACTACGGTGTGAGGAACTGTGCCTCGACAATGGTGGGCTTGCAACTGGGTGTAATAACTAATTAAATTTTGGCTTAACTGCAAAATATTGATCTACAAACTGTACCCTGTCAGCTGAATGATCTACATCATCAAATAACTCTAGTTCGCTTTGAGCAGTTTCAAATTTGTTGTAAATATTTGAAAGTTCTTCAAATCTCACTTGCATGTCATTTAGTTTACGATCACCTGTTTCATTGTATGTACGTTTGCGAGTGAGGTTCCCCTTTGCTACTGCACGTTGCCTGACAAGTTGTTGTCTCCTGAGAGCAATCATATTGCTCTTGCGTTGTGGAACAAATGTGTTGGGTGAATGATCTAATTGCTACCTGCCTGACTGCTTCAATGTAAATGACGTCAGTGGTCGGTCGAGTTTCCCTTCCACCTGTCTCGTTATAGCGGAGTGCCGAATGTGAACGGGAATGTTCGGTGACTCGCTGTACTGGATTCAGACTCAAAATTGCTGCGTAACACTTGTCGGTTCATACCCAAAGATGACGGACGTTACATATGCTTTGCATTAGTTGCGTGATCCACTGCCTAATACCTGAAGATATGCTGTAACGACGCTATTGCAGTGCCTGCGCACACATAATGCGGCGTGCTGCAACTAATTTTGTGTGTTTATTCACTTATTTTGGTGCAAAATGACCATATAAATACTTCCCGGTATGACCAATTAACCGATCGCTTGTAAATCCGGCCCGGAGGACCAATTAAATGTTCGCGCTCTGGTTCGCCAACACTTAGAAATAGATAAACAGGCAATAATTACGCCAGTCTACAGAGCAATCATGGATATACTACAAATCAAATTGCTAGGTTACACTGATTAATAGTTGAGGTATAAGGTTAATTTCAATGCACACAAAATTATTTTTCTAAGTTCAGCCTAAATGGTTTGCAACACAGTTCTTTGGAAAATGTTTTCAATTATTCTCATCATGAGAATTGTGAGTAATAAACACTTATTTAGGCGTAGCACTGTAAATTCACCATGTGTGATTACACTACGCGTAGCACCAAATATCACTTTGTGAGTATTACATTTGTATCGTGCGTCCTCAGTGGTTTGAGGTGACGGATTTCAATTAAATTGTTTTGTGAAACAGAGAATTGCGTTGTCACTGGAACAACGGCTTACAATTCCATTTGTTGTGTGAAACACAGAATTGCGTTGTCACTGGAACAACGGCTTACAATTACACTTGTGTGAAACACAGATTTGCGTTGTCACTGGAACAACGGCTTACAATTACACTTGTGTGAAACACAGAATTGCGTTGTCACTGGAACAACGGCTTACAATTACACTTGTGCGAAACACAGAATTGCGTTGTCACTGGAACAACGGCTTACAATTACACTTGTGCGAAACACAGAATTGCGTTGTCACTGGAACAACGGCTTACAATTACACTTGTGTGAAACACAGAATTGCGTTGTCACTGGAACAACGGCTTACAATTACACTTGTGTGAAACAGAATTGTGTTGTCACTCGAACAACGGCTTAAAATTACATTTGTTGTGTGGAACACAGAATTGCGTTGTCACTGGAAATACGGCTTACAATTACACTTGTGTGAAACACAGAATTGCGTTGTCACTGGAACAACGGCTTACAATTACACTTGTGCGAAACACAGAATTGCGTTGTCACTGGAACAACGGCTTACAATTACACTTGTGTGAAACACAGAATTGTGCTGTCACTCGAACAACGGCTTAAAATTACATTTGTTGTGTGAAACACAGAATTGCGTTGTCACTCGAACAACGGCTTAAAATTACATTTGTTGTGTGAAACACAGAATTGCGTTGTCACTGGAAATACGGCTTACAATTACACTTGTGTGAAACACAGAATTGTGTTGTCACTCGAACAACGGCTTAAAATTACATTTGTTGTGTGAAACACAGAATTGCGTTGTCACTGGAAATACGGCTTACAATTACACTTGTGCGAAACACAGAATTGCGTTGTCACTGGAACAACGGCTTACAATTACACTTGTGCGAAACACAGAATTGCGTTTTCACTGGAACAACGGCTTACAATTACACTTGTGTGAAACACAGAATTGTGTTGTCACTCGAACAACGGATTAAAATTACATTTGTTGTGTGAAACACAGAATTGCGTTGTCACTGGAACAACGGCTTACAATTACACTTGTGTGAAACACAGAATTGTATTGTCACTCGAACAACGGCTTAAAATTACATTTGTTGTGTGAAACACAGAATTGCGTTGTCACTGGAAATACGGCTTACAATTACACTTGTGTGAAACACGGAATTGCGTTGTCACTGGAACAACGGCTTACAATTACATTTGTCGTGTGAAACACAGAATGGCGTTGTCACTCGAACAACGGGTTAAAATTACATTTGTTGTGTGAAACACAGAATTGCGTTGTCACTGGAACTACGGCTTAAAATTACACTTGTTGAGTGAAACAAAGGATTGCGTTGTCACAGGAACTACGGCTTACAGTTACACTTGTGTGAAACACAGAATTGCGTTGTCACTGGAACAAAGGCTTACAATTACAAATTGTTCCACGGAGAAGTGCAACACGTACTCACGTATGACAGACGGTTAGTAGTGTGCCAAGGCAAAAGGGACGCGATCTAGTCTGGACTCGCGTGGCCACGTGATCAAAATGTTCTAGAAGTTTCTCCAAAACAGAGTAGCTGGATAAAACTGGAAATATAACGCGCGCTACGTAACTCGCAGCACAGTACAGGGTTGTAACATTTACATATTCCACAATCTGACGGAATGCAAAGAGTTCCCATGCAGTATGTTCCACAATTTAACGTAACATAGAAAGGTCCCTGCATGTTACGAAAAATTACGCATCCACATATAAATAAAGGAAAATTCAAAACCACACAAAATTTGCCCTATACGTGTACAAAAGTTAATATCAAACAAACACAACAGACTATGTAAAAATGTCAATACCAAAACCAGCACGACTGATATTGTAACAGTGATAATATCAAAACGAGAACAACTGAGTCTGTAACAGTCCTAATAACAAACTAGCACAACTGAATGTGTAACAGTGTTAATATCAAAACCAGAACAAATGGGTGTGTAACAGTGTTAATGTCAAAACCAGCACAACTGTGGTTGTAACAGCGTCAAAATCAAAAACAGCACAACTGAATTTGTAACATTGTTACTATTAAAACCAGCACAACCGACTGTGTAACAATGTTAATTTCAAAAGCAGGACAACTGACGGTTAAACACTGTTAATATCGAAACCAGAAAACTGAGTGTGTAACACTGTTAAAATAAAAACCAGAAAAACTGACTGTGTAACAGTGTTATAATCAAAAACAGAACAACTGACTCCGTAAGAGTGTCAATATCAAAACCAGAAAAAATGGAAGTATAACAGTGTTAATGTCAAAACCAGCACAACTGAGGTTATAACAGTGTTAAAATAAAAAAGGCACAACTGAATTGCAAAATTGTTACTACCGAGAACAGCGCAACCGATTGTGTAACAATGTTAATATCGAAAGCAGCACAACTGACTGTTTAACATTGTTGATATCAAAAACAGAAAAAATGAGTACCACTGTTAGTATAAAAACCAGAACAAATTGTAACAGTGTTAATATCAAAACCAGAACAAATGAATGTGTAAAATTGTTAAAATCAAAACTAAAAGAACTGAGTGAGTAACAGTGTTAATATCAAAATGAGCACAATTCATTGTGTAACAGTGTTAATATCAAAACCAGCACAACTGAGTGTCCAACTGTCACTATCAAGAACACCACAACTGACTGTGTAAAACTGTCACTATCAACAACAGCACAACTGACGGTGTAACACTGTTAATATCAAAACCAAAACAACTGAGTGTTGAAATCAAAACCAGCACAACTGACAGTGTACCACTTACTATCAAAACCAGCACAAATGATGGTGTAACACTGTTAACGTCAAATCAGCAGGACAGAGGGTGTAACACTGTTAATATCAAAACCACAAGAACTAAGAGTGTAACGGTGTTAATATCAAACCAGAGGAACTGACTGTGTAACAGTGCTAATATCAAAAGCAGAAGAACTGACTCTGTAATTGTGTTAAGATCAAAAATAAAATAAATGTGTTCGTAACAGATTTAATAATAAAACCAGCACAACTCAGGGTGTAACAGTGTTATTATCAAAACCAGCACAACTGACAGTGTGACAGTTTTAAAATCAAACCAGCACAACTGAATATGTAACACTGTTAATATAAACCAGAATCACTGACAGTGTAACACGTTTAAAAACAAAACCAACACAAGTGAGAGTTAGCAAATTGAATATAAAAAACAGCACAACTGGCTGTGCAACACTCTTAATATCAAAACCAGCACAACTGACAGAGCAACACTTTTAATAGCAAAAACCAGCACCAGTGAAATTTAGCACTGTTAATAATAAAACCAGATCAACTGACTGTTAAAAGCAAAACCAGAACAACAGTGTGTAACAGTGTTAATATTAAACCAGAAAAAATGACCGCATAAATGTGTTAATATTAAAAAAAAGAACAACTGACGATTTAAGAGTGTTAATATCAGAACCAGAAAAACTGAGTGTTTAATAATGTTAGTATCGAAAACAAAAAAACTGAGTGTTTAACAGTGTTAGTAACAAATCCAGCACAAGTGACTGTGTAAAAGTGTTACTATAAAAACCAGAACAATTATTGTTGTAAAACTGTTAATATCAAAACCAGCACAACTCACTTTGTAACAATGTTATTATCAAATCCAGCACAAATGATAATAACGTTGATAGTTTAAAAACGAACACTACTTAATTCTAACACTGTTAATATCAAAATAAGCACAAGTGACTGTTTAACAGTATTAATATCAGGAACAGCATAACTGAATGTGTAACACTGTTAATTTCAAAACCAGCACAACTGATTGTTTAACAATTTTCGTATCAAAAATAATACAACTGACTGTGTAACTCTGTCAATATCAAAATCAGCACCACTGACGGTGTAACGTGATTAATATCAAAATCAGAACAACTGAGTGTGTAACAGTGTTAATATAAAAAACATAAATACTGAGAGTGTAACAGTGTTAATATCAAAACCAGAAAAACCGACGGTGTGACAGTGTTAATATAAAAAACAGCACAAATGAGTGTGTAACATTGTTAATATAAAAACCATAACAAGATGCTGTGTAACAGTGTTAATATCACAACCAGCACAAGTGAGTGTCTAACTGTGTCAATATGAAAACCAACACAACTGACATTGTAACAATGTTAATATCGAAACCAGCATAATTGAATGTGTAACTGTCTTAATATCAAAATCAACACAACTAAATTTGTAACACTGTTAATCTCAAAAAATCACAACTGAGTGTGTAACATTTTAAATATAAATATATAATTTAATATAAATACAACTGAGTGTGTAAAAGTGTTAATATCACAATCAGATATACAGAGTGTGTAACAGTGTTCATATAAAAACCAGCACAACTGACTGTAACATTGTTAATATAAAAACTATCACAACTGACAGTGCAACACTGTCAATATCAAACACAAAACCACTGACTGTGCAACACTGTTAATAACAAAATCAGTACAACTGACTTTGTAACACTGTTAATATCCAAACCACCACATCTGAGTGTGTAACAATGTTCAAAACAAAACCAGAACAACTGTATGTTTAACAGTGTTAATATCGAAATAAACACAACTGAGAGTTTAACAGTGTTAATATCGAAATCAGCACAACTGAATTCTTAACACTGTTCATAACAAAACCAGAAAAACTGAATGTGTAACGGTGTAAATATTAAAAACAGCTCACCTGACAGTGCAAAACTCTAAATATCTAAACCAGCACAACTGAGTATGAAACAGTTTATCTATCAAAAGCAGCACAACTGACTGTGAAACGCTGTTAATATCAAGAGCAGCACAAATGACTGTGTAACAATCTTAATATCAAAAACCAACACAACTGAATGTGTAACACTGTTAATACAATGGCCAACATAACTGACTGTGTAACACACTTAATATCAAAAAGCACAGCTGACGGATTAACACTCATATATCAAAACATACACAACAGAATGAGTAAAAGTGCTAGTATAAAATCAGCACAATTGAGTGTGTAACAGTGTTAATATAAAAATCAGCACAACTGACTCTGTAACACTGTTAAACTCAAAAACATTACAACTGAGTGTGTAACATTGTTAATATCAGTAAAACACAACTGATTGTGCAACAGAGTAATTACCAAAAGCAGCAAAACGAAACTTTAAACACTGTTAATATCAAAACCAGCACTAATAATATGTTATCACTTTTAATATCAAAACCAGCACAACTGGCTGTGTAACACTCTTAATATCAAAACCAGCGCAATTGATGGTGTAACACATTATATATCAAAACCAGCACAACTGTCTGTGTAAATCTGTCAATATCAAAACCATCACAAATGAAAGTTTAACACTGTTAATATCAAAACCAGAACAACTGACTGTGTAACACTGGTAATATCAAAACCAGCAGAATTGAGTGTGTTAATAGAAAAAAGAGAAACAGAGAAGGTGTATTAATAATAAAAACCAGAAAAACTGACGGTGATAGATTTTTAATATCAAAACCAGCACAAACTATTGTGACAGTGTTAATATCAAAACCAGCACAAACTAGTGTGACAGTGTTAATATCAATACCAGCACAACTGACGGTGTAAAACTGTAGATATAAAAAGCAGAACAAATGAATGTTTAACAGTGTTAATTTCAAAACCATCATATATGCGTGTATAACACTTTAAATATCAAAACCAGCACAAATGATTGTGTAACACTGTTAATACCAAAAACAGTACAAATGACAGTGTAAAGTTGTTACTATCAAAACCAGCACACCTGACTGTGTTACACAGTGAAAAGCAAAACCAGCACAACTGCTTGTGTAACACTGTTAATATCGAAAGCAGAATAACTTACTGTGTAACTGTGTCAATATCAAAACCAGCACATCTGAGATTTTAACACTCTTAATAACAAAACAATTTCAACTGAGCATGAAACAGTGTTAATATTAAAACCAGCACAACTGCCTATGTAATACTCTTAATATCAAACCAACCACAAATGACTGTGTAACACTGTTAATATCATTACCAGTACTATTGTGTGTAACACTGCTAACATTAAAACAATAAAACTGACAGTTTAACACTGTTAATATCAAAATCAGCACAACGTAATTTGTAACGCTGTTAATATCAAAACCATCACAACTGACTTTGTCACATTGTAAATATGAAAAACAGCACAAATGACTGTGTAACACTTTTAATATGAAAAAAAACACAACTGATTCTGTAACAACGCTAATATCGAAACCAGCACGACTGAATGTGTAACAGTGTTAATATCAAAACCAGAAAATCGGAGCGTGTATCAGTGCTAATATCAAACCTGCACAACTGACAATAAACCACTTTTATTTTCAAAACCAGAACAACCGACTGTGTAGCAGTGTTAATATATAAACCACAAAAAAGTATTGTGTAACAGTGTTAATATCAATGCTAGCATCAAATCCAGCACAACTGAGGTTTGACAATTTTATATCAAAACCAGCACAACTGAATTTAGAACAGAGTTACTAACAAAACCAGCACAAACGACTGAATAAAAATTTAATATCAAAACCAGCAAACTGACTGTATGACACTGTTAATATCAAAATCAACACAACTGACTGTGTAGCACTGTTAATCTCAACACCAATACAACTGAATGATTTAAAGTCTTAATGTCTAAACCAGAACAAATGAGTGTGTAACGCTTTTAGTATCAAAACGAGAACAAGTTACCCCATAAGAGTGTTATTATCAAACCAGGACAACTGCCTGTGTAACAGTGTTAATATCAAAACCAGAACAACTGAGAGTGTAACAGTGTTAATACCAAACCAGCACAACTCAGTGTGTAACAGTATTAATATCAAAACCAGCACAACTGCGTGTCTAAACGTGTTAATAGCAAAACCACCACAAATGATTGTGTAACATAGTTAATAACAAAACCTGTACAACTGAGTGTGTAACACTGTTAAAATCGAAACCAGAACAACTGAGAGTGA
>Ga0268261_10004159_pt1 | contig 10794 bp, 5 predicted proteins | sample TergutNc150P1_FD_190353 | JGI IMG/M metagenome (GOLD analysis project Ga0268261, IMG submission 190353) | Nasutitermes corniger P1 segment gut microbial community from laboratory colony in Florida, USA - Nc150 P1 (SPAdes) (version 2) | ecosystem: Host-associated > Arthropoda: Insects > Digestive...
AAAAAAAAAAAAAAAAAAAAAAAAAAAAAAAAAAAAAAAAAAAACCTGACAAGACAAATAAAAACTATGACTGAGTGTGGAATATAAGAACATTTCACAAGCTCAATTATTTATATGCTAAATAATACAGCTCAATTTAACACTTACAAACTGATTAAATTATGGTGATCTTCAAAGTTAAGAGTCATTTTCACAAAATGTATACTAAAGAAATACAAATGGTACAGAACCAAAATTTACAAGCTGGGTGAATCTAAGGGATATATGTGCAAATGACTGCATACTTAGATGATGACAAGAGATGTGGGACTCCTTCACTGATAGCTACTCACGCAACTGTACATAACTCACTATACTCACTATACGAACTGAAAATGTGGGAGAAAAATTATACATGAAAAACATCTTATTTCCAGTGTTATTTGATGATTTACATACTACAGCAACAAACTGCTGTGGCAATGTTTGGACAAATGGAAAAGAGATGCCTAAGAGTCTTGTACAGACAATGGGATTAGAGCTGGTGATGAAAAGGCTACTTTGAGGGGTAATATTACTGCCATGGCGCAGAAAGATGAACGAAAACATAATAATGAATGTGCACCCTTTGGCAGTAGTTGGTAATTTATGCGATGACCATGGAAATACTCTGAAACTGGACAGAATACAAGACTACAAAAGAAACATGGGGTATGTCAAGAAATCTCACCGAATGACAAACTCTTACTCCTTCAGCAGTGGAACCTTCAAATAGACAAAGAAACTATTTTTTCACCTCCTGGACCTCACCACTCTCAACAGTTCCATCATTCTCATATATTACTTTCTTTCTTCCTTCCTTCCTTTCTTAGTCTGACCTTGTATACCTACTCAGTGTAGGTGCAGAGGGTTATTGTTGCACCTGACCATACTCAAAAGGACTCCCTAGTCCAGGGAGTGATGTTGAGTGTGGTCAGGTATAACAATAACCCTCTACCTGCACAACACACAACATTCACGAAAAACCAACATCCATGCTCCCCAGTGGGATATGAATCTGCAGTCCAAACAAGTAAGTGGCCGCAGACCTATGCCTAACACCACGCGGTCAAAGTGATAGGCGTCATTCTCACATCTTATAGTTCAAAATTATCACACTGGCCATTCAGATTTATGTTGGTCAGGGACCTAATATAAGAGGCAGGAAGGGCACCTACAAATCAGACCACATTACAAGGAAGACAAGTCCCATTCATTAGAAAACAAAGCAGGTTTGACATAAGACACAGATGCAATGAAAAATGGCCTCTGGAGAGGAAAAGAATTTGGTGCTGTGCATGTTCTGCTAAAAATAAAGAAACATGAACAAAATTCAGGTGTCCAGAATGCAATGTGGGGTTGTGTTCTAGCCCATGTTTGAAGATATATCTCACCCAAACTGAATTACCAACAACAAACTGCCACTAAAACTCATGACAAGTAGGTCCCTGTCACCATAAAATGGTGCACATGGAGGAATGGCCTCCAATATGTATGGTAGGTGCAAACATATTCAATAAGCGGTCATGGGCCACCAACAAGGAGTGGCCTCCAACCTGGGGGTTGAAAGAGGTGCTAGCAACTCATCACAAAAAATTACCATGTTACAAATATATATGTGAAAGACAGAAGGCTGGAACTCACCTTGGGCTGCAATGCAAACTCCCATCATGAGGTACAGGGGAGCACTAACACCAACTCAAGAGGAGAAAGCCTACTAAGACTTCAAATGGGCACTGAGCTACACATCCCAATTAGAGGAACAGAACCTACCTTACTGGGCTCAAGAAGACAGGAAGTAACAGATATTACCATCTGCACACAAGGTGTGACAAACATGGTGAGAGATTGGAGGGTTTCTAGTAAACCTTCAGGATAAAATAACAGAGAGATTCATTGTGCCTTACATCAGATAACATTAAAAGAGAAATGGGGTCACAACCCCAGACAAACAGACTGGATGGGCTTTACAACTGATTTACAAAGCCAACTAAGGCCCCATACAGATTTCATGCAAAGGAAGACCTGGAAGTGGCATCGCAATATATAAGCGATGCCATCAGAGATATCTATGAGATGAACTGCCCTATTAGGTTGAAAAACATCCCAACCCTTGTCCCATGATGGAATAAAGAGTTATCTAAAATCAGGTCTGGGGTGAGTAAACAATTTCATAAGGCTAGGAAAACAGGAATGACTGGAAGAGGTTTAAGGAATCCCAGCACATCTACACAAAGATGACTGTTATTGCAAAGAGAAATAGTTGAAAAACGTTTTGTGAAAGCACTGTTAGTGCCCCAGAGGCATTCAAGCTTCACTGAATTCTCAGCAAAGAAAGCAAGACCCACCTAGGTTGCCATTAGCTTCCTAATGGAGGCTATAATGAGTCAATGGGGGACACTACGGACCATCTTATGGAGGTTCACTTTCTGGAGAGCTCTTCAGGGCTCAGGGGAACAACAAAGGCGCAGAGAGAGATACAAGCCCAGGTCTAGGGGATTAGCAGCAAAAGTGGTTTATCATAATGGGGTGGAAGAGGCAATTAAGTCACTTGAACCCTAAAGGCTCCTGGAACAGATGGGATATATCCCATTCTACTACAGAAGGGACTTGATATATTGCTGGGCCCCTTGACCAAAGCCTTCAGGGGAAGTATTGCTCTAAGATGTGCTACAGAGGCTTGGAGGGCTCCTAAGGTAGTCTTTATACCCAAACCTGGTAGAATGGCCATATCAAGGCCAGAGACTTCAGACCTATCAGCCTTGCACCTTTCCTACTAAAAACTCTGCAGACATTGGTTGATAGGTTTCTAAAGAATGGACCATTCATTAAGCATCCACTGGCTGCCTCACCGTATGCCTACAGGGAAGGCAGATCTACTAAGAATGCCTTACATCACCTTGTGAGCAGGGTGGAGGAATAGCTTGAAACCAAAGGATATGTCACTGACATTATTCTAGATATCACAGGGGCTTCTGATAGCTTATGTGCTGGGCAGAGGACATGTTAGCGGAAAGGAACTTGACTGTCAATCTCGGAGATAGAACCACAGAAGGGAAACCTGATAAAGGTTGTCCAAAGAGACGGGTTTATTTCCACTTTTGTGGTGCCGTTTGGTATACGCCATGAAGGATTTACAAAAGGAAGGGTTTCTGGTTTATGGCTACGCAGAAGACATACCCATCTCACTGGGGAGGAACTTCTTAATACTTTCAGGGATTTTATAATTAATGCTCTGAAAATTGTACACAGATGGTGTGAAACCAAAAGTTTACCAGTAAATCCACTGAAGACTAACATTATGGTCTTCACCAGGAAATACAAACCTGAACCAATACAGCCTATGAGACCTGAGGAGAAAGAAAATTACCTTCACCTATTCGGTGAAATATTTAGGAGTCTTACTAAACCCTTAATTAAATTGGAAGGAACATCTCACAGAAAGAAGGAAGAAATTTTACTCCCCTATGTGGGTGTGTAGAAGAGCCATGGGCAAGACTTGGGGAATGGCTCAAAGTAGCCCTGTGGATGTACACTCTGTCGGTAAACAAAGAAAAAAGAATTACGGAAAAATAACAGAAATATCTGCGTTACTCGCATTTCTAACCCTGCCAATGGAGCAAAGATAATTTTTGAAACATATAATTAAATAATGGATGTGTTACTGCATAATTTAATTGAGCGTTTGTGAGTATAAAACATATTCAAAAAGAAGAAAAAAATTATATGCTGACACTGGGACTCGAACCAATATAGTTTGTTTCCGAAGAGTATTGCCAGCACGCGTTAATGCGCTCAGCTACCTCCGGGTGTGGTGAAGAACTACCCTTTCGTAGCATCCATCCGTGGAAGCAAGGTTACAAGCCACACGCCTCGGAAAATTAATGACCTTTAATTTGTATTATAACTTCAAATTAAGCGAATGTATTGGTGTCTTTGGTTAATATATACGCAGCGTGATTGATTGTAATGAATGGAAGACAGAGAAATGTCACGAATGCACAAATATGGGGAAAGTAAAATGACTCGAATTATGATGGCAACTGTATGTCACATGACGTCCCGTTCAGGACTTAGAAAATTTCAGGCCGCTTGATTTTTGTTGAACAGAAGGTACAAGGCAGTTCTGCTGCAAAAATTACTGTATGCATCAGTGGTCTGGTGGCCCGTGGTGGGAAGGGTGGCAGTAATGAACCTACTGCAAAGCCCTCCTGGTAGTTACTAAAGGGCTGCTGTCAGGTATATAAAAACTACACCTACAGATGTGCTGGAAGTGGCCCTCTGTTTATCACCCCTGGACCTTGCTGTCATTGCAGCAGCTAGTTTCACTTCATACAGACTGAGATGTGAGGGAGAATGGAGGAATACAGTTTTAGGACATATGAAACTTGAATTCCTTCAGAAATACCCTTTCAGATTAAAGCAGAATAGGATCCTCAAAAAGTATCAGTTGGTAAAACAATTTAAAGTACTGATACTGACTAGAGACAATGGGTGTATGCCAGGTATAATCGCTGACCATAATGCTGACCTCTTGCTTATAGACGGGTCAGGAATTAAGAACCACTTTGGTGCAAGTGTTTTATGGACCAAGGGATAACCATAGGGTAAATATTCCTATGGGCAGCTTTTCTACAGTGTTTCTAGATGAAGTGATGGCAATCCTGAGGTGCATGGAACTCCTAATGTCTACGATCGTGACAAGGAGAATCATACAAGGTACTACCCAAAAGTCCCCAAAATTTGAATGCCACAAGAAAACTGCCTGTAGTACAGTTGTGTGTCACTACATATTGCGAGCTGTACCCTTTGTAAACCAGTCTGCCAAGCGGCGTTGTGCTGTGTGGACGTGTGTATTGTTTCTGTGCATTTTTTTTGACATCATGTTGCCGCTGATTTGCAATTGTACTGACCTGCTAAAATGACTGATGTGAAGAAGCAACCAATTTGCATAAAATTTTGCTTCAAACTCTGCAAGACGGCAGTTGAAACATACAAAATGCTTAAAGAAGCATTTGGTGATAATGCCCTAGGCCAAACGCAAACCTATGAATGGTTTAAGCATTTCAAGAACAGACGGATGTCAGTTGATGACAAGTGTTCTGGATGACCTTCGACCAGAACCATGATTGAAAATTTGGCAAAAGTGCGAGAGGCTATCCTGGAAGACCAAAGACAAACGATTCACAACATTTGCAACACTGTCAGACTGTCGTACGGAATGTGCCAATGAATTTTGTTGGATGACCTCAACATGCGGCACAATGCAGCAAAATTTGTGCCAAGGCTGCTGAGCAGTGATCAAAAGGAATACCGCACTGTTGTCTGCACTGAGCGCAAGGAACAAGCCAAAAATGACCCCAATTTCATCTCCAACATCATTAATGGTGACGAATTTGGATGTTTGGGTACGACCCTGAGACAAAGCAGCAGTCGTCTCAGTGGAAGACTCCAACTTCATCGCGACCGAAGAAAGTGTGTCTGTTCGGAGCAATGGCAAATCAATGTTGGTTTGTTTCTTTGACAATGAAGGCACTGTGAATAAGGTGCAAACATCCAGACAGCTGTGCAACAACTCCTGCGACATGTATCATGACAATGCTCCGGTTCATATGTCACACGTTTTGTGGCAGTTTTTTGGCTTCTAGGAACGCGATAGTCATCCCCCACCCTCCCTACCCACCCGACCTCACTGCCTGTGATTTTTCCGACCCCCAAAGATGAAATTGAAGCTCATGGGGTGACATTTTGAAAGCAGTGAAAAGATCCAGACCAAATATACTTCAAACAGTGCTTCCCATCATGGGAATCCCACTTGGACTGCTGTATCAATGCAGAATGGGACTACTTCCAAGGGGATGGAGGCGAATAGAAATTCTGGTAAGTAGTTAAGCTGTGGTAGAAGAATTTTGGAAACTTTTGGGTAGCACCTCATTCATATCTGCTCTGATAGCAGGGTAGCAATAGCAGCACTTGCGAAAACCACCACTGAATCAGCTATGTTATGGGAACGTATGCAAGTGCTAGAAAAACTAACTGGATCTAATACAGTCACTTTAGTACAGATACCTGAGCATCATGGAATACCAGGAAATGAAGACACAGATAAATTGGCCAACGAAGGGACCAAAGTCCCTTCTGATCAAACTGTTGGCATTCCCTTTGCTGTGGGCAAAGAAGTCATCACAAGTCACTTGAGACAGGAGCACCTAAACAGGTGGAAGACCTGTACAGGTTGCTACCAATCCAAGATGTTCATGAGGGAACCTCTGCAAAGAACAGCAAAAGAGCTTCAGGCAATGCTTAGGTCACAGATTAAAGTGGCTGTGGGGCTATTAACAGGCCACACAACCCTTAGAGCTCATATGTTTAGACATGGACTCACACAGTGGAAGGACTGCCAACAATGCATACATGAAAAAGGAGATAGTGTGCATACTGTATGTCTGGCACTGGCAGGCAAAAGATACAGAACCTAGGGTCATTATATTCCTGAAGCCCAAGGACCTAGAAAATGTGATGATGAACAGCCTTATAAGCCTAATCACTAATACAAGGCTTGGCATAGTACCTTAGCCCCATTCAAAAAAGCAAGGAGATACAACGGAACTACTAAGATTTATGTGTTGTTGGGGTCCGTAATGGAACCACTTGCCGTTTCTTACTACTACTACTACTATTACTTCTACTACTACTACTACTTAAGACAGACTGTATATATTACTGCGAGGACTGTGATGTCGCTTAGTAGGTGGTTGTGTGTTTCAAGGCCTACCATATAATGAATCACTACTGAGGTACTGTTAACACGTATATGTATCGCGTAGTCTATAGAGCACTACCATTCCCTATTCAATTCATACAAAGCAACAAACATGGTGGTCATTTCAGATCAAAATGTAAGCAATTTGCTGCTTGTTTGAGTAAAATCTAAATATTCTTAAATACTCATCCTGCATCATGGTACATCCTGGGGTAAAATCCCATCATACTGCGAGGGTTAATATACAACAACACATGGATTTTATGTTTCTGAAAGGGCAACTTAAACTGTCAAATGAAGGAAAATGCAAGAGCAAGAAAATTAAAATTTCTATATTTAATAAAATTACATACACAAAATTAATACCCTGTTATACTAAAAATGTAATCTAGTGCAATGTATTTCATTAAAATGTAATACAGTTAAATCATGCCACATGTCTACAGCAGCAACTTCTTTGTTTTCTGCTGAACCCTGTATACTTCGTTCTTAGTACTGCTGAAGACTAACATCAAGTTATATTTGGCATCAAACTGTGTAAAGTACTTCCTCACAGTGCTGACACCCTCAAGTGCTGATAAAAATCTTCCTTGAAGTTCAGTGAAATTAAGTTCTCCAATTAGGGGACAACCTGGTCACAAACTTCACTTTTCTGGGACCTCATGCAACATAGATTTTGGAACAATCTATCAGTCCCATCTTCAAGGGTCAAGCAGACCAGTCTTTTTGAAAGACTGGTCTGCTTTACCCTTGAAGAAGAACCCTGCTCCAAAATGCTGGTAACTAATTACCAATATACACTGTGTAACATCCCAGAAGAGCAAAGATCTCATTTCCACCACAGTAAAGGTAAAGCAACCCCATTACAGGCCTGGACAGGCCCTGAGGGTTCCAGGAGGTTAAGGCTCCCAGATTTCAAGACAATCGGCACACGAAGGTGGTAAGGTTGTCAGCCCTATGCACTGGCTGCCTTTACCCCCCAGGAAATGTTCCTGGTACTCATTTCTGTTAGAGGCTGAGTCAACCCCAGGGCCATAGTGTGACTGGAAGGATTATGTCAATGAAAGATTCCAATGACACCATTGGGAATCGAACCCCTGACCTTCCGGTTTGTAGCTCAGTGCCTCAACCAACTGCGCCACCGCGTACCCCATTTCCACCATGGTGAAATCCTGAAATCACTCAGAGAACCGGGTCCTCCAAACCTTACATTCACATCAATCCCTGCCAGCCTGGAACTGAGGCTGCATCTGTGACTGGGCACGTTTCTGTGCCTTATCTCTAAAAACTAATCAGCCCAGTCTTCCCTTTTCAGTTCACAAACCAAATGATTTCTGGTTCTGCTTCCTACAAATGACTATGCTTGTGCCCAATAAAACATTTTCGGGTGTTTTTCACATTTTATCTACTTCTCCCATTGTTGCCTCCACTTTTGGACACATGCTTCTGAAATTCTGCACTCACTGCTGCAATGTAATCCTTTCCTTTGCATGGTAAATCAGCAGTTAGTTTATAAAGTTTTTATCAAACTTGATATCCCATTTGGAATTTTTTATTGACATAATGAACAGAATATAATTGCTACAGCTGCCCTGTTCTCTCTTTAGGCAACATCCATGACAATTCTGTAATGCACAACTTCGTATGGATCAATAAGGTCCAATTCAGAGCTTTGTATGTGAATTCAAGAATTACCCCATGTATTTAAATGCTGCCATATTGCATTCTGGTAAATATGGCACTTAAAATGAAAGCCGCAGGCAATTTCATGTTCAATTTCAGCATATAATCGAGTAATTCGGTAGCAAGCACAAACATATATTTCAGAAAATGTAACATCATTCTTATGGAAGTTCTGACGGGGCAAATAAAATGTGCAAATCAAGGGAAATGTAAAATCCAAGTTCCACTGTTTCCTACTGCACACCTAAGGAAGAACATCGAAAGATATGAAATTTACTCCATAATTTAACCAATACATGTGACAGCCATGACTGTTAACATGATGTGCAAGTACTGCAGTTGAGTTTACGGATGCAATTTGAATAATTTAATTACACAAGTAAACTTTACTTATGCTATATTGACATGACTGTCTGCCCGAAAACATTTCATTGAATTCTGTTGCTGTGAAAGCTTAAAAATTTATGTTAATGTTCCATACAAGCAACAGTGACAGTCTCATATCAATTTACTTTCACTCTGTAATAAAGTATGAAAAATGTTTTCCAGTAATTCATTCAACACTGAAAGGCATTTACTTTACCAAAAACTTCTGGAATATGGTTGGTGAAAAACCTTGAAGTTCAGACAGAAATCCTATTATGAAATAATAAATTTTACCTGTTCCATGCCAATATATATTTGTATTAATGAACTTAAATGTAAATAACCAAGAAAATTTTCAAACAAATTCAAACGCACACAGTATTACTGTAAGGAATAAGCACCATGTTCACATACCAAATGCCAACCTTTCGTGTTTTCAGAAAAGTACATTTTTTGCTGTTATCAAAATTTTCAACAGTTTACCACATAGTGTCACATGTCTTAAGAATGAACTTTTGGTGTTTAAGCCTTTACAGCCAAATGACCCACATATGGGTCCCACAGTGAGGTCTTTCAAGCTGCTGAAAACCCCATAAAGGGGTCGCAAATGATGCATCAACTTTGGAGGCATTTTTGTCAGGTCTTCTTCATGGAGTCAGAATGACCCCTCTCCGACCCCTGCCCGCTCCAACAACCCTGATTTACATGTCAACCCATTGCAACTGAGCAGTTATCTCAGCTGACTGACACAGTTCCACAAATAGCATGCTTTTGTTTATCATTCCCACTGCAGTCGTGTGTGGGTTGCATATCAACAATGTCCTATGAAACAAGCATGACTTGACCTGAAAAGTTTTCAGTGGCATATTGTGCAGACCAAAATAATATATGGGAAATGAAGATGTTCAAGAAAATCAATATTTACAGCTATAGGAGGGCTCACAGACATAACTCTTGTATTGCTGAGGCATTCTGTAGGTGTTGTGGTGCAGTAACATGCAACACACAGCCAATATTTTTACTAACATATTAGGCACCCTTGAATAGCAGTAACTGTACACACCATTAACATGGTAGATTTAGATCTGTTTCACTGTCACCAAAGAAGCAACCTATATCTTCTGGCAGTAGTTTCTGCAGCTGTGCCCAGTAACACACAGCAGTCTTAGTGAATTATATGAGTGTAAAATACACCCAACAATGGCCATGAAAATAATTAAAATCTACGAAGAAACCAGCAATGAAATTCTGGTTGCAGCAATTGATTCAGAAACAGTTGCTGAAGCTACTGATCCAGATGAGGAGGAGGAGGAGGAGGAGGAGGAGGAAGAAGAAGAAGAAGATGATGATGATGATGATGAACAGCAACAGCAGCAGCAGCAGCAATGACGATGACAACAACATCAACAACAACAAGCCTCAGCAGAAGAACTACAAGCTGCAAAAAGCGGCAGATTATTACCAGACTGGGATCCGCCTCCAGGAAGAAACATGAATATTCATCCTTTTGATGGTCCAGCAAAAGATGTGAAAAAAAAGTGAGACTCCACACACCAACACAGACGGCTCTCCAGTGCCTGTGTTGATACTGTTTTTCACAGAAATTTTTCAGCTGTTGGTGGAAGAGACCAACTTATACGAGGCTTATTCAGAAAGTAAGTATCATTTCGCTGTAAAAAAAAAAAGGGTAAGGTTTCGTATAAAATTTTATTGTTATCAGATTCTACATTCTTCAAACTATTTTTCCGCATATACACCGCCATTATTAAGGCACTTATCATAGCGGGGCACAAGTTTTTGTATACCCTCCTCATAGAATGCGGCCGCCTGCGATGTTAGTCACTTCTACACTGCATCTTTCACGTCATTGTCATCATCAAATCGCTTGCCACCCAGGAACTTCTTTAGGTGTAGGAAGAGGTGAAAATCACTTGGCGCCAAAACAGGGCTGTACAGGGGGGGGG
>Ga0268261_10004160_pt1 | contig 10793 bp, 9 predicted proteins | sample TergutNc150P1_FD_190353 | JGI IMG/M metagenome (GOLD analysis project Ga0268261, IMG submission 190353) | Nasutitermes corniger P1 segment gut microbial community from laboratory colony in Florida, USA - Nc150 P1 (SPAdes) (version 2) | ecosystem: Host-associated > Arthropoda: Insects > Digestive...
GGCCAGAAATAGAAGTATTGGGCACCAAAACCCGCGTAATGCCAGAACACATTCGGCAGATGGATGTAGAGCGGTTAGGCCGTTTTGCTGGGCGTCTCACCGTTGATGAGATGTTGGCTGTTGACCGAGCAATCGCAGATGTCTTCGACTTTTTGCCTACCTCATAGATTCTGGATTTGTTTTCCAGCGGTAAGCGTACTAGTTCATTCTGCGACAACTCCGGTGCTCGGGGTTGCTCCAAGCCGAAAATAGATTTTTATGCAGGCGACGGTAGTTAAACCTCGGATCGCCTTGTGGTTCTTGGCGATTACGTTGATTTCGCTTGCCCTAATTGGAATTGCACATTTGGGCCACCGGGCCGCCACGTCATCAGGCAACCCCTTTGGTAATCCAATCGGTAACCTTTTTGGCAACCCGCCTGTTTGCAGCCCCGGCTGGACGGAGAATTGGCGCGGCCCTATGCCCGCCATCGCTTGCCCTGAAGTGTTGCCCGCGTTCGATGGCGAATTAGCGCCCAGCGCATAAATCAATTTGTGTATGAGTTGCTATCGGATTGTGGACTTATTCGCGCATAAGTCTTACACAAAATCAGCATTTTATTAAAGACAAATCCGCTGGGAATCAGCTGCGCTAACCTGTCCAGGTCGCCAATTTACATTCTTAAGGATTGCCCTCACGTCGGTGGCGAGCCGGTTGTTCATCGCGTCGGTACCGCTCCACCGCTTAAGTAAAGTCTGTTGGCTGATCAGTTGGTTTTGCCGATGTCGGTCCTTTCGCAGCGCGTCCCGGTCGGAATGGTAATCAAACCCATCAATTTCGCCCAACAACCACCGCCCATCCGGCAGGCGCCAAGCTAGATCAACGCGCGCGACGAAAAACCCTTGCGCATCAAAAACCTCAAGCTGTACGGCATCGGGCGGGAACCCGTTATCCATGCAATTTAGCCGGGCAAAAGTTTCCGCCGTAGATTCGGCGCGGATATCAACCAAGTTCCACCAGGCTAACGCCTTACTTCCACCATGGCGACCATGCATCATCTTCCGCACAGCACCTAGACCCTCTATATCCATCAGTTTTTTGAGCACAACCGATTCCATAACTGCCACAGCGTTGTTACGTGGCAGGTTTGTCACGGCTTGTGCCAGAGCTAAACGGGGAGAAACTATCCGCACCCCGTTTTTCAGGTATGCCTCAGTATATGACTCGCGGCGGTTGTAAAATATATTGTCGTAGCTGCTTGGGCCACCATTTTTCAAAGTAATCTCGGATTTGTGGTGGATCGGCAAACCCTGCGCACCCATGATTACCAGGGCGGATTGGCCGGCGGCAGCGGCAGTAGGGCCAGCGGCCAGAACGCCTCCATATGCCGCCCGTAACCGTTGATATTGTTCTGGCCCCACGCGGGCGCGGCATTCGCCAGCGCTTGCCATTACGGTAAACAAACCACGGATATCCCTAGTTAAATCGCCATTAGCGATCAACCGTGGCACCCTTGAAGCTGTCACACCAGCTGCGCGCAAATCTGAGGATTTTAGGTAACCCGCACGTTTAACTGCGAGGGTGAACAGTTCTTGGGGTAATGGGGTTAAAAGTGCCATACCCGGCATCATTACACATTTCTAAAATATTAATATTCTGTTATTCACAGGGCCAAATTTTTATGCACAGGTTACGGCCGAGTTACACACAGTTAGGAACAAAATCTAAGGCATCCCTTAAGGCGTTAGTTATTGCATTGGGCTGTTGGAGTATATCGGATCTAAGCTCATTTTATGTAAGAGTTATTCGCGCATAAATCAATTTGTGTATGAGTTATTATCGGATTGTGGAGTTATTCGCGCATAAGTCTTACACAAACCTTGGGCAAGGTGGCAATGGCGACTGTCCCGGGGAGCGGTGAAGCGCTTCGGGGGGTTAAGGAGGTTAGGCGGCGTTGCCTTGGTAGGCACGTTTGCGGGCGGCAACCAGTTCCACTACGCGGCCAGCGGCTTCTTCTAGGGCGAGTTGGGTGGTGTCAATGACGGGGCAACCGAGGCGGCGTTGAATTTTGGAAACCCACTCAAGTTCATCGAAGATTTTGGCTAAATCGGCGTAGCCCCCCAACCGATTGCCCCGGGAACCGCCTGCGCCCATGGTGGCAACGCGGCGGCGGCGGATGGCCAGCAAACGTTCCGGGTCGATGGTGAGGCCCACGATTTTCCAGGGGTCTGCCTCAAAAAGCTCAGGTGGCGGCTCCACCCCGGTAACCAAGGGCACATTGGCGGTGCGATACCCGATGTAGCCAAGGTACATACTTAAGGGGGTTTTGCCCGTGCGGCTGGCGCCCACCAGGATCACTTGGGCCTCATTAAGGGAGTCGGTCAGGTTGCCATCATCGTTGGCCACCGCAAATTCCATGGCATGGATGCGTTCAAAATAATCAGCAGCGAGGCCCACGGAAACCACTTTGCGGATGGGTTTTTGGCCGGTGCGGTCGATGATGGCGTCAAGCGCGGGGCCCATCAAGTCGGCACACGGCACGCCCAAACGCGCACATTCTAATTGCACGCGATCTTTCAAACCCAGTTTCACGATGGATAGGAAAACCACGGCTTTATCAGCATCTTTCGCCACCTCAAACATGGCGGCATCGACATCGGCGGCGTTTTGGATGCGCGGGTGCCTGCGCACATGCACTTCAAGATGCGGGAACTGCGCATCAACCGCCCGGGCCACCCGTGCGCCCGTGTCGCCAGTGGAATCGGCAATGACGTGCACGTTTACGCTGTTGCGGTTTTCGGGCAGCGCTTCGCCCTCGGGATGGGCGCGCGAGGTGGGCATGGCTCCATCGTAAGGGTCGATGGCGAAAATATCAGGGGAAAAACCGGGGTGGGAAACGCTGCGACCAGCGGGGTTTTCGGTTAGGCTGGGTAGTGTTCCTGGCAGTTTAGGCAAGCTCAGCCGCCGGAATGGCGTATGGCAACATGGGCGCGAACCTCTGTCCGGCCCTGCGTCCCAAAACTCCGGAGCTTGGCGTTAGTGACTAACCTAAAAGGAGAATCCAGAAATGGGTGAAGGTTTCGAAGAAAAAGAATGTTGCGGCAATAACCCTGATGGTTGCTGCGGCGGCGACGGCCCCGACCACGTTTGCGAATGTGAAACTGAATTTGTTGAGGTACGCGGCGATCATTGGGCTGCAGTGCAGGAGCATTGGGATACCGTGCAAGAAAACTTGGGCCGTGCCGCTGCCGATGTGCGCAACGCCGTGACCAAGGGCGCAGCCGCTGCTGAACCTGTTTTCCGCGAGCGCGTTGCCCCCGTTCTGGCTGATGCTACCGCCAAACTGGCCGAGTTTGCCGATACCGCCCGCAAAACCACCAGCGAAAAAGCTGGTTTTAGTGACAGCGAAGCCACCCCAGTTGAGCAGATTGGCGTCGGCCTAGCTGGCGTAGCAACCGGATTGTTGGGCTTGGTAAAGTCGTTGAGTGAATGGTCATCCTCGCATGCCACCACCGCTGCTGAAAAGGAAACCGTTTCAGTTGATGAATCAGTGGTTACGGTGCCCGATGACGACATTGCTTCCGACGTAACTGCCGTGGCTGACCTGCTAGACCAGCCGGTTTACGTGGCCGATGGGGACATTGAGGTTGTTGAACCCAATTAGGTTGCACTCATAAACCCGTTTTATTTCTAAAAATGCCTGGCATAGACGGCCAGGCATTTTTTATTGGCGCTCTTCTGCGATGGCTTGAGATTCTTCCGCGATGGTTTCGGTGAACGTCTCTAGGGGTTCTTCATCTGGTGTTGCGCCATCGGGCAGCGGTGCCGCATCGGGCACGGGTGCAGCAACGTGAAGTTCGATGGCGACTACCCCGTGTTCATCAATGATGGGGGCAGGGTTGGGCCAGTTGGTGGGACCATAATCAACATCAGTTTCTGAGTGGGCGCCGCACCCGTGATCCAATGACACCACTTGCCCATCATCGGGCGACCACTCATTAGCGCAAACCGCAAACATTTGCCCCATCGAACCTGCTAATGGCAGGGCAAAAGCGCAGGTAGAGCAGGCGGCGCTGGATTTGAGGGCGCCTGCAGTGGTAGGCCCGTGCTTGCCCCGATACCAGCGCTGGGCAGCCTCGGCCCGACCGTCGGCATTGAGCACGCGATTGCGCGCCAAGGCGAGTTCCGGGATGGGGGGTGGCGGGTCAAACTGCTTGGGATCGGGCTTCCAGCCAGGTTGCAAACGCGGGTCATCGGCTTTGAAGGGCAGAACATCGCCCGGCCCGATGTCGCCCGGGCGGATGCGGTCAGCCCAAGGCACCCAGGCGGGTGCCAGCAGGGCGTCTGGACCGGGTAGCAACTCCACCTCGCACACGGTAGCCACGCGCCCACGCGGCACTCGGGTCAGCGTAACTGTCCAGAACCAGCCCGGATAGCCCGCCATCTTGGAGGCGAACCGGTGCGTAACCAGGCGCTCAGCATCCACCACTACATCAACGTGTTCGCCTACATCATCGGGCCGCTCGGCCGCCTCGATGGCAGCAGCGCGCGCCAAATCGACGGCCTCTTTGAGTAGCGATTCTTTGCCGGGCATACCTCAAGCCTAGTCGGTTTTTAGCAGATTGCTGCGATCAAACGGAATCCAACAACGATTGGAAACGTTTCAGCGCGTTGAGATGCTAGGCACGACCAGAGCGAAGTGGCCAAATAGGCCATGAGCGGCGGGAGAAACGACGCAGATCAGTGCGATCAAACGGAATCCAACAACGATTGGAAACGTTTCAGCGTGCCGAGATACTAGGCACGACCAAAGCGAAGTGGCCAAATAGGCCATGAGCGGCGGGAGAAACGACGCAGATCGGTGCGATCAAACGGAATCCAACAACGATTGGAAACGTTTCAGCGCGCTGAGATGCTAGGCACGACCAGAGCGAAGTGGCCAAATAGGCCATGAGCGGCGGGAGAAACGACGCAGATCAGTGCGATCAAACGGAATCCAACAACGATTGGAAACGTTTCAGCGCGCTGAGATGCTAGGCACGACCAGAGCGAAGTGGCCAAATAGGCCATGAGCGGCGGGAGAAACGACGCAGATCAGTGCGATCAAACGGAATCCAACAACGATTGGAAACGTTTCAGCGCGCTGAGATGCTAGGCACGACCAGAGCGAAGTGGCCAAATAGGCCATGAGCGGCGGGAGAAACGACGCAGATCAGTGCGATCAAACGGAATCCAACTGGTCGGCGACGGCTCGCAGCATAGCCGCAGTCTGCTGGGCAGTGCGCCCTTCGGGGTACTTGCCAGCTTTGAGGCCATCGCCGATTCGATCCAGCAATTTGACCAGATCTTCTACGATGGTGCCCATTTGCGCAGGGGCGGGGCGTTTCGCTTTTACTACGGAGGGTAGCGGGTCCTTGAGCAGCACGTTTAGCGCCGAAGGGCCTTTGCGCCCATCGGCCACGGAGTATTCAACGTTGGTTCCGGGTTTGGGCACTACCCCTTCGGGGAGCGCCGTGACGTGCAGAAACACCTCTTCACCATCGTCCCCGATGATGAAGCCGAACCCGCGTTCCGCGTTATAATATTTGACTTTGCCTGCTGGCATTTCCGCACCTCTAATGCTCAACCTTGTTAACGTTCGCCACATCGTACCCCATCGGTCGCACAAAGAGTGATTTGGGTCAATGTTGGAGTGCGGCGGCGGGGAGTATTGCGGTTTGGCAACAATTTAGTAAAGATTGGAGCGTGAACTTTCGCATGGTTAAAAGTAGTGGCTCGCGGAAATTTGGTGCGCAGGTCGTAGCATCGCTGGCGCTGGGCTTAGGCATGGGGTTAGCGCCCGCAGTAGCGCCCAGTTGGCTGGGGTTGGCGCTACCTGCTGCCCATGCAGAAGAACCGCTGACCAGCTTGGATGGCGAAATTACCGACCGCACGGGGGCTTTGGGAGCCAATACGGCCGAGGTACAAGAATCGCTAGACCGGCTGGCAAACGATACCGATTTCCGGTTATTTGTGGTTATTGTAGAAACGTTTGATGATTTCACCCCGGATAACTGGGCTACTCAAACGGCTATTAATACCCAATTAGGCGATCAAGATATTTTATTGGCTATTGCCACTATTGACCACGAATTTGGTATTTCTTATTATGAGTATTCTGGGCTTACTCAAACTCAGTTGCAAAACTTGATGTCAAACACTCAAAGCGCTTTTGATTACGCTATTACGGGCCGGTCAGATTGGGCTACGGCAACAATTCGCAGCGCTGATTATCTACGCAGGATGGTGGGGCCCACCGATACGGCCGGTTGGGCGGAACCACTGATTATCTTGGGCGTGGTGGCTGCTGCGGGCGTGGTACTGCTGGCGTTATTGGCCCGGCGCCGTCACACTGTTGATAACGCCGCTATTGTTGATGTGGATAACCAAGATTTGGAAACCATGTCCACGGATGATTTGCAAAAGCGGGCTACGGCATCGTTAATCGGTGTAGATGATGCGATTAAAACTGATGAACAAGAATTAAACTTTGCGATTGCAGAATTTGGCCGGGAAGAAACTAAACCATTTGCCGCTGCTCTGGATAAAGCCAAAGCAGATGTACGGGCGGCTTTCCAAATTAATCAGCAATTAACTGATGCTGACCCAGAAACTGAAGATCAGCGCCGGGAAATGTTGACGCGCATTATCCATATTTGTGATGGTGCCGCCGCCACTTTAAGTGAGCAGACCACCGCCTTTGACTCGCTGCGCAAGCTATCTGACCGGGCTCCGGAATTGCTGGACCGTGCCGAGGCGCAAGTTGGGCATGTGGAGGGCGCAATCCCCGGCGCGCACGCCGAAATACAACGCTTGGCAAGCGTACATTCAGATGCCGCACTGGCCTCGGTGGTTAAGAACCCCGACCAAGCTACTGCTTTGGTTAAAGATGCCCGCGAGGCTATTGGCACCGGGCGCGAAGCCTTGAAACAAGGCAATAAATCTGGGGCCGTAGTGGCCGCGCGCGGGGCGCAGAATGCGGTTGACCAGGCTCATGTTTTGGTGCGCGCAGTTTCTACCGCAGGCACTGACTTAACCACCGCTCAAGAGGCATTACCCGGTGCCGTCGCGAGCCTGGAAGCGGACATCGCTGAAGCTCAACGGCTTTCTAAGATCGTTGCCGCTGCCGGTGGGCAACCCGTTGACCCGCACATTGCCCGGGCGCAGCGAGCGATTGCCAATGCTAATGCCGTTATTTCCGGTGGCGGGGACCCCATTGCCGCGTTGTCAGAAGTACAACGCGCCGAGGCTGACATTGATGCCGCTTTGACCCCCGTTAGAGCACGCGATGAGGCAGATAGCCGCGCTAAAGCACTGTTGCCAACGGCTATCCAACGGGCGGCATTGCGGATTCAATCCGTCTCTGATTATATCACTACTCGGCGCCACCTAGTTGGCCCGGAAGCTCGCACCCGGGTTTCCGAAGCCGTGCGGTTGTTGAACCACGGCCAAGCTTTGGCGGCCACCCGGCCGCAAGATGCCCTGGCTGAGGTGAACCGCGCCGAAAACTATGCAAACCAAGCTGCCGCTTATGCCCAACAGGATTTGGATAGCGGTTTGTCAATGTACGGTGGCGGCTCTGACCTCACCGGCATGATGCTCGGCGGCATTTTGCTGGGCAACATGCTGGGTGGTGGCATGCGCCGTTACCCGATGGGCATGGGTTGGGGTGGTTACAGCGGCTGGGGCGGCTATGGTGCCTTTGGCCGTCCGATGGGCCTGGGCGGCGGCTTTGGCCCGATGGTTGGCGGCCCGATGGTTGGCGGCATGGGCCGCCCCATGGGTGGTGTGCGCGTTGGTTCGCCGATGGGTGGCATGGGTGCGCGCCCAATGGGCGGCGGTAGCCGAGGCGGATTCGGTGGCAGCATGGGCAGCTTCGGCGGCGGCGGCAGCGGCTTTGGTGGCCGTGGTGGCTTTGGCGGCGGTGGTTTCGGTGGCGGTGGTTTCGGTGGCGGTGGCATGCGCGGCGGTATGAGCGGCAGGCGCTAGCTCGCTAGCCTTTGCTTTTGCCTAGCCACGTTACCCCAACAAGTTTTAGATAAAACTTTTTGCCCCTGATATTGATCAGTGGCAAAAACTAAATAATTCAGGGTAAATTTGCCGCATATTATGTGACAAATTGCGGTTCTGCGCGGTAGGCTGGCCCTTGCAGCTTAAAGTCTGAAGACGTTGACATAACAGCACAAACAACTAAGCGGCGCGTAACCGCACCATTTGAAAGGCACCGATAAACTCATGGTTGAGAAGCAAAGTATTTTTGGTCGTATTCAGCAACTGACCCGCGCCAACATCAACGCGATGTTAGACCGCGCAGAAGATCCGCAAAAAATGTTGGATCAGTTGGTACGTGACTACACCAACAACATCGCCGCTGCCGAGCAAGCCATTGCGCAGACCATCGGTAACCTGCGTATGGCCGAAGCTGACCTGGCTAATGACCGCAAGGTACACGCGGAATGGGGCGGCAAGGCTCAGGCGGCAGTGCGGGCGGCGGACAAGTATCGCAACGAAGGCGACATTGCCAATGCCAACAAATTTGATGAGTTGGCTCGCGTAGCTCTGAAGAAGCAAATTGACGTTGAAAGCCAAATTAATGCCGAAGCTCCGCTAGTTGAAGCGCAACAGAAGCAAGTTGAGCAGCTCAAATCTGGCCTGGTTCAGATGAAGGATAAGCTGGGCGACCTGAAGAGCCGCCGCGACTCCCTGATTGCCCGCGCTAAGACTGCTCAAGCCATGGCCCAAGTTACCCAGGCTGCCTCCAAGATCAACATTCTGGACCCATCATCCGAACTGGGCCGTTACGAAGAGTTGGTGCGCCGCCAAGAAGCGATGGCTCGCGGCCAAATCGAGGTGGCGCAAGCCTCCATGCAAGACCAGTGGGCGGAACTGGAAACCTCCAAGCATGACCTGGAAGTTGAAGCCCGTTTAGCTTCTCTGATGGCTGGCAACTCCCCCGCCCAAATTGAACAATAATTAGCTGGTATTTGCCAGCTTACTCAGAAAGCCCGCCTGGTTGGAATTACCAGGCGGGCTTTTTCAATAAATAAGCTTCTAAAAAAATTACTCAGTCTGCAGTTTGTCTCGTCGCCATAGCCACAAGTGTAAAAATGTAGCCCCCACCCATGCAAGTGCCACGAGTGCGGACCCTAGCCTTATAACGCCACCCGACGGGATGGCCCGCCAAATCGCACTCAGTGTATTTATTACGACCAAAACGACGAACCACTTTTGGTAATCAATTTGATTTTTCACCGCATGCCCTCTCGAAATCGGCACTCCTAACTCTTTCATAATACCACCCGAAACTTGACTAACCATTTTTCTTTCTTGCCTGAATTGCCTTGAACCCAAAAAATAGAGTCGCTGCAAGCTGAATCGCTTGAATAACATTCCCCGAGGGTTACGTGCTCCCTGGACCAACTCATGGCTACCACCGGGCCTGGAACAGGCGTGCAGCCTCGGCCTCGGCGTTGGCGTAGGTGTGGGCTGCGGCGTTGAGGGAGCCTTGGATGGAGCTGAGGGCGTCCTCAACTTGGTGTTGGGCGCTGCGCCATTGGGTTAGCACCCCGGCAAAGGCGGTGGAGGCACCTCCCCGCCATACTGATTGCAGGTCTTCAAGGTGTCGCAGCATTGCCGTTACTTCCGTTTGAATGCTGCTGGCTGAGGCCGCCACCCTGTTTGAGGCTAGGGCAACTTGGTCTGAATCTACTTCGTATCTCATACGGGGTACGGTAGCCCGATGGCGCAACTACCCGCTGGGAGTTATGCACAGATATTGCGACAGGCCCCCTTTGCAGGGGGCCTGTGCACAACACTCACGCCAATAAACTACAGGGTTTTAAGCAAAACCATAAAACCAAAATTGGTCACGGGACACAGTAATTTTCACTAGGTCGGATGGGATGCCAGGCGCTATCAACGAAAAAGGATAGATTTTTGCGAGATTGGATGAGATGCTAGGCACGACCAAAGCGACGTGTACGAAAAGGTACACGAGCGACGGGAGAAACGACGCAGATCGCCGATATCGCAGAAATCTATAGGTTGAAAGGGTTTTGCTCGGCGCGCTTAGCCAAGCGCTTCTCGTTGTACTTGCCGAGCAGCAGCCACAGGGCAAACAGTGCGGCTAGGGCACCAAGGGCGATCAAGACTACGCGGGCCACGGTGGGTAGGCCACCACTGGGCGCTTGAGTTTGCAGGTCAGGGCCCGGAGCGGTTACGCCCGGTTCCGCCGGGGCGGCAGGGCTGCCACCATCGTTCACCACGCCCTCGGGGGCAGGTTCAGTGCCATGCACAGTGGTTTCATCAACGACGATGTTGTTCTGGAAAGCCCCAATGATGTTGGCAACGGCCGCTTGCCACGGAACCGCACCCTCAAGGCCAGCGTCCAAGGAGTTATCCATCGTGGCAACTAGCGCGTTTTCTTGTTCCGGGGTGAAAGTTAAGTCGCCACCGTGTTCCAGCCAGTAGCCCGGGTCTGCTGGGGAAACTACCAGCAGCAAGTCGCGGCTCTCCAAGCCAGCATTTTGACCGGTGGTGGTAGCCCACTCGCGCGGGTCAGCGCCCCCAAAACTGTCAATGAAAACTACATAGAATTGGCCACCAGTGGCCTCATGGAAACGGGCTTGGGCGGCTTCCAAGTCAGCGGTTTGGCCCTCAAGCACGCCAGCCTGGTCCGTAATTAGGCCATCCAACGATTCTAAAGGCGCTACGGCGTGCGCCATCGTGCCCCCGAAAAACAGAAATACGAAAGCTAGCAAGCCGCTCAGGGCTGC
>Ga0268261_10004161_pt1 | contig 10793 bp, 7 predicted proteins | sample TergutNc150P1_FD_190353 | JGI IMG/M metagenome (GOLD analysis project Ga0268261, IMG submission 190353) | Nasutitermes corniger P1 segment gut microbial community from laboratory colony in Florida, USA - Nc150 P1 (SPAdes) (version 2) | ecosystem: Host-associated > Arthropoda: Insects > Digestive...
CGACTGTGAAATGGTCCATATTTTATGCCTTCTGAGTTAAGAAGTCATTAGTTTCATAGGTGATTAATATTTTGTTCCTATTAACAAACACAAAAAAAACACTCACCAAAAAGAAGTTTTCCATTATGCAAGCAACAGCACATTTAGAGTTCCTATCTGCACTGGAGCATGAAAAAGCTAATGAGGTTGCTATCCTTACTGGAACAAAATATTTCAAATATGATATTATACTCCATGGTGTATGGTAACAACAGAATAGCCATATTTGTGTGTTTAAAAAACTAATACCAATATGATTGCTACTCTAATCTGTGTCTACTCAGAGATGCATCATGTGAAATGAGATGAAAAGATGGTAAAGTGTCTGGAGCAATCAGCCATGTTCCTATAGATATCAGTCAGTATCTGTTGGGACCCCTGATCACCCCGGTGAAGCTTAAATGGACGCTTGGAATCTAGAACAGTGGCGCTACAAGCTGCCATGACAGAGTTACTTGTAGCCAGCTTGGCTCATTGAGTACATTTTGTATGAAATAGATGGCAGGAAAAGTCTCTTCATTGTGCAAGTTGCATCGGTTACGAGTCATGTGATAATTAAGTGCTGCGCGATATGAGTGTGGCTTAAAGAAGGGTGTGGAACCGTGTCTTGGTGTTGGCTATTCTTAGTAGAACAAAGGAAATTAAAAAAAAAAAGTTTCTGTTACAGTTTTTTTACAAGGTAAGAGAATGTTATCATTATTGAAAGTGTACAAAAGTTCTATTGAATAATGTTGCTTTGGTTATTAGTGTGATGATGTGTATGGCGTAGGATGTGTGTGAAAATAACTTAGTCATAACTGTTGCAAAATATTTATTATTCCATCGACCAAGTGCATGATTACTATTTTGTTTTATAATATTGCCATTAGAATGCAGACAGTGTGTTATGCCAGAGGGTGCTACAACTGCAACACAAATTGTGACCTGAAATTCTTCAGGTTTCCGAGTAATCTTCAGCGGTAAGTATGATGTAATTATTAATATTCATGCTAGGACAGAATTGTATTTCACTGTTCATATACCATTATCTTGTGAGCTGAACATATATCACGTATCTTGTATGAACTGTGTATGTTGTGCACATTATGCAGTAATATCCACATTGTGTATTTTTAGGATACATCATAACTTGAGGACAAATTTGTTCATATACAGAGTTTTAACAAATTTATAATGTTGGAATCAGAGTAAATCAATATTTGAACAATATTTTGTAACCAACGCAGCACACGTTGAATAGTTTGTGTGACACATGGAGTTCACCTGGCAGTTGAAATGTAACATGAAACACTAATAATAGGAATAATAGTTTCATTTTTATATTTTCTGGTTCCATTTTTTACATAGGGCTCATGTACGGGCAGAGAGACTTGGCATGCCCTGCAATGCAGAGCATGCCAGAACACTGTCAAGGCAGTATATCTGCAGCGTGCATTTCTTAGAGACTGATTTCACAGTAGGTGATAAAACAAGTCTGAAGAGATCGGCAGTTCCAAATCCTTTTACAGTGGCTTCACACTACAATTCAGCTCAACATCATGGAGGACCCTCCTCGAATTCCTCATCCTCTGATGAATACTTTCATGTCCTGGTCCCTACAAAAACATATTCCAAGAAATCCAAAACCATAGTGACCAAAGAACCCATCCAAATCCACTCAGATAACTCCTTACCTTCATTTATATCCCCTGACATGTCTGTACCTGCAGAAACCAGCACTTTTTCAAAAGAAGACACATCCTTTCCCCTTGTGACTGCAAATGAAACTGCTTCTGATGAAGAACTCGGAAGTGTTAACCTTCAAAGTCCTTCCCCAAAGCGTAAAGCACAGCATTCTCTTATAAAATATCTTGGTTTGGACAAAGTGGCAAAACTAACTCCATGCAAAAAGAAGTTGTATGACCGAATTCAGACAAGAGAGAGCGCACTTAGCAAACTTAGGAAGAAGTACATAACAAAGAATATGAAGGAGGTTTGTCAGTTGGACAGTAATCCTCTGATATAAACTCTTTTATCTTCCTCGTCTGTACTGACTTCAACGTTTTTGGCATCATTTGTTAGGAACATTAGGTATAAGCCAAAGAGCAGGAAGTGGAGCTTAAAAGAAAAAGTCTTGGCTCTCTCCCTCCTGATACGTAGCCCAAAATCCTACACATTTCTCCGTTCACTGTTTCCTCTACCTTCCAGACGATCATTACAGTCCATTCTAAACACTGTTCACTTTAGAACTGGCATCAATGCCCATGTGTTTAACACACTCAAACGCACTATACAGACAATGTCTAATGGAGATAATGTGTGTTGTCTCATGTTTGATGAAATGTCAATCAGAGAGAACTTGCATTTCCATCAGAAGTTTGGCTGTATTGATGGCTTTGAGGACCTTGAAAGCCATGGCAGGACAAGCAATATTGCAAATCATGCCCTGGTTTTCATGCTCCATGGTCTACATAAGAGGTGGAAGCAACCAGTAGCTTACTACTTGGTTTGCGGAAGCACAAAGGGTGAGATGTTTGTTAATTTCTTGATGGAGGTCCTTGATGCCTGCCACAATGTAGGACTGGAAGTTGTTGCCACCATGTGTGGCATGGGTACCAACAATGTCAAGGCCTTGAAACTGTTGCGTGTTTCTGAATAAAACACCTTTTTTCAGGTTTCAGGATCGAGAAATTGCAGCTATATTTGATCCTCCCCATCTCCTTAAATGTACCCGAAACCTTTTCCTCAAACATAAAGTAGCAAATGTGGAGTGCGAGATTACTGTCAATGGGGAGCGACTTACTGGTACTGCTAAGTGGGACGACATATTGAAGTTGTATGAAGTTGAGAAACGCAATGTGTATCGCCTGCTGCCCAAAGTAACTGAAAGGCATATGAAGCCTAGTGGCCAGGATACAATAAAACTTAGCTTAGCTGCACAAGTTATGAGCAACACTGTGCTGGGAGCTATCAACACTCTGATCACAGTAGGTAAAGACAACTAGACTGAGTTTGAATTTCATGTAGGCTTATCAGTAGTGATGTTATGTGGTGCCACAATTCATGTACTTATTTTCTTTTATGGAACTCTCTCGTCATGCAGGTACCTCTCATTGTTCCAGTATAATTGCAGTTACATGGACAGCAGGTGTTTACCAACAGCTGTGTTTGTGAAGGAAGTTGATAGCCTCTTCGACAGCTTCAATCGTGTCGCACACAACTGTAACCATGGTAAGGTTTTGCATTCCTGACTATGCAATACGAGTAAGCACTTGGAGCACTGGACAAATGTTGCTAGTAAGATAAAGAGCTGGACCTTTCTCAACAAGGAATGTGAACAGATTCGTCCCCCTCCTTCACATGCTGGATGGCTGATTACAATAGCTGCTGTTCAGCATGTGTGGAGAAGGGTGAAAGAAAAAAAGTTCCAATACTTGGAGACCCAAAACCTAAATTAGGATGCTCTTGAGAACACATTTGGTGCTATTCGTTTGCACTGTGGGTCTAACAATAACCCATCTGTTGGACAGTTTGTAGATGCCCTAAAGACTGTCATCATTAATGGCCTTGCTTACAGAGGTCTTCTTGACCCAAACTGTGAGGATGATGGTGCCATTCTTCTGGATAATCTGCATTCCTTTCTCAAGCCATCCAGTGTTTCTTCACCCAGTCAGTCAATGAGTCATGATAGGGAAACCACTGACGATGTTCCGTTCATTACTCATGCAAATGAATCTCAGGAAGGGGTACGTAGAGCCATTCATGCTGGTGACACGAAAATGTTATCGGTAGAATATGTCAGTGGTTTTATTGCGAGGCATCTGCTTTGTAATGGCAGCTGTGATGCTTGCAAGGACTGTCTGATATCTGAAGCACCGTCGCGAACTGATATCTTCACAAGCTTCAAGGAGTGCAGCAGGACAGTACAGTCTCTTACTTACCCAACTGAGAAGTTGGTGGAGACTGTTGGTACTGCTGTCACTGTTTTAGAGGATATGATATCAGAGGTGGCTCACTTGTATACAGTCGAGTCCTGCATTACAGGTGCCATTAAAGAAAGTGTCAACTTTCACTGGATCAAGTTGACTGGTTGTCCCCTTCACCACCAAAGAATTGAAGATGCAATTGTGAGGAGTGTCACAAGAATTTCAATTCCTTGGTGGTGCAGGCGGAAGAATGAATCACTGGGTGAAGCAAGTAGGCGGAAGGCCCTATAGAGGAAGGTCCAGATTTTATCGCACCAATAACTTAGTGTGAAAGTAATGACTTTCTACATTATGGTAACAAATATGTATTGAATCTGCATGGTCCTGGTGATCTTTAGTGTTTGTCACTATTTCATAATCTTTGTAGCTGCATGCCATCACAACCCTGCTGCTTTAATTCTTGCGATTTCCAGTAACTAATGAAGCTGGTACAGTTCTTGGTTATATTGTACTCTCTTTCCTCATGCACAGGACCATATATTTTGCATACGATTTTTCTTCCAAAAGTACACAGTCGTAGTCAATCAATGGCATTTATATCTGTGTATAGTTTCTGTCCTCCACAACATACCTTTACAAGGGTTTTTTATGTCCTGACTTTATACTTCAATATAGAGTCCACAATTGTTACGTATTTTTCACCGACTCTGTGCATCCTATGTCCTTCAACCTGTATGAAGTTTTCCCATCATCTCCTTTTAATACCATCACATCTTCAGCAGTGTTTGATGCCATCATTGTTTTCTTTATGTCCTCTGATCTCACAGTTCTGTCTTCAATATGGCTGCATTTACTGATAAGAAGAAAGGGCATTACTTTCAAACTGACCTTGCCACTTTTCAGACCTATGTTTCCCAACCTGGGTTATGTAGAACATTTTTAGGGTTTGCACAAAATTTGTGGAATTAATAAATACAGAGTTTGAAATACCACACAAAAAATTCAAATATCTGTCTGTCTAAGAAGAACTGTGAGCAGGTTGGTCAGATATTTGGCAAAGTATTCAGTATTTGCGAAAAAAGAATAAAGACCAAGTGTCACACTGAAAGTAAACCTTATATTGACTTCAGATGTTAGGTTCATTGTGATGTTTAAGTAAATTTTGTTGTTATATGGTATTTTAAGATTTGACAAAGAAAAAAGTACATGAGAAAAAGCAGTATAATAAAATTGCTTTAGTTCTTTTAATTACAAGGTATGCCGACTTACATAGCAGCTCCTTATATGTATATTTTCTTGAGATTATCCTAGCAGTAATTGAGTTGCACTCCTTATAATTAACTTTTGTGGCCTGTAACCTTCCCATATGTGGGGCTTTCTCACAATTTAGAGAATTATTTTAGTTGTTCATCCATGGAGAAGAGGTTGGGAAACACTGGCTTAGACCGTCTGTTTCGGTGAGCAGTCTCTGAGAAAATATGCTAAAACTGTGCATCAGGTTTCATAAAAATATATGTAGGCTGTTTGAGAAGTCATGAAAATCTCTGATTGGTACACATTGTGCTGTGTTTAGTGAACACAAGGTGTAATGAATATCTACTTCAGCAAATCTTGACATTCATGCAACACTGGAAGAAATGCACTGCTTCACTGTACTATTAGTGTGTTCATGACTTGCAATATGACGTACGTAATTTGTAAATAATCAGTTATTCCATTTCATGTACATATGGTTCAACTTCTATTTAAATTTTTTGTCGATAGATGCCCATAGTCCAGAGGATTCATATTGTTACTCATCATTTACTGACTTTATGTACATATAAATCTTAAACTTGTAATTTGTTGTGCAATTTGTGTGCTGAAGATGTTCACTCTCTGGCTAGGCTTAAGATTTGAGATGCCCATAGTCATGACAATTCATGATATTTTTCGTCATCATTTATTGACTTTATGTACATTTAATTCTTAAACATGTAATTTGTATTACAATCCATATGCTGAGGAGATCTCTGCACTGGCTAGGCTTGTGACACCACCAGGTCTGGTTTATGGTCATTTATATTTGGCTGCAACATTCTGCATCAATTGTTATCATCTTCATAGACCAATGGAAAATGGAGTCAGGATATTCCTCAACATTGTCACCCAAAAACAATCTATGTACAAAACCTGTTCAGTAAGGTTCCCACATCTATAATTTTTTTTGACAACCCCTCTATTTTGTGGTGGGAGGTACTGACAGTAATAAAGGTAACATGCAACAGATGGTGCAACATTCAGTTAATCATGTTATTTAGGGGATAAGTTTATGTGTGGTGGTAATGATAGTGGAAACACTGTTATGCAGAAAACTTTGTGGTGTGACAGTTTATAATGGCAGAACATTTCCACCCTTGAAATTCACTGCCAGTTAATGCTGGTGTTTTGTGATGGTGTACTGAGACCACAGCATTTAGGGAGACGGTGCAGAGAGTTCAAGAGTGGGTTGGCATCAATCATGAAGATTACACCTTTCAGACCGGCAGATCAAGAACATGTGTACACAGCGCAAGTGGTGGACCTGATTTCGGAAAACCATCAAGACAATTCCAGATTTGTCCATTGCACTGGAGTGATTTGTGGAAAGTGTACCCAAAATTGTCCATGTACAAGTGGGATACAGCAGTGTGTGTGTGTGCATGGTGGGTACCAAGATACGTGATGGAAGTTCATGAAAACTGATGTTTGGAGGTAATCTTTCACTTCTTTAGTCATTTAAAGGAGCAAATGGGTTCCCTGATTCCATGGTGACATTGTGAGACACGGTTTTACTATTTTACTCGAAATGAGCTGCAATGCGGTGGACACATCCATCTTCATTGACAGCCACAAAATGTAAAGTGTGCCAGTATGCTTGAAGGCAGTGGCATCTGTATTATATACTGTAGGAGTCATCATATGAACATATGCTGTGACATGCCATGCTGACTGTATTAGGCTATTAGCAGGCAGAGGCATGAACATCTGTCATAAGGTATGATCCTTGAGCACAGTAATCCCCATACATTGTACAACAAACACAAGGAGGTGCCTGCAGTCTGGAAACTATAGGAAAATCCAACATATGGTGCTTACCTTGGCCATTGGAATATCATTTTTGGGCCAGTGACACAACACTTTTGAGGTCACTAATTCTACAGCAAGAACAATTTAAGAGCCTAATTTTTGCCATGACAATTGTAAAACCCTTGCCAAGATAAGACAAGCACGTCAAGTTGCTGTGCGATTATGTAAAAAACAATGACACTTCAGTGATATAATGGTGCTTCATTTTATATTGTTGGACTGTCATTCAGATTATGTGTATGACATAGGGAACCTCACTTCTTGAACAGCTTTCCTTATTTTTCGTTGTTGCATGTGCTTTTTTATTTCATGATCAGAAGCTGTTTCCTTATAGTGTAATTGTAGTAGAAGTTTGAAATTCAACATATGTGGTCCTGATCACAAAACATGTATTTATATTGAAAATGGTTTGTTTCCTCAGTTTTTTTAGATGTAATATATACAGCGTACACAGTGGTGGAAAAAGTATGTGATATCAAATACTATGTAAAAAATATTCTGCTCTTCTATAATTCAGTTTTCCCAATATGACATTTCCATCAGCATTTCAGTTCATAATAATTTTTGGTATGGGATTTGAAGTGCTCACGGTAGTGAGGATTCATAATGTGGTTTGAGTTAGGACTCATATAGTCTGGTACGTACATGGTTATGAATGTTTTGGAAAAGCATTTTGGTTCTGTCTACAAAGACCATCACATGATGGAAGTAGTAGGTCCAGACTAAATCATTTGTGCTGACCATTTATATTACACAGTCCCATAACTGAGAAGAACGCATTTTTGAATCTTAACATTAATCATTTTTATGCATTGTGTCACTTTATTACAAATAGTTATGTACATGTCAGGCAAAACATAGCCCTGCTGTTTTACATTGTGGGATACCGTAGAGTTGCGTGATATACAACTACAGTACTACAAAGGTAACAGTATTTATTCACAGCAGTTTGCTTGTACACTGTCCTAGAAGCAGAAAGAACGAAGTGAAGCTGGTACTGGAACTGAACTGATTTTACACAAGCCAAGCCAAAGTGTTAACTGGGGGCGGAGACTTGCGCCAAGCGCAAGTCGACGTCCCCCTGTCTGTTAGCCATTCCTGCGTTTGACCGCATTGCTGGGTTCTATGACAGACACCTTAACTCTAGCAGAGGAATACGATAGCGATAACGATTTTGAAGTCAGGCTGAGGGACTTGACTGCTTTTGCCAAAGACTAGTGCCTATGTGGAGTAAACTAGTTATGGGGGGGATACACTTTGGTTGCTTGGCTGTCTGGGTTCCGAGCCCAGACTGGCTCAGTAGCAAAAGAGACCTTTGTCAGGCGTTTAGGTGAAGCCGCAGCGCCTGGCGAGGGGAGTGCGGGCTCTGCCCCGACTTGACAACGTATTTGCCTTACAACTGAGGAAAATCACGGAATACCCGTGTCAGGGTAGGCGAAAAGTGCTCCGCTGATCAGCGCCGAACGCGATTCGTTTGGTCGACTTGGCCAACGCGGGCGAAGGCCTCGACTAGCGTGCTGGCTCCTGCCGCCCTTGGATCACGCCTAAGGCGACGGGGTCAACCCTCGGTTAGCGTAGGTATCTGCCGAGTTGCCGTACAAGGGGGTTCTCCACGTCAGCTAACTTTGAGTCGAAGCTCGCAGTCAGGGCTCTGATGTGGTCGGCAAACAGCGAAACACCCAGGTCCACGTGTATCTGCCTGTTACGTACCAGGGGGCAGCGGTAGCAAGGCGAAGACACTTGGATTACAACACCTCTAGCCTCCGGACAGGGGAGCGGGCAGCGGACCTCCAAGCGGGGCACGCATAATCCAGCATGGGGCGGATGAGCTGCTTATATAGCAGGACTCCGTTCCTGACGGAGAGATCACTCTTCCTATTCAGGAGGGGATCCAGCATACCCATCCTTTGCGCAGTCCTCTTCCTCACCTGATCGATGTGAGGCGACCAGGTGAGTCGTGTATCTAGGGTTACCCTCAGATAACGAGTTCTGTCGACACATTCGATTGGTTCCCCGAAGAGTGTTACTGGACGGGGTCGAATGAAGCGCCGTCAAGCGAAGACAATCGCGAAGCCCTTATCCATTAACTCAACCACCGTTGAAGGTCGTTGAGGTATGACTCCAGGTAGCTGACGAGCAGCGTCGGATTGCGGGACTTGGCTATGATAACCGTGTGGTCCGCGTAGAGAGCTAACTGGACGTGGTGCGAGGGAGAGGGCATGTCGTTGACATAAAGACTGAAGAGGACAGGGGAGATCAATCCATCCTGAGCCACACGAGCCTGCATGCCACGACGACATGACGTGGCCATCTGGAAGGACGCTACCTACGTACGATCTCGAAGGTATGATGAGATGGTATGGATTATTTAAGACGGGAAGTTAGGGAGTGTTAGCTTTAAAGGAGCCTATTGATCCAGACGGTATCGAAGGATTTGGCCATGTCGAGGAAAACTGCGCCTGTTAGCCTCTTTTCACCGAAGTTCCTTGTTATTCTTTCAATGAGGCGGGCCAACTGCAAGGACGTGCTATGCTTGGGTCTGAACCCAAACTGCTCGTCTCACATTAGACCGCGCTCGCTCACTTCATGTAAAATCCTAGCTAGTAGGATGTTTTCAAATTGCATACCAATCGCGTCCAAGGGACTAATGGGTTGATAGGACGATGGTAGTGCCGGTTCGTTCCCCGGTTTCAGGATAGAGTTCACCCGAGCATGCTTCCTCAAGGAAAGGAAGTGATGGGTGTGAATTGCGTTGAAGATCTGGACCAGGAGAGATACTGCTCGCTGGGGAAGATGCTTCAAGGCTCCGTTCAGTATAACGTTTGGGCCAGGAGCCTTGCTGACCATGAGACCCCTGATGGCTTCGTGAACTTCGTCAGGGTTTATTAACTTGGTTTCGCTGGCAGGCGTCTGAAAGTACGACCTCAGCGTCACGTCAACCATCTCAATAATTACCGGGACCGACGGGTCGGCCATGGGCTGAAACTGAGTCTCCAGAGTGTCAGCAAGGGCTTCGGCTTTCTGAGAGTCTGAGAGAGCGATTCCCCCGGTGACCAGGGGAAGAGAGTAGGAACTCTCATCACCCGCTAGGCCATCCTACACAGCGACTGGTCTTCGGGATCGAGGGATTCGAGTGACACTCCACTGGTCGTTCCTCCACTCGATGAGCCGGTGGGTCACTGACCTCCCTGGTGACCTGCCACTGTATCCGCAGCCGATTCTTCAGGGTTTTTTCCTGAAGGCCAGCCGGTTTCGGAGGCCGTGTGTTGGCACGCGGGCGACGTTTTGGAGTAGATGCCGCCAGAGCCTTCAGGACGGCGTCGGAGAAGTTTTCAACTCACGTGTCAATTGCCATCCCGTCGTGTAATTCCGGTTCGAACGGAATTTGATCTTCCAAGTGAGTTTGGAATTTGGCCGTCAGTGCGCCTGAAATCAGGGCGATCCGGCGGGCGCTGGAAGGATGAGCGACATGTAGTGTCAATGAGTACCGGGAGGTGGTCAGATACACTGGGGAAGTGAGGTTCTTGGTTATCACGATGTCCAAGAAATCGGGAGTAGCCAAGGGGTTGTATGTGTTAGTGGTTGGGTTACCCGGTCCAAAGATCAGACAGGAGTTCTCGTCAGTATATTCACGCAGGGGTTTCCCCCGTCTTGTGCGCAGCCGCGAGTTCCAATCCAAGTGTTTGACTTCGAGGTCGCCGGCCATCAAACCGGCATTCCCCCACCGAAACCGGCGGACAG
>Ga0268261_10004162_pt1 | contig 10792 bp, 11 predicted proteins | sample TergutNc150P1_FD_190353 | JGI IMG/M metagenome (GOLD analysis project Ga0268261, IMG submission 190353) | Nasutitermes corniger P1 segment gut microbial community from laboratory colony in Florida, USA - Nc150 P1 (SPAdes) (version 2) | ecosystem: Host-associated > Arthropoda: Insects >...
GTGATCTAGAAACATCAAGAATGGGTGCTCCATATATATATGACATTAGAAGCCTAAAGGTTAATAATTTAACCCTTATCCTGCTAACGTGGAGAAAATGGTGAGCTCCTAATAATGCCAGCAAATAACAGATGGGATTTAATTCGGCGTTAAAGGGTTAATGTTGCAATTGATGTGCAACACATAAAGATAGAACACAAACATGTCACAGATCCAAAAGAAATTGCATGTATCTTTAACAACTATTTTACATTTAAAAACATTAAAGGCAACAAGGATGAGACAGAAAGCAGACAAAAAAATACAACATTTAAAAATTATTATTTTAATCTAAACGGTGTTCAGCATGTTCCCTCCTTAGTATTTAAAACATTTTTGACTAAAGAAATTTCTACTATCATAAAATCAATCAAATCAAAAAACTCTCGAGGATATGACAAAATTTCAACAAAAATATTAAAAATTAGCTCCAACTACATAGTTTCCCCAGTAACCTATATTTGTAATAAAATTATTTCATCAGGTATATTCCCAGATAGACTAAAGTTTTCCATCGTCAAGCCAGTATACAAGAAAGGTGATAAGAGGAACTGCACTAACTATAGGCCCATTTCTCTACTGACTTCCTTTTCAAAGGTTTTCGAAAAGGCCATTTACGGTAGACTTACTGAACACTTAGTTAATAACAAATTACTGGCAGAAAACCAATATGGTTTTCGAAAAGGACTAACAACTGAGAATGCTATCTTCAAGTTAATAAATGAAATTTATAACAGCCTAAATAATAAAATGAGAATAGGCAGTGTTTTTTGTGACCTACAGAAGGCCTTTGACACAGTTAATCATGAAATACTGCTGAATAAGTTACAGTACTATGGAATAAAGGGTAAAGCAAAAACATTATTAGAGTCTTACCTTCAAAACAGATATCAAAGAGTAGAAATCTTCAGCCAATATTCTAATAGCAAGACACTATCCGACTGGACAAAAATAACACAGGGGCACCACAGGGATCTATTTTAGGCCCTCTACTTTTCCTAATATATATTAACGATTTACCCACTGTAATACAACCTACTGCTAACCTAATCATGTTCGCTGATGATACCAGTATATTTACCAAGAGCCATGACATTATACAATTACAAAGTAACCTAAATTCAGTTATTGTTGAAATAAATGAATGGTTTCAAAACAATCAAATTACATTAAATCTGGACAAAACTTTTTTTATACACTTTATAAATAAAAATATAGGAAACTCGGAAATAAAAATCAAGATTGAAAGAAAAAATATAACCACATCCAACGAAATAAAATTTTTGGAACTAATAATTGATAATAAACTCTCCTGGAAGGGACATATTGATTATATTACTCCCAAATTAAACTCTGCTTGTTACTGCATGAAAGCAGTAAAACCCTTTGTATCTCAAGATACCCTTAAAATAATTTATTACTCGTATTTTCATTCGATAATGGCATATGGTCTGCCCTTTTGGGGATCCTCAACAGAGAGCATCAAGATTTTTAAATTGCAAAAGAGAGCAATTAGAGTTATGATGGGATGTAAAAGCAATCAATCATGCAGAGAACTGTTTACCAAATTGAGAATACTACCATTGCCTTCCCAGTATATTAAGAATACTACCATTGCCTTCCCAGTATATTGAGAGTACTACCATTGCCTTCCCAGTATATTAAGAATACTACCATTGCCTTCCCAGTATATTGAGAATACTACCATTGCCTTCCCAGTATATTGAGAATACTACCATTGCCTTCCCAGTATATTAAGAATACTACCATTGCCTTCCCAGTATATTAAGAATACTACCATTGCCTTCCCAGTATATTAAGAATACTACCATTGCCTTCCCAGTATATTAAGAATACTACCATTGCCTTCCCAGTATATTCTCTCTTTACTTATGTTTCTTAATAAAAACAAAGACCAATTCACAGTCAACTTCCAGATCTATCACTGTGTCACTAGACAGCAGTCAGACTTCCATCAGCCTATAGCGAATCGGGCTAAATATCAAAAAGGAATTCAGTATATGGGTGTGAAAGTGTTCAATAGGTTACCTATCAATATTAAGAAAGAGTTTGATAATTCAAAAAAATTTAGACACAGTTTAAAGAAATTTCTTAGGGAAAAATCATTTTATTCATTACAAGAGTATTTTGAAGTGTAAAATATACAAGTTATACAAAACAAATAAGGTTAAACATACACAGCTAATAAGATGTTAGTACATCCAAAACATATTTTAAATTAGGAGTGTTACTGTAAGTTCCTATAATGGTTACATATTAACAATATGCTAAGCATTGATAGAATTTTATGTAGTTTTTACTAAGTGGTTTTAGGTATAAATGATTGTAGTAATTCAATTGTCAAACTATGTACTATTTATTTATAACTATATATCTACAATTATGACCTGTTCTATATCTCACGGCCCATTGGGTGCCTACTGTAGGTCGCATGAACATGAATGAATGAATGAATGAATAACCATTGTCAGGTGCTGGTAACGCATATGACAGGAAAGCGGTAATAATTGTACAGTGAGCAGTACTGGGTGGAATAGGTACTGTGAGCTCAGTCTAACAAATAGGTGTTAAAATTTCCCCATGTTTTAAGCCAAGTCTAATGCAATTAATGTATTGAATTAGTGTAATATATTACAAAAGAAACAGAGGTGAGATAAAACATGAAAATGGAAGGTAAAAGGATGGAACAAGAGAGGGAGATTGAATACTTAGGCACAATAATGCCTCACATAAATCCAACCCCTCGTCCGTACCTAAGCGTTACGTGGATCCATACCCTGGGTCAAGTGGGAGGCAGTAACAGGTGTGGAGGGGATGTACTGTTGAGGGTTACCACAATACACACTGGCTAACAGGGCTTTGATCTACTCAAGCCAAGGTGGAAGGTATGGTGCTGAAGCCTGCATGGCACTGCTGTAGTGGTAGCAGTGCCCTTAACAATCCGCCTGGGGAACCAGGCCACTTCCCATTGTATGTACGCATTTCATCCACATGCGGCTCAGTGGACAGTGACTGTATGTTTTCCCCTTGTTTCATGGGAGAGCTACTTAACTGGGGACTCTGACAGACATAAATGAATGAATCAGCCATTAGCTTTGGCGACAGAGCATCTGTCTCCATAGGGGCCCTTTTGGGGGAGCAGGGGGGGGGGCTCTACCTGGGACTTGGAGAGAAAGGTGAAATTTGATTCTTTTCAGGGGATGTGTAAAAGAAGGCTCTGGAAACAGGCATCTCTCTCCATAGGGGCCCCATTAAGGAACCTGGGGGGGGGGGTCATTTGCCGTTGTCTCTGAGATATGGATAACGGGCTCTGGAAATGGAGCACATCTCTCTATGGGAGCTCTGTTAGGGGAACCTGGAGTGGGGCTGCTTTAGTGGCGACCCTGAAGGATGTGTAAAGGAAGGCTCTGGAAATGGGCATCTCTCTACATAGGGGGCCCCATTGGGGAACCTGTATGGGGGCTCATTTACCAGGGACTTTGAGAGACAGATGAAGGAGGGCTCTGGAAATTGAATGTCTCTCTCTGTGTGGGAAACCTGGAGGGAGGGCTTCTTTACTGGGGACCCTGAAGGGTATGTTACATAAGGCTCTGGAAACTGGCATCTTTTTCCATAGGAGTCCAGTTTTAGGGAACATAAAAGGGATGTTCCTCTCCCATGGATTTCGAGAGAGGGAAGAGATTTTTTCATCAGGAGAACTTTTACTGGAGAAACCGCGAGACACATAAAAGAAGGTTCTGGAAACAGGCAACTCTCTCCTTAGGGACCCCATTGGGGGTTGCGATTACTGGGGACTCGTGAGAAACACATAATGGAGGGCTCTGAAAATGGGGCATTTTTCTGTATGGGAGGTCTGTAAGGGGAATCTGAAGGGGGTCCTTTACTGGGGACCTTGAAGGATATGTAAAGGAAGGCTCTTGAAACAGGCATTTCTCTGCATTGGGGCCCTGTTGGGGAACCTGGAGGGGGCTCATTTACTAGGGACTTTAGAGATGGACGAAGGAGGGCTCAAGAGATATGTAAAATAAGGCTCTGGTAAAGGGCAACTCCATTGGGGCCCCACTGGGGGTACTTGGAGAGGGTTTGTTTACTGGGGACACTGAGATACATAAATATTTGGGCTCTTTTTCTCGGACCCAGAGGATGTTAGGAGCCTGAGTCTGCAAGCAATCTGGAACTTCAGTAAAGGACCAGGGCTCCCAGTGACTTGGCATCAGAGTATGGGGCACAAAGGACCTGTCTAAAGGCCTAGGTGCATTGGGACCAAAAGGGCTCAGACCCAATTATTACTCTACTCTGGGCACAATAATAAATGCAAATGGGAAAATTGATACAGAAAATAATAGTGTGCAAAAAGCAAAGCAGGTTTACTACCAAATAAATCAAACAATAATAGGAAAGAAGTAAAGTGAAAATAACACTAAAATAAGAGCTGGGGGATGCAGGGAAGAGGAAGACCAAGGATAAAATGGGAAGAGCATATGTGGAAGCAGACGAGATAAAGAGAAGACCTTGCAGGAGGCAACTAGGCTAGTGAAGGACAGGAAAGTGTTCCAGATCTGGCTGATACAAACTGACATCTGAAACAACAACAAAGGATTTGAAGAAGGAGAATTGATGTAATATTTTTTACACTGGTTTTGTTAAGCAGCAAGTGTTTTGTGAACCTTCCCAGGGCTGCAGCTACTTCTTCTTGCAGAGCATAGTTAACATGTTATATTTGAATGAGGAGAAGAGTAGAAAGCCTTGCCTCCATAAGAGCAGGTAAAAAATATTTGACAGTATTTGATTCAGCATGGAGTGTTTATCAAACTTTCTTCTTGCAGCCTGTTTCCATAATTAATTGAGGCATTCTAAACAGATTCCTTTGTGTACATTTAGTATGGCAGTGTTATTGTCAGTGGTGTAGTCACTCTTTCTTTACTTGTTTTAAACAGCAATCCCTTATGCAGCATTAAGTCAGTGTGATTTTCAGTGTTTCCTGTCCAACTGCCCACCTGACGACAGCTAAGAGCTGCTGAATTGTACTGACTAACAAAAAGGGTAGTAAGAATGCTCACTGTGTACAACATCAAAGAGCACTGGTCGTGGCTAAATGTGACTTACGCAGTTCACCACTGCCATTGAAGTGTTACTCATCTTTACACCTTGATGTATGTACCGTGCATTTTAGTAGAATTTTATTGTATTTGTCCAACAAATGCACAGTATATATTAACATCTGTTTCTTATAGCACTCCTAAATGTTTCGATGTTTGTACATTATCCTCGGGGAAATTCTTATTATGTACACTGAAGTTACAAAATTAATAAAAGGAAAATATTTATGCAAGTGACTGTTACAATTCCAGATACAATGATTGTATATGCAGCCACTAACCACATAAAAACATTCTGCATGACTGTGATAAAACAAGCATTTTAAGAACTGTAAACAACGTGACACATTTTAGGACGTTTTAATGGTCTTAATCTATTGATTTTGTTTTATAATAATAATGTACTGGATTGATGACAATGAAATCAAATACCTGCTGTAGTGTATCACTTGCAGCTCAGATCCGTGCCAGCAACCACGGATCTGAGATCACTAGCACACTAGATTCTTCACAGCAGGTGAACTGTTAGCGAAAAGTTCTGAGCTATAATCCATGGTTACAAACAAACACTAGAGTCATGGATTACACAACAGTACAGCAGTACAGATACTCCATGACCTGTGGTACACATTACAACCTCTGCAGGAGACGTGTGCTGTTTGGCGTTTGTCGTTTGTTTCGCGCCAGAGATTACTTATGTTGTGAGTGTGTGTTGTGATGAATGTACGTGTTATTTTGTAGTGTTGTAGCTTGAATGTAATACATGTTTTGTATGTTCGTCGCAGTAAGAATACAAAGTTGTAGTCATGTCAGAATACGATGTTTCGGAGATGGAAGTAGAAGATCAAAGCGAGGATGGTGAAATTACGAAGAGTCCACACAAGCATTCACCTTTGCAGCTTTCAAAAGACGATGTAGCATTCAGGTAGGTTAGCAAAGGGTTCAGACCGTGTGAAACAAAAAATACCTGCACGATGTTCTTGAGGAGAACAGCATTTTTTGTACGCTCTTTGATAATACTATATTTACAGTATGTCGGAAGAAGAAGATGCGGATGATACAGCTGATTCACTGGATATCAAGCCGCCTCAAGCATCTGTTATACATCACCACAAGTCGAGTTCATCTCGCAGTAGTAGTAACAAACGAGATAAACATGCAGACAGAGAGAGTGGCAGACGTGAACATGTAAGTATTTAAAATTATGGAATAGTTGTGGAACGTTTGGTTAATGCTGCTGTGTGGAATACATAGCAAAACTTTTATTCGTTCACTCTGTGCCCTATAAATAAGTACTTTCATTTTGGCAACATCGTGGAGAAGGCTTACATAAGATATTGATCTGCACAGAATATGATTAATTCAAATGAGGTAATTAGGCTTATGCAGTTGGTATTTTGTTTTAAGATTTGTAGTTCTTTGTCCCTTATGCCTCAAGCTGCTGTCAATTTGCATGTTCGAGGCCCAGCATGCACCATCCTGTGGGCTAGTTTTGTTTCAATGGCCATGGATGTGTTAACATCTCATCTCATACTTCAGCAGACTTGAGTCCTTTAGGAATTAGTTTGCCTTCTATTCAGGCACAAGTAGTTGTGTGGGACTCCCTTCTGCATCCAGGATGCATTACCTGTACACAGGCAGCAATACTGTGCTCTTTACTACCATAATCTCAAACTGATATGTACCTGTCATTATCTTCTCACTCTATGTTCGTTTATAATCCTTTATAAAGTACACGTACAAATGCACTTCATGATTGGCGTCAGATGCAGAAGATTATGTAGGTAGAAGCGAGGAAGGTGGCCAGTCATATCCACAGAAAAGGGAGAGAGAAGAATGTAAGGATTTGGATCTACCTTGAAGTGTGTGGTAAAACTATGTCTGTCCTCACTGTGTTATGTCATTCCTCTTACCATTTATGAAGCATGGCACATTTTGCTATTTTTTCCTCACATTTTTTTAAGGAGGTGAAGAGGGCTGAGTGCTGGTTGCTGTGTCCATTTGTGTATTTGAAATTAAAGAATAAAGTTTGGGGTTAAAATGTGGCATTATGTCTGTATTTAGGTTAATCAGTGTCAAGGCCATGATAAGTTAAAAGTTTGTGATTATGTTTCTGTAATCATATCAATCCATGTTATTTCAAACCATTAATGGCTTATGTAGTTTGAGAGGTGGGTTCTGAAGAAGGGCTTTACATTCCCGTATCTCTCTCTCTCTCTCTCTCTCTCTCTCTCTCTCTCTCTCTCTCTCTCTCTCTCTCTCTCTTTTTTAAGATCCATGGGAAACAAGACTCATCTGCTCATAGAAAGGGTCACCATCGAACTCGGGAGCACAGGGAGCATAGAGAGGAACGAATGCGTGAGAAACGTCACCATCGGTGAGTAAATTCAGAATTTTTAGGAAGACTTTTTGTTCATGTCTTCCTAGTGGTTAGCCTACGCCATACGTGTCATGTTGTTGAGATGCAACATCTTCTTTGGTGACCAGGTGCACAAGTGTGGAGTTTGAAGTCCAGTATGAGGATGTCATTTCCTGACAAACAGGTCAGGTCTGTGAAACATGGGACTTATCTTTGAAGTTGGGCAGCTGAACAACTCAGAAGATTTTATCAGTTTTAGATCCTGTGGTGAAAGTTTCAAATATCGTATGGAGTGTACATCTTACAGCAGAATGCACTTAGAGGTGCAGAGCAGATGGCATTGCTGGACGCTATGCCGCGTCTGCTTTATGCTGCGCAGTTCTGCGTTAAGTCAAGTGCTGCAGAACAGACAGCATCACTGGTTGCTATGCAGCAACTGATGTCTGCTCTATGCTGTGCAGTTCTGCTTTAAACCAAGTGCTGCATAGCAGACAGCATCATCAGTCACAATGCAGCAAATGATGGGGTCTGCTGTACGGTGCGCAGTCCCGCATTAAGCTCAGTACAGCAGAGCAGGTGGTACCATCAGTCACCGTGCTGCACTGCACCTGCTTAGTGCAGGACTGCGCAGTGTAGAGCAGACAGTATCAATATTACTATATTTTCAGCTGTTGAATACAGTTCTTTTTTGCATTTATCAATAATGCTGTGTGTTTTGGTTTTCCTTGTGTAACATCGTCAGGCATAGAATACATGTGTAAAACACAAGTATGTGTACCAGTGAATATTTGGAATTTGCAAGTTCAAAAATTTTATGATCTTATGTCAGTCTTAATATAGCATTAAACTGTAAATAATTAATGCTGCCATGTACATTTTATTTTGTTAAAATAACAGTTGTACAATTCCTAAATTCACTAAAAGTTAACTAAAATCTGTTTTTGTTCCCTTCATTTTTGGCCTCAAGTAATCAAGTTTTCAGTTTTCCTGGTGTGTGTAGCTTTTGTGAACGTGGTTCTTCTCAGGCTTAATGTTTATTTACTATTCACTTTTGTTGGCATTCACTTTTTACCCATTAAGTTGTGTTTATATCCAGGATCAGAGTTCATGTTTATATCCAGGGTCACAGTTCATGTTTATATCCAGGGTCACAGTTCATGTTTATATCCAGGGTCAGATTTCATGTTTATATCCAGGGTCACAGTTCATGTTTATATCCAGGGTCAGAGTTCATGTTTATTCCAGGGTCAGAATTCATGTTTATATCCAGGGTCACAGTTCATGTTTATATCCAGGGTCACAGTTCATGTTTATATCCAGGATCAGAGTTCATGTTTATATCCAGGGTCAGAGTTCATGTTTATATCCAGGGTCACAGTTCATGTTTATATCCAGGGTCACAGTTCATGTTTATATCCAGGGTCAGAGTTCATGTTTAACTGCATTTTAATAGATTATTTGAACTTCTCTTGAAAAATAAAGGTTTGTGTGTGTGTGTGTGTGTGTGTGTTGATCTTTGTACACCAGAAAAGTGGACAAAATCAGTTCCTGCATAGCGATAGAGGATGCTGTTTGCTCTGCAGTATTCAGTTACATGTTAAAGAAGTGTATAATTTGTTCTGTTATTTGTCTGCCACAGTTACCACTGTCAAGGATTCTTTTAGTGGGTATAGTGAAATTGAAATTGGTGAAAATTGATAAATTGTTAGTTGGAATTATACAGTAAGTACGAAAGACAGGAAAAATTGAGTACAGAAAGTATGATTCGTACATAAGGATTACTGTGCATGATATGCATATGTGCTGCAGTAACTGCCTGTGGAAGTTACTGGTTCTTGTAGCTGTACTTTCAGGGCCAAACGTTTAACTACTCTGTTCTGGTTCTTATATTTTCACACCAGCCGCTTTCCATACATTTTACAGGGAAAGAGTTGAATTATTTAAATTATTCGTACGAAGTATGCACAGATACGGTCAGGCAACGCAACATATGCAGAGAGTGAGTTTTGGGTAGCTAATATTTTACGTAGAGTAAAAGGAGTTCTGTTTTGACTGACTTTGTCTGTGCTTATCTAGTTGATTAACACAGTGGGGTTACCTGTCCATAGATTAATTGTACTGAGTGTTAAAGGTATAGTCTTTGCATTGTTGTGTGCAGTTTGGAGAAGAGAAGAATTTATATGAATAAGAGGAGGATAACGTGGAACTGGAGGCTAAAGAAGCAGGAAGTGACAGTGTGTGTATTTATCTGTCTCAAGATATGCTCCTGTGGCCAGTTGCTCTACATATATTTATGAAACTTCAGTTTTTACAAAGGATGCTGAATTTCTTGGTTGGTTGTTTGACTGTCAGCTTCTCAAAAGACTACTTCACATGGAAGTACATACAGTACAGTATTGCTATAGACCGCCTTTCCTTTTAAGTGTTATGAAATAGCTATGGAAAGCAATGTTGTGTCACTGATTTGCATGTGATGAGTTACTTTTGCTGACAGGGAGCGCCGTGAAGCAGCCGCTGCAGCCAGAGAGAGTAAACGGGAGCGGGAACGAGATCGTGAACGTGATATCGTAACTAGCAGTGGAAGTGGTCGTGAACGTGATTCTAGAGGAATTAGTGATGGCGGAGGAAGCAGAAGTAAAGATAAAATGTCAAATGAACGTGGGGAGCGTGTGTTAGAAGATCTGAGGGAGCGGCTGCTGGACAAGCGACGGAATGAGGGTCGAAGTGGAGGTGGAACAAGTGGTGGTGGTGATGCAGACAGAGGCCCTGGGTAAGCAGAAGATTCAATTGTGCAGGAAAATAGCTAAAGAAAGGGGATGATGTTTAGGGTCTTTGGGGTTGTTACACTGAGTAGCAGAAGTATTCATTCTTGACACTTCACAAGAACATACAGCCTTCAGCTTCTAAGATTCCTCAACCCATAATGTTGTGGTAGTATGTTCCTTGAAAACATTGGCAATCAGTAATGCCATTGCTCTACTGAACAACCCTGAAGACCTGAATCCTCAATGTCAGTGCTGTGGATACTTCAGATTTGGAAAGAGTAGGAATTTGTGAGTGGGAGTGTTGAGTTCTTTAAATGGTGCAATTTAACCCTTTAAACGCTGAATTAAATCCCATCTGCTGTTTGCTGGCATTATTAGGAGCTCACTATTTTCTCCACGTTAGCAGGATAAGGGTTAAATCATTAACCCTTAGGCTACTAATGTCATATATATATGGAGCACCCATTCTTGATGTTTCTAGATCACACACAACGACGCAGCACAGTCGG
>Ga0268261_10004163_pt1 | contig 10792 bp, 10 predicted proteins | sample TergutNc150P1_FD_190353 | JGI IMG/M metagenome (GOLD analysis project Ga0268261, IMG submission 190353) | Nasutitermes corniger P1 segment gut microbial community from laboratory colony in Florida, USA - Nc150 P1 (SPAdes) (version 2) | ecosystem: Host-associated > Arthropoda: Insects >...
TCACTCGTCCAGAGGAGTTCTACCGACTGTGCTGCGTCGTTGTGTGTGATCTAGAAACATCAAGAATGGGTGCTCCATATATATATGACATTATTAGCCTAAAGGTTAATAATTTAACCCTTATCCTTCTAATGTGGAGAAAATGTTGAGCTCCTAATAATGCTAGCAAATAGCAGATGGGATTTAATTCGGGGTTTTAAGGGTTAAATACAATCTTGCATTACAATACATTCAGTGGTTCTAAAATTGTTACATGTATACCAAAAGACAAAGTGACTTTAATAGATGCTTTACAGGTATGTGAATGTGTCTAAAAGTGGTTAATTACAAAGTATTTTCCATTTCCCACCTAGTTCACCTTGGGATCCAAATATTTCCCTGAGCACTTTGAAATTAGTTGTGTGTAACATATCCCAAGCTTTGGGCTTTCATTGCTGTTTTCAGTTCAATGGATAATCTTTCAGAATGAGGCTGTGTAGAGAAATGAAGATTTTCTGATGTTTCATTAAACATTACAGTTGATATCTTTAGGGCAGATGAACTTGGGGTTATTTGGGATTATCACATTGCCCTTATATAGATTTGGTAATGAGTGGGTGTGGGAGAGGTGATGTTCCGATCAGCTGATCCAGTGCATACATGCAAACATATGTTCTACAAAATCGGAATTTATCACATTGCTGCGGCTTTTGATCATGTCTTCTGGGATATGATGCTGTAATACTGGCTGAGTGGTTTCAAATGCTTTGGAGGAACATAATGCCTTCTGTACTTTGGGAACGACTTATGCAATGATGCAGCAACACATCCCAGAAGACATGAATCTTCAGTATTTATTCTGATTGGCTGATCTAGTACATATGTGTAAGGCATATTTTCCCTGAGGGTGAAGCTTATTGTTGCTATATAGTATACTGTGATTTTAACAGGAGATACAAAAGAAGTTCCCAAACGACTGGGACCGCGTGAAGCGCATGTCACTTATAGAAGAAGAAGGTGAGAAGAGGGTCAACATGGCACATCTTTGTATTGTTGGTTCACATGCAGTCAATGGCGTTGCACAAATACATTCTGATATCCTCAAGAGTGATATGTAAGTACCTGTGGTGCATAAAGAACTAACAGTATACTATGCAATCGTATGAGCTATTTTTACAGTGATATCAGCTGTACAAAGTAACTTTCTTCATTTACTGTTTCTTACCATGGGGTGTGATATGATTATGTGTCCAGAGGTAGTCTGTAGTTCACTCACTTTCATGGAAATTATATACTGCTTTCATTCCATGCATTTCTGGGTTATGACATCATGTAGTCTGATAGGTAAGTAAGTACCAGTGTTACTGAGGAATATGATGTCCTTCAGTGTGAATAATTGTAACTACCTTCATACTTACTTAGTTGTCTGGTTGGTTATGTATCTGTTATAGGTATGTAGTTTTTAAATAGGTGTATGTTGGTTACAGTTTCCGTGATTTCTATGAATTGTCGCCGGAGAAGTTTCAAAACAAGACAAATGGTATTACTCCCAGGCGGTGGCTGTTGCTCTGCAATCCCTCCTTGGCTGATCTCATCGCGGAGGTAATTTGAGAGTTCCATACTGGCCAGACAAGGGGACGTGCAACCTATACACTGTTTACTGTAAAGATTACAGTTTTTCATGCCATGCAGACAACACAAATTCTGGTTGACATATACCAGCTTCATGCTGGTTCTTTAAGGATGTTGTTTTTGTATGAGAATATATGGTACCATATCCCCAAGACCATATTTTTAGTATTCAGTTGTGCAAAAACTTTTTTTCACTTTAAAATTTCAAGGAAAAATGGCTTTTACCAGTTATATATTACTAGCAGGGGTACCCGGCGTTGCCCGGGATGACCAATGGCGAAACTGGATAGCAATTTTGTGTATTATATAACAAAAAAGGGGGGACGGAATAAATTGTGGAAATGTATCGGAGTGAAATATGCGCCACGTTACGTACGAAAGGGTCCACAACTTACGCAAAAGCACACACGTGCAAGAAGAAGAAGGCAGCATCGTGAATGAATACAATGTCTTGTTTAACAATTAATAGGAAAGCAAAGACATGTAACGAAATTGGAATGTTACCGTCTGTTTGAAATGTCACTGAAGTTCTTTGTTTTCCCTTCAGGAACCGGAATGTAAATGTTTGTAGGGTTTCTGACTCTCGAGCATGCAACATGTGAAAAGCATGGATCACAGTGCTGTCGTGCCGTTCGTGAAACATTTCCCAGAAAGGATGAAACAGGTCGAGAAGGTCGAAGAAGGTATATAAACACAGGGGCTTCCGACACAGACACACGTGACTCTCAGGGTTGGCAGCACTGTGTTGTCATCCTGTTAGTGAAATATCTCGCTGGAACGATGGGAAGGGTTGAGAAGGTGAAAGAAGGTGTTGTCCAAAGACAGGGAATGGAAGAAGGACAGACGAAGGTTAGATAGGTTTTACGTTATCATTTGTATAAATGCAATGCAATTGCAAGTGCAATTCATTAGTCACTTCCTTCCCATCTCATGAGGTTTCCATTTTCACACACACACACATTCCATTCACTTCTCTGCATTTTCATTGCACAACCCACCGTGCACGTCACGTCCATGACGTCACACCAGCACGCGCCGCATCACGGATATAACGCAGTAGCGGGGCAGTGTGGCTCCGGCAGCCATCTACTGCGCACGAATCGGCACCCGCTCCCAACAGAATAGGTCGAAAAGGTGGGAAAGGTGAAATATTGTGGGCCCATTCATACCCTACAGTCTCTTCCAGAGCACGGGGGAGATGTGTGCAAAGTTTGGTTCTGATCGGTTCAGAAATGTGGATTTGTATAAGGTACAAACAAACTTACAAACATTCATCTTTATATATAAGATGTACAATGGAATGTTACATGTTATATATCACATATTATGTGTAATGAAATATTGTTATATGACTATTATATTGCCTTTAGTAAACCATAGGCACCCTTGCACCAAATTTCCTCAAGATTCCTCATAATGCTGTCCTTCCGTCTGTGCCATCCCACATTTCCATGCAGGCTCTTTAGTTTTGGTTTTCCCATGAAAATCCGGTGTGCATTTCTTTTCTCTCCCATTCATGCTTCATGCCTTGGGTTATAATTTTTTTTATTTTATCACCCAAATAATGGGTGAAGAGTACAATCAAGAAGTGTATATCACTTAGTGAGCACAAAACTGTAGAAACCATGAATTATTCGCAGAAAATTGGTGAGGACTGGATAGTGCATTTGGAACAGCTGCAGCAGCTGAAACAATTTGCAAAGGATGTAAATTTCCAGCGGGCTGTCCAGAAAGTGAAGCAGGAGAACAAACTAAAGCTGGCACAATTGCTGCAGAAAGATTATGGTGTCAAGGTGAACCCAGCATCAATGTTTGACATACAGGTAAGTCCAGCAGTGACATATGCTATGTACAGAGCTGCAGTGTTTCGTATTTCTGATGGTTATTTTGCTTCTGATGTCTTGAGGTATAGTCTCTTTGATATATGTGGCCTCTTTGCACACAGGCCAGTGCACTGAATTGTTTTCTTAAGTGAAGAATTTCTGTTATGCTCAATAGTGAGATGATTGTGAGAGAGGTGGTGAAAAATTCATATGTTATATCCAGATAATTAAGCACAGAAATGTGGTAGATGGCATTGTGCATGAGTGGTACATACTGGCTGATACCAAACTGGCTTACTGAAATTGTAGTTGACTGAGAAATCCTGCTGTGGGGTAACAAATTAGTGAGACTCAGTCAATACAGTAAGGCGTATTCTGCTGTACCTCTCATAATCTGAAGTTATTTTATGAATTTAACACAAAATATAACACACATATTTTCTTCTTTATCATTAGACATTTTGAATTATGACACTATTTCAACGCGCCCTCATCTGTGTGACAATGACCAAGCAGAATATTACGTTGGCATTGCCATTGCTTGAATGAATACATCAGCCTCTGAAACTTTTGGTAGGCCTTATAATTGTATTGGTAGCTGAAACATGTGATTGATATGCTTTTTGTAAGTGCAGGTTAAACGAATCCACGAGTACAAGCGCCAGCTGCTCAACTGTTTGCACATCATTGTGTTGTACAACCGCATCAAACGTAACCCTGCCGCCAGTTTTACTCCCCGTACCATCATGATTGGAGGGAAGGTATGGAACAGGTTCATCTGGATTGTTATAATATCAACAGACTTTCTTACCTGCTTAGTTCCACACTGTCAGAACTACCACTCTGCAACCTGGCATACATCACAGAACTATTCTATACTAACAGTTAGTGACACTTGCTGAACTATCTAACTTCTCCTCTGAATGAAAGGTTGATACTAAATTGAAATATCAGTAAAGGAACCGGGATAGCTCAGTTGGTATAGCGACTCACTACTCGCTGGATGGTCAGCGGATTGAATCTCAGTTAGAGCAAGATTTTCTACACCTGTCCAGACCAACACTGAGGACCACCCAGCCTCCTATACAATGGGTACCGCATCTTTCCTGGGGGTAAAGTGGACGGGGCCTGGCGTTGACCACCCACCCCCATCTAGCGCCGAGGTCAAAGAAAGAGTAGAGCTTTACCTTTACTCCCCCTCTGGGCCTTTGTGGCCTGTTCTAGGGTGAACTTTACCTTTTTAAATATCTGTGAAATCTTGAAACAGTTAATAAGCGTTCAGAATCTGTCAAGTTGGTAGTGACATCGCATCATAAAACTGACGGATATGTTTGACCTTGTGAAATCTAAGTGTCTCACAGCAGCATTGCTGAGTATTTGTTTTTTGGGATGTGACTCTGTCACTCAGTAACCCATTCTTGATGCTTTGAAGGATTGTGTTACCTTCATCTTCCAGGGCAAGCAGCCCAAACGTTGGACTGCATGCTGAACACAACATGATTCTTTGAAACATCAGGAATAACTCACCTAACTACACTTCACAACGGTACAAAACACTTTAATTGGAAGCCTTATGATTGATGCATGAACACAATGTTGCTGAGAGTGTTTCTGTCATTGTCATAAGATGAGAGTAGCAGCTACAGGTATGCATCGTATAACGACATTTCAGTCAACTATGGACCGTATATATGACGGTGGTCCCATAATATTATAATACCATTGTGTTACAATTGCCTACAGTGTTCAGTACGGTAACATGATATACAGGTTTTTAGCCTAGGAGCAGTAGGCTATACCGTATAGCTTAGGTGTGTAGTAGGCTGTTGATTGATTGATTAACATTGGGTTCAATCCCCTATGGTTCGGATGCACCTAGGCCTTATAGACAGGCCCTTTGTGTCCCATAATCTAGTATCAACTGAGGAGAACCCTGTTTCTTTACTGAAGTTCGAGCTGGCCACCAGACTTAAAATCTTAATGTTCTCTGGGTCCAAGAATGGAACCCAGGTATACTTTTTCTTTTCTCTTAAAAATCCTGCCAAATGAACCCCCTCCAGATTCCCCAACAGGATCCCTATGGAAAGAGATACCCATTTACAGGACATTTTGCATATCTCTTGAAAGCCTCATAAAAATTCCTCTAATAAGAAGGCACTAAATAAGAAGTGCCCCTACATGATCCACATTAGCAGGACCCCTATGGAAGCACACACCAATTTCTGAGCCTTGCTTAATGTATCTTTCAGAGTCCCCAGTAAAGGAACCCTCTCCCAAGGTCCCCTTCATGGAATCCCTTGCAGAGAGATGCCCCATTCCTAGAGCCCTCCTTCATTCATCTTTCAAAGTCCCCAGTATATTAGCCCCCCCCCCCTCCAGATTCCATGTTCCCCTCAGTTGTATAGGGGCCCCTGTGGAGAGAGATGCCTGTATCCGGAGACTTTCTTAACATATCTTCCAGGGTCCTCATTGAAGGAGCTCCCCCCCAACGCCCCTTCCACGGAGCCTCTTCAGAGAAAGATGCTCCATCCCTAAAGCCCCCTTCATCCATCTGTCAAAGTCCCTGGTCAACAAGCCCTCCTCCAGGTTTCCCAAATGGGACCACTATGGAAAGAGATGCCCATCTCATGTAGTAGGCTATACTGTACTATTTAAGGTTGTGTAAATATATGTTTGCACAATGACGAAATCACCTAACGATGCACTTCTCTGAATGAATCCCCGTCGTTAAGTGATGCATGACTGTACTGATCTGGGGCCAACTCTGGTCCAGAGACAGAACCTGTTTCTGAAATATTGTGTTGATGTGAGCAAAATTTGCAATATATGTGATAGTTGATTGATCTCACAAAGTTGCTGTTCACTTCTCAGGCTGCTCCTGGTTACCACATGGCAAAGAAGATCATCAAGCTGATTTGTTCTGTTGGAAATGTGGTGAATAATGATCCAATTGTTGGGGACAAGCTTAAAGTAATCTATTTGGAGAACTATCGTGTGACACTGGCAGAGAAGATCATGCCGGCGGCAGACCTCAGTCAGCAGATCTCCACAGCTGGCACAGAGGCTTCTGGTACTGGCAATATGAAATTTATGGTATGTTTTGAAGTTGCTTTGGTTTGCTCATGGGAACTAACTGAAATAATTGTGTTGCAAACGAATATAAACTGTATGCTTATTCCCTCGAATATTTGTGTGTTAGGTGTTAACTAGAAATGTGTTCCAGTTTTACAACTTCGCAGTACCTCCCAAGCATGCACGTGGTGCCATCAAATATTTCCTGGACTGACTTTATTTCTCCATAACAACAACACCCAACTTATCTGTCTTGTCCCTTTCAATGCAGTGTTCTTGAGACAATATACAGTGAGCTTGGCAATTGCACCACCATTCGGAGCATATGATGGAATGTGTTGTTGGACACTTGGCTAGCATGTCCCACAGGTTTGATTGAATCATGGTGATATCATTAACTGTCCTTTCCTTTAACACTATTTTGAGTTTCTGGAAAAGAAAGACATCTCACAGCAAGAAGTGTGGTGAGTAAGGAGGGCTTGAAACAACATTCATTCTGTTGTTAACCAGACAAAGCTGAGTGACCAGGTGTACAGCACAAGTTTGGTGGCAGTAAAATGCATGTACAGATTGTCTTTCAAAGTGCTATGCACTTACCCAAGTAACTTTCCCAAGACATTAGCAACTTCAAAGGCAGCAATTCATCTGTTTTCATGCAGAAGTTTCTTCATGTGAGCTATGTATTCATCTGTATGCTTGTCAATGGATGTCCCAAATGTCCAGCATCTTTGACAGAGTTTACACTGCTTTTAAACTTGAAATGATGTTCCCATGTTTTTTTTACATTTGTACCGTGTATTTTGACTCATCCGTTCTTTTGTTACTCCAACCAATGCACAATAATTTTGCTTTAAAACATTAAAATGTATAATAATTGCTCCTACATGTTTCGGTTTTGATTAAACCATCATCAGGGAGCTCGTATTCTGTGCTTCGCTAAGTAGCTATATTGGTATCAGTTAATTTACTTCGTTATTAAAATCGTGTAACGGTGCACAGTGCAGAATGCACTGTGCACCGTTACACACACAAACAGGACTAGATTAATGTGCGGCCACAAGACTGAACGATTTTAATAACGAAGTAAATTGTCTGATACCAATATAGTAACTTAGCAATGCACAGAATATGAGCTCCCTGGTGATGGTTTAATCAAAACCGAAAAATGTAGGAGCAATTGTTATATATTTTAATATAAATTTTAATGTTTTAAAGCAAAATTATTGTGCATTGGTTGGAGTAATAAAAGACTGGATGTTCCCTTGTCATTCATAAATGTTGCTTTTTTCGATGTGCCATTTTCTACGTATGACATAATCTCAAATAGAACAATACACTTTTTTATTTAAAAAGACATTGCACAATAATCACAAGTTCTGCAGCCTTATTCCTAGCAGGAAATGACTCACCAGGCTCTGCTATATCTAAATATCTTGGTAAAAGTTCATGCTAATGGCAGTAGTGTTATCACACAGTCAGTCTGGAAACTATTTGATAGGACTCCATATTTCCTTCCCTTTGGTTCACAGTTTGCTCACCACATGATTTTTTTTTATACTAATTCTTTTTAATTTTTTAACCCATCTGTTCTAGTTTGTTAATTCACTTTAGAGCTTTACAGATGTACATTCCCCCCTTGCCTCATTATAAATTGGACTAAGTAATTGACTTCTTAACTCAAATTGTATGTATGTGCAAATATCCGTTTATGCTGATGAGCCAGGAAGAAAATGTTGATTTATCAGAAAGACAGTTGTCAGTAAGAGATTCATTCTTACCATGTGTTCATATTACTGTCCCTAGCTGAATGGAGCCCTGACAATTGGTACACTTGATGGAGCCAATGTAGAAATGGCTGAGGAGATGGGTCAGGAGAACATCTTTATCTTTGGGATGACTGTGGATGAAGTGGAGACTCTGAAACGCCATGGCTACAATGCATATGATTACTATAACAACCATCCAGATGTCAAGCAGTGTATTGATCAGATTCAGAGTGGCTTCTTCAGTCCTAGCAACCCTGATGAGTTCAGGGATGTGGTCGATGTGTTGCTGAAATACGACAGGTTCTTCTTGCTTGCAGACTTTGATTCCTACATCAAGTGCCAGGACAGAGTGAGTGAAGTGTATCAGGTATGTGTCACTGCCAGCCCCAAGTGTACGGTCATCAAACTTTAACCCTTTGTGAGGGTTGCAACACTAATGCTCTCTGTCCTTGGACACAATGTATCTCTCCCATTAGTTAGATTACCTCTGGCTTTTCATTTTCCCTTGTCATTCATAAATGGTGGGGAGATTGCCTGAATTACTGGTTGTTGAATTCATACAGAAAAATCCAACAAGATGCAACAGTGTATCAAAATTTATTATTTCGTATTTATATGAAGCTCAACATGTTTCAGGCAACACACCACCCATCATCAGGAGCCTAAAACTGCACTGGCAGCCTCTGGTTTTGCATACGTGGAAGGTTGTTGGACGTGTAGTTGCTGGACGCTGTCAGGCCCAAAACATGTTGAGCTTCATATAAATACGGAATAATAAATTTTGATACACTGTTGCATCTTGTTGGATTTTTTTGTATGAATTGTACTGTGATGCACGGATCCACAAACATCAAGTTTATAAATGCCGTACTGGTAGTTCATTGCAGCTGTTTACCTTATTTACCTAAATCTGGGACGAATCTTAGTGTAAGATGACCTTCCTTCACAGTTGGGTAAACACCGTAGTAGTTCATTTGGATCATATCATGAGTCTTACCATTGTTTCAGTTGTTACACATGAAACTTCATACCTTAAGCTAAATAAACAACCCTTATTCTGAATGGTTTCAGAATCAGTCCAAGTGGGTTGAGATGGCAATTCATAACATTGCCTCGTCTGGAAAATTCTCCAGTGACCGAACTATTGCAGAATATGCGCGAGAGATATGGGGTGTGGAACCTACGTGGGAGAAATTGCCAGCACCACACGAACCTCGTGAAGAAGAGCCAGCTGTTAAGTAATGTATTAATTCTTCCCCTAGACAAATGGCTGCTATGTTGTGAATATATAGATTAGTCTGAAGGCATGTAAGAAATCTTCCTCTTGTTTAATGCAGCATAGTTCCAGGAGGTGGTCACACTGATAACTTGATGTGTGTCCTCATGCATATTGATGATGATGATCTAAACCAGCCCATGATAAGGAGTCATTATCGACACGACGCCTCTGTAATTAGTAATATATAAATTAGATGGGACTAGAAAGCACATAAACCTAACCTCTTCAGTATAACAGAATAACTTTCTGAACTTCATGGTTGCAAGAATAACATGATTGCTCATCAATATTCTTTTGTTCATGGAATGTTAGAAAGAAGTAATGAGGATGATATTATAGACAAATACATATACAAATAAATGCCCTGTTTGGGCATTTGAATGGTTATCTGCTCTTGAGGTTTGTCCACCAAAACCTTTTGTACATATGTCCCAGGTGGCATGCTGTTGTGAATGTGGTAATGAACCTACAGGTTCCGTAAAATGCAGGGAATGTCGTGACCAGCTGAGGAACCGTTAGCTTCTGAAGAAGGAGTCTGCTCCATGGAGTTAGTTAGTTAGTAACATATATTTACAAGTTTAGAAATTAATATTCTAATTCTCTGTGTTATGGATCACATGAATGGAAAGGTAGTTTACTTTAAAATTTTGGCTAGTTTGTCTAAATTTTGCCCTGAATGAATGCCATTTTTTGTAATGAGTCAGACTTGGTATTCCAGTGCAGGTGGTTAACAATGAAACAGATATCTTTTTCCATTCATATATTTGCATTGCTTCAGTATTTTAGATACACAGTACTAGCTCTAAATCAAAACATTATGAACATGACATTTTTCTTTACCCGACAGTAATCTGTTATTGCAAATTTCAGTACCACATTTTAGAAACTTCATATAGGAATAATTCCTATATTGCAGTTCAGTGTAGATTATTGCAGTCAAGACACAGTGGAAAAGTAAAATGTGTAGACAGTTTTAGCCAGTATGAGAAATACATTTGACATGTCTTCCTCAATGAGGTGACATGAACCTGTAGACAGTTTCGCTTACATACTTTGTAGTACCCCTGGTGCACTTGCTGCTCAAGGTCATTGCTGTTCTTCCTAATCATTTAATGTAAAGATATGGAAAGCAAAGATTCTCCAGAATTACTGACACACATATACATATACATATATATATATATATATATATATATATATATATATATATATATATATATATATATATATATATATATATA
>Ga0268261_10004164_pt1 | contig 10791 bp, 6 predicted proteins | sample TergutNc150P1_FD_190353 | JGI IMG/M metagenome (GOLD analysis project Ga0268261, IMG submission 190353) | Nasutitermes corniger P1 segment gut microbial community from laboratory colony in Florida, USA - Nc150 P1 (SPAdes) (version 2) | ecosystem: Host-associated > Arthropoda: Insects > Digestive...
TGTCCTTGGAGTCCATCTTTCAGGGAGCCAAAAAGAAAGTTGGGGTGTTGCAAATTGGGACTGTAGGGAGAATAAGGGAGAAAGAATGGAAGGTGCAGACTGCCGTATATCAAGTGATGGTTAGTGTCTTGTGGGACAGTGAGGGAATCTTGTTATTGGAATTCTTGTAGAGAGGTGCCACGATCAGTTCAGAGCAATATGTGCACACATTAAAGAAGTTAAAATTGAAGGGTTCGGCCATCAGGAAGACGAACAAGTCCTCATTGCTTTCTGAGATTCCTGATTTAGCACACTCTGTTTCCATTGTTTTGCCGCCCCTGAAGGATGCCGTTTTGCAGGTGACAAGCTGAAACATGGCATGTGTGAAGAGCTTCGACGCTCCAGCATAGAATTTTGTGTGAGTTCTGTACAGCATCTCTCAAAGGATGTGAAGAAGTATGGTGATAATGAAGGAGGTTTCATGGAAAAATAAACTCGTCTGTAAAGGATGTACCCATGATATGTGTAAATTTAATTATTATTGTAATTGTAGTTCCTGAGAAAAGGAAAGACATTACTTTTGTGCAGCGTTCTTGTACCATTGGGATGCTTTCATTATAATTGTGTCACAAATAGAGGGTTTTGTGACTAGTACAGAGCAGGCCGTTGGCTAAACACTGTTCCAGAGTGTCTGGGAGATAAATACATGTTTTGTGGTGAATATTAATTGGAAATTGACTGCAGTGTATTGACAGAGCATGGGAGGAAATGCATTGCTTGTGTGGTGAGATGTGTGACTTCAGGAATCCAGGCTAGTAGTGTAGAGCAGAGAGATGTGATTGGTGTGGGTACAGAGAAGGATGGTTTGGGGAAATGTGGGTGTAAATGGAATTGATAGTTGTTGTTTGCTTCTGAGTATAGTGTAGAGAAATTGAAAACCGGAGTACAGGAAAACGTACAGGGTTTTGTGGAATAGTGACCGCAGTTAGACTGCAGTGTAATGAGTTTGTTTTGGGGCTGTTCCATGGTCACTGGATGCATCCCAAAAATATTTTTTGGGACATCAGGGCAGTGGTCTTTAAAACCCATAAACCAGGGAATATCGGGGGCAAATCAGTATGAGTCGGATCCCTACCCAAGAACCTGTTTGAGCTGTTGTGTGATGTGTTGTTGTGGCCTTAAGGTGTGTGCTTTCCTGACTGTAAATTTCTTCCACTTTTATTTTCTTTTGTTAACTCAGAATCTTTCCTTATTTTTCACTCTTTTCCTCAGTATATCACATGTGAAGTGCACAAGCCCCTGCTTGAAAAGCATGTTCCCTCTTATTCTCTTGCATATAACCCTCCATTCTTGTATTTGACAGTAACTCGAATTGTTTGTGAATACAGATCAGTAAACTTTTACACTAGTGGATCATTCACCGCCATGGTCAAACGTAGGTGCCATGTTTGACTTATAATCTCCCTAAAATTTTGGCCCAAACTGTTTAAACTGTTGATATTTGGTTGGCCGTGCATCATAGTGTAACTTTTTTATTATTACCAACTTGATACATAAATTTCTTGTTCATTCACACAAATTACATTAAATTAAATTCCTCTACATGTTTCAAGCGCAATCCGCACATCATCAGGTCAACGACGCAAATTGTACATATGCAGCCTCTGGTATCGTCACTCTATGCAAGTGACCGTCTTGTGCAACCGCTAAGGAAGGACTGCTTAGCGGTTGCACAAGACGGTCACTTGCAGAGAGTGACGATACCAGAGGCCGCATATGTACAATTTGCGTTGTCGACCTCCTGATGATGAGCAAATTGCCCTCAAAACATGTAGAGGAATTTAATTTAATGTAATTTGTGTCAATGAACAAGAAATTTGTGTATAAAGTTGGTGATAATAAAAAAGTTATGTTTAAGCTGTGTTTGTGACCTTGCCAATCGTAGCTCAGACAGAATAATTTTGTTGCTGATCAGTGGGGCTAGAACTTAGTTTAACATTCCTGGGTCAAGAGGGCGGTAGTTAATTGGTGAACTATAGGTAAGATTCTGTAATAGTTGTATCAGTATGGGAGAAGTTTAGTGTTGAAATTATACATGTATACTGTATATATATGAGAATGTAATACAGCACAGGTGTTACATGGTCATAACATTTCATCCTAGAATAGGCCATGAAGCCCCACAGGGAAATTATAGGTATAGCTCTGTTCTTTCTTGAACCTCAGCGCTAGATGGGGTGGATGGTCAACTTCACACCCTGGCCATTTTACTATTGTGAGAGAGACCCGGTGTCCATTTTACAGGAGGCTGTGTGGGACCCAGTGCTGGTCTGGACAGGTGTGGAAATACTCGCCTCCACGCCAAAATTTGATCTGTGGATCGTCCAGCGTGCAGCTGTTTGCCACACTGACTGAGCTCTGCTGGCCCACTTTTGGTGTCATATGGTAGTAATGGGACAACGTCCCACCCACTCAACCATCTCCACGTGCTGTACAGGTGAGGAGTATTGATCGACTGCTCAGCGTGCGAGTCTGCAGTTGTGTCTTGGTGTTTGACAGGAGAGATTGCAGTGGTGGTGCCACACTGAGACACTGGTTTTGTTAAGGGATCAGGTACACCTATTCTGCAAATTCCCTATACCCGTGTCAGGTTGAGAGGCTTCCATGTCACCTCAGATCTGGGTGGGTGTTTAGTATGCGAACTGAGGGCTGTCAGTGCTGCTGTTGGCCGAGTCACATTGGCGTCACTGCGATAATTGTATCTTATCATTGATAGCAACTAGGGATGTGGCTGAAAGATGACCTGGCCCCGCTCTTATTCGGTTTCTGGCGATAGAAATGCTCTAGTGTACTGTATGCCCACCTTATAATAAGCGGCCATGTTGGAGCCCTCCCACAACCCAGCCGTGTGACATGGCTATGTAAGCCATCAACTGAACAGAGCAAATTTGACTTTCCATTGGGCAGGCACAACCGAATTCCGAAAATATATTTAGAGTAGATTAACAGCACGGTAGCCATACCCAAAATATGTTACTCCACGCACATCGACAAGATAAAATTGTAATTTTATTTACTAATTACACATAAATGTATTTAGTTTCACCTTTATGGCACCTTTCCAGCAAAGTTCTTTTGGTTTAATAAATATCATTTGTACCGCACCAACTGCTTGATGTGACTGCTGCCGACAACAGTTCTGTGTATCAGGCTGAGCCTGGAAGAGGCCAGTTAGGGAGATCCAAACTTATGGTACACGGTACAAGCACGGGTGGCCGATAGCTACCGCGTAACCTTGAAACTTTGGAGACAATCACTGTCGCTGAGACAAGCTACTATCCACTTGAAGATTAGAAAGGGAGAAAGGCGCTACATGAACCTAACCTAAACATAAATACAAATTCCTGTATCTTCACAACAGTGTTTTATTTTACCTATTATTATATGTAAATATAGTAATACGAGGGTGAGTCAATAACTATCCGCACTGTATGTTTCATATTTAGAAAAACAAGGGCAGAGATCTTACAAGTACATAATTTTTCAAGAGAGTCTCCTTGTTTTACATTGCACTTTGTCCATCACCGCATAGTCTGCTTTATGACCTCAGAATAAAAGGTTTTGGGCTCAGAGAGAAAGCACGCCTGCACCGTTACATCCAGTTGCTGGTCCGTGGTAAACTGAAGGCCTCTTAAGGCTGGTTTATGTGGACCAAACAGGTGAGTCTGAAGGTGTAAGGTCAAGACTGTACAGAGGATGCTCCAATAAATCAAAGTTTAGTTTCTTAAGGTTTTCGACAGTGTGGGCAGTGTCTGCGTCAGTAATGGATGTGAACTGGCATCTGGTTCCTTCCCCATGCTTAACGCTTGTGTGACCATTTTTGAACCTCTCGCTCCATTAACAGACAATCCGTTGTGACATGACACTGTTCCCATACTGCACTGACATCATTCTATGCGTTTCAACACCTGGTATACCTTCAGCCCACAAAAATGGATCACTGCCCTCTGCTCTTCTTTGGTGCAAATGAAATTGGTAGTGTCCATGTTTATGGCAAAAAACTCATGACAGAAATGGACTATCAAGGTCACACCTGCACCACAATGGTAGGAGAGGAGTAGACCATGTGTATTTTGTCATGCCCAACCAGCAGTATAGCCAACTGCAAAACATGTATCTATAGTGCAGATAATTTTTGTCTCAACTACGTACATTTGTGTATTGTACTTACATGGTAACTGTTTGTGATGTGATGTGTGTGTACTGGATTGTGCTGCCTGTATGGTGAGTGTTTTCATAGATTTGTGTTTTTTCTAGCTTTGTGTGAGTATTGTGTCAAAAACAGGTGTTTTGTGACACTGTGTTAGCTGGATGGGAGACATTGGCAACAGTGGAGAAGGTATTGATCCCTAGGAATAAGGAGTGTACCCTGTCACACATTTCAGGACTGTTGTAACAATGCACACCTGGTTTGTGGGATGATGAGAGAAAGAAATGATTTGTGGTTCTTTTGCACCTTACTGAACTTGAGAAGTCTGCAGAGGGTATGACCGATGGAGGCTTAGTCTGCGGTGGGGGCAAGAGATTTACTCTTCATACTGGCCTTGGGGCCCTGCTAGTCTCCTCCACAATGCATACCTGGTCTCTTTCCTGGAGGTAAATTGGCTGTGTGTGGTGTGACCATCTCCCTTCCCCATCTGATTCCAAAGTCAAGAACTACTATAGCTATATCTCTTAACCCCCTGTACCAGTGGTGGCATGTATGTATCGACCTTTTCCTGTACCTCTCTGTTCTGGCATCACAGGAATGGTATGATGTTTGATCTTCAGGTAGTGAAAAGCCATGGTTGTGTAGCACTTCAGACACCATGTTGAAACGTATTTGTTATTACCAACTTGATACACAAATCTCTTGTTCGTTTACACATATTACATTAAATTAGATTCCTCTACATGTTTCGAGCACACTCCGCCCTTCATCAGGAGGTCAACGATGTAAATTATATGTATGCAGCCTCTGGTATCGTCACTCTATGCAAGTGACCGTCTTGTGCAACCGCTAAGGAAGGACTTCCTTAGCGGTTGCGCAAGACGGTCACTTGCAGACAGTGACGATACCAGAGGCTGCATACGTACAATTTACGTTGTTGACCTCCTGATGATGGACGGAGTGCGCTCGAAACATGTAGAGGAATCTAATTTAATGTAATATGTGTAAACGAACCAGAGATTTGTGTATCAAGTTGGTAATAATAAGTAAGTTATACTATGATGCACGGCCAACTAAATATGAAGACCATGTCGAAAGTTGTGTCACATCTTAGTGAAGCTACAGTGCAGCAGTAATTGTGCTTCATATTCTGCTGTTTTCACAGTTGATTGGGATTGCTGGTCTTGTCAGTTACTGAGGTGTTCTCATGTCTCAGCAAGAAAGTCTTATGTCTACGTGGGTACGCAGTAGTGGTCTGTACTTGTGTATAATTTTTTTTGCAGTGTAAATTTGTGTGTAAGTTGCAGGATGACTTAGACCAGGGGTTTATAAATTTTCAAAAAATCTGGTAGCCTTCTTAGTACATCAGGTGCCAGTAGGGTGGTGTGAAATATGTTATGTGCTGCGGACTGACAGATATTAGGTGCCACTGTGCAAAATGAAGCCACCTGGGCAGTTCTGTCTTGGTCACTGACTGGAGCTCCCAGAAATGTAGGAAAATAAGTCCAGTTTATCAACGTAGACAGCAGCCGTTTAATTGTGGTTGTGTTGTGTTTCACAGCAGTTAACTGACTGCTGGTGGAATGAAGACACCTCTTTTAGTGGCAGTATGTGGCCTGAAGGGATGAGAGACCATCATCTGTTTGTAATATTGCAATGCCTGGTACTTTGCTCGTCTTGGTTCTTACTGTACACATGTTAGATCACAGAGGGACACTGAAGGTTTGCTTAATTGGTGTACAACTGAACACCTGCACATGCCTTTGTTTACAGTGACATCTTGTGTCATTTCCACATCAACTTCGAGGAGGCACTTATGGTGACAAATATGGACCACTGGATAACATGCATCGTGTTTCAAAAGGATGGATCTGTGTAGTGGGAACAGAAGACTGCCTTGTGTTGAGGAACCGTTCGCACTGGCTGAGAGAGGGCAGCATGTTGAGATGTCATGGGTTCTGGCGGTTGGGTGAGTCACAAACATTGTATAAGAAAAGTGTGCAGGGGAATGTGTGTGTGTGTGTGTGCGCGCGCGCGCGCGCCTGATCTGAATTTACTTCCTTGAAACATGAAGTTCAGCCACAACAGGACATGGACATGTGTATCTTCAGTTTTCACAATCAGTGGTGTATGTGGGTGGAATTTCTTTCTACCTTTGAATGTGAATTCTTGGGCCGTGTGTTCAGTAAGTCCCTGTCTTACAAGGTCAGTTTGTTCAGACTCTTTCATTGTGTAGGGCCAACAGTGCTGAAGTATGATTTATTTATTGACATGCACGTTGCTGTCATAGTTGAAACTTAACTTTGAAAACCATTGAAATAATTTTAACAGACATAAAGAATGAGTATACATACAGTGGTTATGTGTGAGAGAATGACATATTGTGAAGTATTGTAACAGTATACATACAGTGGATATGTGTGAGAGAATGACGTATTGAGAAGTATTGTAACAGTATACATACAGTGGTTATGTGTGAGAGAATGACGTATTGTGAAGTATTGTAACAGTATACATACAGTGGATATGTGTGAGAGAATGATGTATTGTGAAGTATCGTAACATATACACTGCACAAGTGCGTCACAAACATGGAACTGTAAACCTTGTAAGTTGGGGACTTGCTATGTATATAACTTTGTAGTATTGTGCATTTTGTGGGGTTAAAACTGTTTGTTTCTTTTGTATTATTCTCCGTGCATCGTGAAAGATTACAGTCTCTTAGTAACAACAAATGCTGCATGGATCCAGATAAGGTGAAATATATATTAGTATAATATTTGCATTTGTTGGTAGTAAGAGACTGATTATGTTTGTGTCTTGTATTTTAGACAGACAGTACATTAATTATCATGTGTGTAGTCACGTCTTCTGAGGCACCTTTACCTCAGTATTTGAACTGCTGGACAGTTAGTCGATCTGCACTGCGTGAAGGAATTCTGGTTATGTGTGTCTCATTAGGTGGGACACCATTTGTGTTTCTTGTCATAACGGTATTGTGCATAGCCACCAGTTGTGTTCTGCGGAAAATGCATTCACTTGTACGTTTAAATATTTTTGCTGTCTGCGATACATGTTGTATTGGATAGTTGTAGTGAAATTGGGTTGCTTCATTTCTGTTGGCTGGTAAAATTATTGGCAAGATTTGGAAAGTACAGAAGGATTTGTGCAAGTGATGGAGGGAAATGTGGACGTATAAACACAGGCAGAGTAAAGTGAAACACAACTTTAATGTGTTATTGCTAAGGTGGTTTTATTCACATAGCGTGTCTTAGGAACAACTGCATTTTTCGGCCTTTCTGTAGGCCACCATCATGTAAATCATTTTTTCCATATGAGCCAGCTATACAGAATGTAATGTCAAGTCTTTTGTTTCTAACGAGATCTGGTTTTCATCAAAATTTTCTTTTCATTTTGAGTATAGTCAATAAAACTGTGAAAATTTAAAAACAGTTTTTAATTTACAAAACTTGGATAGTATAGTTTTGGGGAGGGGTTGTCATGTTTGAGGAAAATATATTATTATGTAATTGTGATTTTGTCTTGGGGGAAGTAAATGAATTACATTTGGTGTTATAATAATTGAATGCTGGAAAAAGTTATGTAAAATTTGACGTTTCGTTGTCTGTATTGGTAGTTGCTGGCCGAAATTGGGTTTAAAAAACTTGTGTAGAATTTCTGGTTGGGAGAGCCCAGGCTCGTGACATTGTTTACGTGCAGTAGCGTATTTATATCAGATGTGTGACGTAAAGTGTCCTGGGATGGCAGATGTATTACTAGTTCATATATGGAAGAGATGCAGTTGGTATGGCCATCTTTCAAAGGACGAATTTCAGATTTCTGTGGTATAGAAGCCCATATTTAATAATTGAGGCCTGGTGTAATTATTCCGAGTAGAGGTTGAAGACAGTTGTGTATACATGTCGGTGCCTTGTAGAGGAAGGAAATAGGGAAATACGGACATTTGAGGAGAGGTGTAAGGGTTCATTAAGTGATGTTGATGCCAGTTGTAATGTGCTGTGGGATCTGAGAAGATGTACCCTCAGTATACGATATGTTGGGTGACCTGAGTAGGAAAGGTGATATCTGGTAACTGTGAATAGCATTTTAGAGACTCAGAAGTCTCATAGATGGATTCCAGAAACATTTGATTTCATAACCCTGGTTTATGATGCTACAGTTTAGTGAGCCACTTTACTTTTGTGTGTGGGGAAACCTTAATTATTGGCCACATAAGGAATATTTACTATTTGAAATGTAGTAGGAACCATAGATTTTATTAAAATTCAAACTGAAGTACATCTGTGCAAAACTTGTGTACGTCTCTTGTCACTGGAAGGCTTATAAATTATTACAAGTGTTATATAAAATCTCTCATTGTTGGTCAGTTATGTCTGCACAAATGTGTAGTTGTTGGCCGGGAACTATTCCATGGAGCGGAGTCCTTCCTCAGAAGCTGACGGGTCCTCAACTAGTAAAATTCCCCGCAATTGGTGATACCTGCATGTTCATTACCACATTTACAAGTGCCAGCCATCTGTCTCTGTCCTGAACCAGATTCATCCAGTCCATCTCTTATAATTGATCCAAATTATTTTCTTCTTGATTTCTTGTGTGTAATCTTTTGGGTGTTTCCCCGGCGTCTGATTATTGAAGGCCGACGTTTCGGAACACTATCTGTTCCATCTTCAGAGGCTAGATATGAAGTGTGAAGTATGGTAGACTGGAAGAGGACACTTTATTTATACCCGGGACGAGGTTTACTCGAGGTGGTGGGACCAATGGGAAGGGGGGCAGCAGGTAGTGGGCGGTTCAGAGTGAGTGAGCCGGTGTGGAGGGGGTAGGTATAAGAGAAGTGTGTCCGGTCACGGTCGGGTTATTGTCTACTGGGTGGTTGTCTCGCCTCTTTTTGAGAATGTGTAACAGAGGTTTCCAGGATTTGCTCAGTGTCAGGCCATCTTCTCTATTCATGTTGAATGGATGCATCTCTATTTCAATGGCCTCCCTGATGAGACGATCCGTGTATCTGGTTTTGGCGGAAAGAAGTTTAGTGTCTTGTAGTCTGATGGTGTGATCTTGGTTGAAACTATGTTCTGCCACTGCGGATTTGTCTGGTTGTGCTAGTCTTATGTGTCTTTCGTGTTCTTTAATGCATTGTTGGATGGACCAACCACTCTGTCCAATGTAGACCTTACCACATTCACAGGGGATCCTGTAGATTCCAGGTGTTTTTAAACCTATTGCGTCCTTGACTGGTGGCAAGTAACTTGATATTTTCCTTGATAGTATGGCGACACTCTTGATATTATGCTTTGCCAGCATTCTGCTCAGGCGTCCATAAGTGTTGTTGGTGTATGGGATGTAAGCAGTGGATGTCGGTTGGTCCTTGGATTCAGAAGTCCGAGCAGCCGGTTTCATTGCCCGTTGTACTTGGCTGTTGTTATATCCGTTGTTTTTGAATACTGTGGTGAGGAATTCTAGTTCATGTGCCAGGGACTCTTTATCACAGAGAGCACGGGCTCTGTGTATTAGGGAGGAGAGGACAGAGTGTTTGTTGGCTGGGTGGTGGTGGTGGTGGGAAAGTTGATGTAGGTAGAGATTGGTATGGGTGGGTTTGCAGTAAACTTTATGTCCCAGTGAACCGTCAGTCTTCCTGTAAATGTCGATGTCCAGGAATGGTAGGTGGCCATCTTCTATTTCCATGGTGAACTGTATGTTTTTGTGTAGCCCGTTGAGGTGGTCCAGGAATTCTGTTAAATTATCTTTGCCATGTGGCCAGATGACAAAGGTGTCATCAACATATCTGTACCAGTATGTAGGCTTGAGGTTATCTTGGTTTAGTGCTTTTTCTTCGAAATCCTCCATGAAGAAATTGGCAATGACTGGAGAAAGTGGCGAGCCCATAGCAACACCATCTGTTTGTTCAAAGTACTGGCCGTCGAAACAGAAGTGTGTAGAAGTTAGTACAAGTTTGAAAAGGGCCAGAATGTCGTCAGTGAAGTGAAGACTGAGGAGGGAGAGCGAATCCCCCACCGACACTTTGGTGAACAGTGATGCCACATCAAAGCTGACCATTAGGTCTCCTGGTTGTACTTGTAGATTTTCCAGTATTTGAGTGAAGTGGATAGAGTTCTTGACATGATGTATCGAGTTACCAGTTAATTTATTTTCTTCTTACTCGGCCTGGTTTCTCTACGTTTGCTCTTTACTGTAATATTGATATGCTGGTGGTATGAGGATCAGGTGGCTAGTCCATACAGTGGAGAGTAAGTCTCATCTCAGGGAATATAACTTGGTAGGGGTTAGGTTTACATTCAAGTCATTGTAATCTTTCTTTCTTTCTTTCTATTTATTCCGTCCAATCATCATACACATGATAGCAGACTCGTCATTCATAGTACCCTTCAGACAGGTAACCCTCTTTACAGAGCCAACACACACAATATATACAGATAAATTCATAAATTTCTTATATACATTATAAAATCAATTTTCCACACATATCAGAATCAAATGCTAAGCGGATACAAATTCTTCCACCGAGTAAAAAGACTGAAGGAGAAGGAATTTCTTTAATTTCCTCTTAAAGGCCCTATAATCAT
>Ga0268261_10004165_pt1 | contig 10790 bp, 4 predicted proteins | sample TergutNc150P1_FD_190353 | JGI IMG/M metagenome (GOLD analysis project Ga0268261, IMG submission 190353) | Nasutitermes corniger P1 segment gut microbial community from laboratory colony in Florida, USA - Nc150 P1 (SPAdes) (version 2) | ecosystem: Host-associated > Arthropoda: Insects > Digestive...
TGTGTGTGTGTGTGTGTGTGTGTGTGTGTGTGTGTGTGTGTGTGTGTGTGTGTGTGTGTGTGTGTGTGTGTGTGTGCGCGCGCGCGCGCACGCGCGCATGCGCGCGTGCATGCACACATGTGTGTAATGCCTTTTTTTGTGTGAAATGAGTATACATATCTCAATAAAAGCAAAACTTTTAACTTTTGTGAACTTCATTTTTCATCACATTACAGTTATTTCTCCATGTAATGACCTCTGTGGTTGACACATTTTTTCCATCATTGCCATAGTTCCATAATTCTGTCACAATAAACTGGTGCATCTTGATGCCAGAACCACAACTCAACCATGGTGTTGATTATCTTCCAACATACAGTGATTTCGCATATGGGGTTGCTTGAGTTTGGGAAAGTGATAAAAATCTGATGGCACCCTGTTGGGGCTATATGGTATGTGATCCAATATGTTGAAACTAGGCATCAAATCCTGCCATTTTTTCATACGCATGTGCATTCAAGCATTGTCTCAATGAAGGAAAGGCTTCTTCCTGTGAGGACAGACACTTTTAAGTCACGCTCTTAGATTTGCAAGTGTTTCCTAGTATCGCTCATTGTATATGGTTATGCCATTAGGCATGAATTCTGAATGCATTACCCCTTTTGCTAACAGACACTACAGTCTTGAATTTTTGAGTCCATTGACTAATTGACTGTCTTAAGTTCTGAGGCTCCAAATGAGGCAACAAACTTTCATCTTGCTTGAAAATATTTTTAATAATTTGTTCCTTTTACATATATAATACAGCAGAAACTAATGGCTAATGTCCACCAGCCTGTGTTTCAGTTTGGGTGTGAGCATTAATGGCACATATTACACATATGCATTTAGTAGTCCACATCCACAATTAAAGCATGCAGTCAATCACTGAAATGCTCATTTTGATTGCTAGTTTATAGTGAGAAACACAGTGATTCTAATTAATGACCTCATCAATGCAATTCCATTGACCCTCATTAGTTGGCCTTCTGCTCCATTCCTTGTCATTCAAGTCGAGGAAACCCTGTGTAAGCTCTCCATCATGAACAGAAGCAGCCCACAATTAATAATACATGTTGTCTACACATTGCTGTCCATAAACAGCTTAAATTTGCTGATGAATGTCAGTTGGAGGCACGTTTTCTGCAGTCTGGTATCATTTCAGGCTGTTTCATCTGTACTGACGTACATTATCTTTGCCATATTTACAAGCAAAATTCAGAGCCATCTAGCAGCAGAAGTTTAAAATTCAGCCCTGTGGTGTAGGAGAGTCTATTAAATTTAATGGTGTACTCCCATATTGCAGCCATTTTTGAAGGTTTTCTTTATATATACTGAAACCCCTTCTTTACATTTACTAACTGAGCAATCCTAGATACATGGGCACACCATTTGCATCATGATTGTATAAGTGGTCTTATGTCAGTGGGCATGTGCACTGCTCATTTGGAAAGATTTTCCTGACAGGAATAAAATGGAAATTTCAACCTAGAACAGACCATGGAGGCCCAAAGGGGGAGTCGAGATATAACTCTACTCTTTCTTCAACCTTGGTGCTAGATGTGGGTGGGTGGTCAATGCCACACCCTGGCGGCCTCACCCCCAGAAGAGATACTTGGTACCCATCGTGCAGGAAGCTGAATGGGCCCCAGGGCTGATCTGGAGAGGTGTGGAAAATCTTGCTTCTACTGGGATTCAATCCTCAGACTGTCCAGCCCATAGCAAGTTGCTATACCAACTACGCTATCCCGGCCCACACTGGTATTCATTGTACAAGCTGAATAGAATTGGTGAAAAACAACATCATTGTCTAATTCCTGTTCTAGTTTTTACACTCCATATCTCCCCTTTGGCCAGTCTTAGTTTAACATTGTGATCCATCTACAGTTTGTTGATTGATATTGCAGTACCAGTTCCCTTTATAAATATATTCAGTTGATTCATCCTTGCTGACAGCAGGGAAGGGGGGCCAAAAAACTTTTCCACTGGGGCCTGAACTCACTCTTGGCAGTTCTAGGTGTATGTGTGTGGCTTTCAAATGATTTACGTGTGATATACAGCTGAAATTTCATTCGTGATTGTGTGTGGAATGTGTAATGTCGGTAAATGTAAAAAAATGCTGTTTTGAATATAACTGCAGGTAACAGATAAACTTCAGACACTCAATGATGAATTTGCAGCCATGACAAAGAAAAAGAAAGAACTAGAAGATGCTATTGAGGTTTGCTGTCAAAAGCTAGATCGTGCTGGGAAGTTAATAGGTGAGTTGACAAAAAATCACTTACCTTAACAGATACACTATAATAAACAGTGCAAAATACAACTTACTAGGCAAGTAACAATTTCCAGGAAGAAAATTAATACACCTGTACCCTGTAGAAGGTCACATTCACACAGTATCATAAGAAAATCAATGTGTCTTTTTGTACATGCTGTTAGTGTGTAAGGTTTTGTGTTGGACAATAAGTAAAATATACAAGGTACATTTTAAAATTTCTTTCTATGAAATGTTGAACAGAAAGACTTGCATGAGCTCTTCTTTGATGTACTTGTAAATATTTTATCTAGAGACAATTTTTTCAGTTCAAGAATAATTTAATGATATTTTAAAAGACACTTCTTAAAACCACTGTCATATTACTTTTTAATTGTAGGATTTAAAATTTAGTATACACTTATAAAATGCAATTTGAATAGCACAGTTAAACTCTGCCTACAAAATACAAACCTTAAAAAATAGACACCTAACCTAATAAACAAGAACATAAGTAATTAAAAAATAAATGAAGTGTAGAAGTAATACACATAACTTGTCTAAACCCCATGTACAGAGTGTATTCCCCACCTTCGTAAACTGTTGCATTGTCTTTAAGTAACAATCTTTTGTTCACAAGTCAGTTATTGTAAGACGTCTGTAATTACACTAATCAATAAGTTTTTGGCAACATGGATGAAAACAACTGTTTGCATGTATCATTGCAAGGCTATCTCAACTTTTTAATTAAAAATCTTTTATCATGTCACTTTTTTAAAGTTGGTTCCTTTTTTTAAAATATCTGTGATATCTTTCCCTGTTATTCAAACTGTTCCCTGCCATTTGCTGTATGAATGGCAAGATTTGGTAGTAAATTACTAACTCATTTGCTGGTGTTAAACCTCATAAAAGAAGAAAGTAACTGTAAGTAAGAGAACTCTTTTTTTTTTAGTGTTTCCTGCCCATATGATGTTTGAATGAGTGCAAAATATGAAAAAGATTAATTCTAATTATTTAAAGCTTTTATATTATTAACACTGTTAATATTTGCCTATGCTAGGCTGTTCTCACCATTCTTCAGGCATGAAATGTGTGCCTCATGCTCTGAAACCCTTTGTTCCTTGAACGTAAGATCTACAGTATTCAACTTTTATGAACTTGTGACAGATCTAAATTATGTAACATTGGTGCATGGTACAATATTATGCTTGTCATTTTCTCTGTCATCACACCTGACATAGTTAAGTAACAGCCAGTTTCATTCATATTGTCTGAAAATAGTTGAAGATGGTTGACTAGTGTAAAGATAATTAATTTGTTTATATTCTAGGCTGTTCTTGCCATTTTTCAAGCATGAAATATATGCTTTGTGCTCTCAAACCCTTTACTCCCTCAGTATCTTATTGACTGTCATGAATTTGTATGAATTCATGGCAGATTCCCTTCATGCATGCCGTATGTAGCATTCCTCCCTCCGGATGATACTTATGTTCCTGTTACCCTTCCCTCTTTCCCTTTCCGTTCTTCCTTACCTTTCACCTTTTGTTCCTGTCATTGACCACAGCCGTGAGTGCACATTGAAGAGTCACAAAATTGGTGTCTTGCTTGCCATTCAAAATTACATTTCTGTGGGGCCCAGCTGGGCATCAGTGTTCATAGTGCCATGGTTTTGAGAGGGGAGAGCTAGAGCAATGTGGGGCCACCTGGAGGGAGGAAACATACATATGATAGAACACAAAATCTGCACGTGTTTTGATATTATGCTCATCATTTTCATTCTCAGCACACATGAATTATTGAAAAACACCTAATTTCATCCATGTTGTTGATAAAAAGTTGAAAATTGTTGACTAGTGTTTTTGAATTCACATGGTTTCCATAACCTATGGTTTAGTTTAAAAAAAGGCTAACAGTGTTTGTACATCAGATTCCAATCTTGATATCACAAAATAGATGTTCCTGCAACTGGTGTGAATTTTCTGAATTCCAGTAGTGATTTATCTGCGTGTTGACACATCACTTAAATATGCCCATGCTTCATTACTAAAAATAAAATTTCCAGGTTGTCAATGCCATCATGCATAGGTTTAAAAACCCAACTGCAGAAACAAGTCTAGCACCCCTCAGTATTCATGCCTACTCCAATCTAGTCTCATGTGGCTCACTTTCCAAGCACATGTACGGTAGCATAAATGAAATATCTTGTATGTTTTCTTTTTATCATAGGTGGCTTGGGAAGCGAGAAGGCTCACTGGAGTGAAATGGCAAAATTTTTATGCAGAATACTGCACACTGTAATTGGAGATGTACTGTTGGCAGCAGGGGCTATAGCTTACCTTGGTCCCTTCACGGTGGAGTTTAGACAGGTGTGTAAATAAGCATATGCTTCAAGAAGGCAGTTATTTTGTGTCAAATATAGTGTATCACTACCATTACCCTGCTAGTAACTATAGCTTATCTGCAGGACATTAGATATGATGAATCATTATTAGTATTCATTCATTCATCACTTTATTTTCCATATATCCTTATACAGGTAAAATACCAAGGATGTGGAAATAGTTGTGGTTGTTATGGAAATATCTGTCAAAATTGCAGATGTCAAATATTTAGATACAATTATAACACAATTGTCACATAGCAATTAGCAATTATATCATCAAAACAATTACATTCAAGATGTGTGTTGTTACCAGTATCATACACTATTAGCAGGGTTAAAATAAAGTATCAGAGAGTTAGTCTCTTAAGGTTTATACTGTTCTATCCTCCTTATATTCATAATATTTATTCATTGAGTAGAAAGAATGATGATATAAAAATCTCTTTAATGTAGATTTAAAGCATTTCTGATCATTAATCAAAGTTTTGATATATTGAGGAAAATTGTTAAAGAATTTTATACCTGATATATAAGCTCCTTTATTAAATTTTGATAAGTTAGTTATTGGAAGGTATGAATTATTGTTGTTCCTAGTTTTATATTTATGAATTTTGTTATTTGTGTCAAATAGGTGTTTGTTATTAACTGTAAACAGACTTATGAATGTCTTTAACTGTCTGGTGACACACCAGTAGGTTTTTTTTGATGGAGGTGTAATTAAGAATTCAGAGATGGTTTCTATAGTCTGTAGATTAGGGACAAAATTTATTAGCTGCAAGAATTTAGGAGCTTAGGTAGCATAGTTGATGTAATGACTAAGCTACAGGCTGGACATGCAGGGGGTTTGAATCCTGGTAGGGACAAGGGATATTTTCTTCTTTCAAACTTTCAGCCTTGCTGTGGGCCCACATAGTTTCCTGTTTGGTTGGTACAGGGTTTCTTTCCCAGGAGTGAAGGTGTCAGGGCATGAATTTGACCATGTAGTTTTAAGGTTAAGAGGGAGTGGAGCTATAACCTCTGCTCCCCCTATATGTTTTCTTAGCATGCAAAGGGACAACTTTTCAATTTTAACTTTTTTTTAAAATTTAATTTAATTTTTTATTTATTTATTTATTTATTTATTTTTTGCAGGAACTTATGACTGGGTGGAACAAGTTATGCACAAAACTTGGCATTCCCTGTGCTGAGAATTTTTCTCTGATTGCAACACTTGGGGAACCTATCGTCATCAGGTCATGGAATATTGCTGGACTTCCCTCTGACAGTTTCACCGTTGACAATGCAATCATTGTCTCCAGTGCTCGGAGATGGCCATTGATGATTGATCCACAAGGTCAGTCCAAGTGGTGGAATGGGAGAGAAAACTAAATAAATACATAAATACGTAAATACAATGGCCTGTAAGTCCAGGTTAAACATAACATTTTTGTCTTTAACTCATGATGTTGTACTTTAACTCTTGGACTGCTTTGCCCTGTATGTCCTAGGCTAGTGCAAATTGTAGTGCTTAATTGCCAATGACGTCCATACCTGTAACATAGAAAGTCTTCTTTAAATTTCCTGATGAGTTTTGTTCAGCCAATGACAAATTGTACCTGCTGTACCATCTTTTAAAATGTATTTTGAAGTACAGCGTTTGTAAGTTTCTTCCAGTCCCAATGAATCAGGGAGCTAAGAAATACACAGTTATCAAAGGGTTAAAATGTACACTACATAGTCTTGGAAACATGTATATACCAAAAGGATAAAACTCTTTAAAACGTCAACAAACAAGACTTGAAGTGTAGCACTTTGCTGTACATTGTGCCCACATATGACACTTATTATTACCCAGTCACATTTTAGGCATTCTGAACATGTCACCATTTGCAGATAAATAACTACCCGCATGCTACAAATTCTTATTTCAGCCAGTGATCATATTTTGCATGATTAAAAATTTCTCTTTTGAATCTTTATTAGCACACTCTGATATTGGATAACATCACAGGCTAGTTTCCCATTTTCTAGACATTTAGGTCAATATTATCCACCTGTCTGTGTCAAGTCCTTCTTGTTGCTTTCATCCCTAAAATGCTTCAGTCAAAATGTTTTCTACATTTCTTGTTTCTCATGTAACACATGTGTTACATGTTCTGTCTACATCAGCGTTTTCAATTTAATCACCTCAATAAAGCTAATGACTCCAGAACACCCCCTAACTTTCCTCTGCACTTCAGGACATGCCATGCTGTGGTGTAAATGTAATGAGTGGCTTGTTTTTTTCTGCTGGTTGAGAAACTACAAGTTCTGAAACGTGAAGTTTCCTTAAATTAGCCCAGTAACTCACCAGTAGACTTGACACAGTACTATGAATTAAATATGCATACATTTGGAGTAATACATAGCATATCAAACTGGAGACTGCTGAACTATCTAAGGTAAACTCAGTGTGATACTCTGAAACATCAGAACTTCTCACATAACAACACAGCATCATACCCCAGAAGACATGAATTCTTAATAATACTGCTCTGTGAATCTCAAATCTCACAATCATCACATAATTCCAGAGGCTCTGATTTAAAGCATTTGTTACTTTTAATCCTCTGTGATGCTGTTACATTACACATTGTATGATGCCACATTCAATTCCACAGGACACTTGACCACAGAGGAATAAACATTAGCCACCACCACTGTAGTTATACTCACAGCCTTCAGGGAAACATTTTTAGATTGATTTAAATACTGTGATTTTTATAAACTTCCTCTGACTTGAAATGGATAGATGTGCCGTACTTCATTTAACTAGGTATGAACACCAGCTACTACATTTTTTGACAAAAAGTAGCAGCTTTCTTAGTACCAGCACTTAAAATCCAGGGGAACATGGTAAAATTACATGATGTATTATACTATGTTAGTTAATCTTTACACACTGGTTTGTTAGCATACTGGCCACTGTATTTTAGGACAGAAAAAGTGGAACCAAGTTGCAGTAAAATGACAATTGTAACTTTTTCAGGCAGCATGTTATCTGCAGGATGAGAGTTTTAAGTGTTTTATTATAGTCAGATACATTCTATATGAAAGGTGGTAACTTGTTATATATCTCAGTACCCATATTAATGATACCTCTTTGATATAATGTTGACTTGGGCATAGGCTGATAAAAGTATATATATTTTTTGCAATGTTCAGGTAAGAATATTAAGTTCTTTAAAGACTTCATGGCATGTGTCTCGATTTACTAAGCCTGTAATTGTTCTAAAAACCTCATTTTGTAAAATAAATATTCTATTACTATAGCTATATATAAGGAGAATAAATTCTCTCGCTGAAAATGTGAGCATATAAATTGTTTGTACCTTGTAGAAAGAAACAAACATTATTATAAGATTAGTTTTCTTCCACCACACAGCCTTGATACTGTCATCTTCCATTTTCTGCCTGCATTCAATTCCACCATCTCTTCTTCCCAAATACTCATATGTGAGTACTGAATATCCTCTCTGTGTCCTGAAGATCATAGCTGCATAAGTAGCCTATTTGTATCTCTCACATGCTGATATCAGTAGTAATCCTCCACTCCCCTTGTACCTTTACCTTTTCCTGGAGCACATACTGCAAACTTCTTATTTTCAAACACATCATCAACCATGACTTTTTAAATTTGTGTCCAAGTGTCAAAACTTACAAGAGGCACCTCTTTCAAAGTGTAGCCCTGCTTAATTGTTTCTTTGCTATTCCTTCACTCTACAAGTAATTGTCAATTGAATTATGTGGTGGTATCATCTGTCATGAATTTTACTGTTTTAATTTTCACAAAATCTACTTCTCTTCTTTGCTCTGCTCTACATATTTCCTTAAATTCACTGCATAAATAAAACCACCAGGTCCCAGGTTTTTAGTCTTCTGTGGGAAGTTATGTATATAAAGGTTACAGGTTATGTAAGTACATTGCATATTGGTGAGGCAAAAGGAAATCTTTGTCATACTGAGATCTCTGGTGAAATAGGAATGTGAGTATTATAAATACTTCAAACATACTACATTGTTAAAAAAAATCTTTAATTTATTCTTTTTTTCAGGTCAAGCCAATAAATGGGTTAAAAGTATGGAAAAGGGAAACAAATTACAAGTAATTAGGTTAACTGATGCAAACTACATTCAAGTCTTGGAAAATGCCATACAGGTGGGCCTGCCAGTTATTTTGGAAAATGTTGCAGAAGAAATTAATGCTACACTAGGTAAGGAATATAATTACAGCCCATCTTATTATAGAACAGTTTATTTGTTAAATAGAGATTTTTATTTTCAAGTCTGTACAAGTATAGTGAAACCTTCAAAGAAGTCTTCCTGCCTGAGATGTCAGAAAAATCAGTATCAGAGTTTCCTCATATGATGAATGTAATTGCTCTTTTAATGCATTTTCCATGTAGAAAGATTTTCTGTATAAAAAGCACTAAAATTTACATTGCTGTGAATATTTCACCCATTTGATATGTTTCTACATCAAAGTCTTAAACAATTTACCATTCATTCAATCTGTTGCAAGTAGGTCATGATGAAGTAATGCTGTCAATTTGTAGCTTAATCTTCAAGGTTGATTCCAGGCAGAAGTACAGACAAGCAAGTCATTGTTGAACATAATTAGGAAGAGGTGCTTGAGTTGAAATGTAATCATTATGTGTACCAATGTATTTGCCAAAAACTGTTCAGGAATAAAATGAAAGCATAGTTTTCTAATAGACATAAAAAATAGACATAGTAAAGCAATATCTAATAGTTGTATATTGCATTAATTTACAGAAACAGTCCTTGTCAAGCAGATTTACAGGCATGGAGGTGTGGATATGATTCGACTGGGTGACAAAGTATTGGAGCATTCTCCTAACTTCCGGTTCTACATCACAACACAGTTATGCAACCCCCACTATCTTCCTGAAATTGCCATGAAGGTAAGTTTGTTTGCAGATTGGAACATTTAGCATTTAAAATTGAAAATTTTCAGTGACTAACCAGTATGCAAGTCACTGCAGTGATTGCCTTTGTAGCTGGGATTTAATAAACCTGAACTTTCACCTGTCTTAACCAAATCCTTGTAATGGTTTCATGATGTGATTATTGTGCCAGGTACTAAATTACTGAGGGTTTTTTTACAGTTCTCACAGTCTTGGTATTATCAAAGTTTTATCACCAACTGATGCACAAGAGAATTGCTTTAGAAGGAGTATTAAAATTTACATGAAAACAGCTCCAACATGTTTCAGGGTAATCACCATCATCAGGGAGTGCACTATTTGAGCTTGCTAAAGTTACAGTTGTTAAAACAGTCAATTAAAATACATCAATGTAGTTAATCTGGTGGTGTGGCTGCATATATTATCAGGTCCTGCTGATGTATGTCTGCTGCATTGTTCGGAACCAGTCTCCAGGAGTTCTGGTTCTGAACAGTGTGGCAGACATACTCCAGCAGGACCTGATAATATATGCAGCCACACCACCAGATTAACCACACTGATGTATTTTAACAACTGTAACTTTAGCAAGCTCAAATAGTGCGCTCCCTGATGATGGTGATTACACCAAAACATGTTGGAGCTGTTTTAATGTAAATTTTAATACTCCTTTTAAAGCAGTTCTCTTGTGCATCAATTGGTGATAAAACTTTGATAAATTGCTGAGGTATTTTGTTTATTTATGTCATAGCTAACATATCTCATAAGTAGAAACACATTAAGGAAATACCACTGTACTCTGCATAATATCCCATATGATTGCACCTCTCATTGTACAGTGAAATCTGTTTTAAAGTTGCTTTGAAGAGCAGTGGTTTTGAATTCTGAAGCGAGGGAAATCTTGAACAGTGGTCATTCTTTTGTGGTTAGGGGAGAGGGGGGTAGTGTAACACTTTTCACATTGTCTGTTTACTTTAACCCTTTAAAGCCCGAATTAAATCCCATCTGCTATTTGCTGGCATTATTAGGAGCTCACCATTTTCTCCACGTTAGCGGGATAAGGGTTAAATCATTAACCTTTAGGCGACTAATGTCATATATATATGGAGCACCCATTCTTGATGTTTCTAGATCACACACAACGACGCAGCACAGTCGGTAGGACTCCTCTGGACGAGTGATCAGCTCGTCG
>Ga0268261_10004166_pt1 | contig 10790 bp, 12 predicted proteins | sample TergutNc150P1_FD_190353 | JGI IMG/M metagenome (GOLD analysis project Ga0268261, IMG submission 190353) | Nasutitermes corniger P1 segment gut microbial community from laboratory colony in Florida, USA - Nc150 P1 (SPAdes) (version 2) | ecosystem: Host-associated > Arthropoda: Insects >...
ATATATACCCCTGTTGTGCTGTGATGTTGGGTTGGTCTCTGAATTCCGTCTCACAGCCGGCTGTGTATTAATGGACCTAGCGAGCCCGGCCACCTCACAGGCGGCTGTGTATGCCAATGGGTTAAGAAGTTCTTTTTGATTATAAGTCTGCAGTATGAAATCAGAGTTTATGAGTTCTATCCAGAGCTCCTCTTGTAACCATATTATTCAACTTTGTAAGAGCAATAATTTTTCTTTAGTGTGCTTTTGAATGGAAGTATGTTTGTTTTACCATATTCTCTCAGGCTGACAGCCACATAAAGTTGTTCAAATCAACTTACATTTCAGAGACCAAATTTGGCTCCATCAACAGGGTCCTAATGGTGGAGAAAAAGTTGTTTTGAATTGTCAGTTGATTTGAACAGCTTGACACATTTATAAGCCTGAGAGGATTTTATTGAATTTTGTCACTGTGAAAGCTTCAAAACATATACTGTTTTTATTTGCTTGTATGTAAACATGGGTATAGACATTTATGTAGCATGTTGAACTGATATTTATTTTTATAAATTTGTATTGTGGAATTTCAAAATGAGCATTTTGAGCCCAAACACTTCCCATGTTGTATACAGCATATCTCTTACCATTTTGTACTTTTATGTATAATTGACTTAATCACCCTTCTCAGCATGTATGGTGGGAAACCTTCACCTATTCTAGATTGGTGGGATTAGGCTCAGTCAGTGGAAGGAACTTTAGCCTATCCCTATATTGTTGTTGTTGTTGTTGATTTTGTGTTTGTTTTCGTTTTGGTTGTTGTTATATTTTATATGAGCTATAGTAATAGAATAAATTATTCTGTATCTATGTGTATCGCCTAAAGATTATTCTGTATCCATTATTGTGTAACGAGTCAGAAGTTTTGCCTTCTACACCCCTCTCACCACCACCACCTAAATGTTATTAATTGTTCTGGTTATTGGGTTTTGAAAAACTGGACACTTGACATAGCTGGTAAGCCAAGAAGACTTTCTTCATTTTAGGTGCCATTGAATGCTTTAAATCTTATATACATTTACATCAGTGTTTCTCAACCAGCAGTCTATCGAAACCAACTTTTATGAGTCTACAGGTTGTGGCTAGCATTATGTTATTGCACATATTTTAGCACAGTTGAGGGGGGAAAATATACTTTTACAACTAATACTTTTGTTTGGTTTTGTATCCTCTAATGACTAAATAGTTTGCGTTAAACAGTACTAAATTCTTGTGCACAGAATTCTTCTAGACAAGTCTGTCTATTATTCATTAACATTAAATTTCTGACAATTTTATTCTTTCATAAGCTGTCATGCATAGTTCTTAATTGGGAATTTTTTATGTGGGTGATGGGTACAGAGCATGATTTGAATACCGCTATTTTGCAAGCAAACATACTTAGGTGTGCTGATGATAATTGCAACTGCAAATTGTGTCCTATTCAGTGTGAGACAGGTATGGTACCAGTCCTTAGACAATATCCTGCTTGTTTACTGGCCTATGATCACAAAGGGCTGAGAAACACTGATATAGATAACATCTTGGACTAGTCAATAATTACTGTTTCCTTTCCAGTGTTTCTGTTATAATTTACAACACTACAAGAAAAGTACTGGTATTTGTAAAACAGTTTCGACCAGGTATGTTAAAAAGCGTAATATTAAAGATGATGCAGTACTTGTGCAAAATGCAGCTTGACTGCTGCTTTGTTTTATGCCCATAGCTGTGTACTTCGCCGGCATTCCTGAATGTGATCGAGAGAGGACAATTGATACAAGTAAATATCTGCCAGAAACTGGAATTACCCTTGAACTGTGTGCTGGTATTGTAGACAAGGACTTGCCTCTTGAAGAAGTAGCAAAAATTGAGGTACTGGAGGAGTGTGGTTATGATGTTCCAGTCTCAAATCTGGAGAGAATTATTTCATATAGGTATGTGATGCTAGCTTTTTGGACGTCGTCATCATCACCACCACCATCATCATCATCATCATCATTTGAGGAAGCTTGGTTCTGTGAAACCAAGACCTAATTTAATATTTTGTTCAGCATTCTACACTAAACTTAGAAAAACTGATTAATTAAAGTTCACCTTTTTCAAATTTAATTCTTGCAACACTTTGTTTCATGCAGTTTAGGTATGAATTATGTGAATAACTGTTTTCAGACATCACTTGTCAATTTTATATTTAGTTAGCTGTGTAGCAGTTTCATTTGTACTGATCAGTGGAAAAATGTCATTAAACAACTTGTGTTTTTATAGGTCAGGAATAGGAGTTTGTGGAGACAATCAAACAATCTTCTATGCGGAGGTGACTGATAACATGAAAGTAGGAAAGGGTAAGTAAGAGAGCAGAAGTTGTCTCTTTATTATGTATTGTTTGTAATATCTACAAATATAGCTGAAACATTTCCTATGAATTTTTCAGGAGGTGGAAATGTAGAAGAAGGTGAATTTATTGAGGTAGTAGAATTGACCATTCCAGAAGCCAAGAAGTACATGGATAAAGGCACAGTATTGAGTCCTGGTGGGCTTATTTTTTCCTTGCTTTGGTTTTTCCAAAATAAATGTTCTTTGTAATATGCAAGGCAATTATATTCTTAACTATCAGCATATTGGTAATTTATATGTAAAAAACAACTCTGAGAAATTCATTAATTTTCCTGTATGATGTAAATAGGGACATTTACCACTTTCAGAGTGATGGATATAAGTTTCACCATAACTCCTGTCGTGCAGCATTATTGACGTGGTTCTTCATTAATTATATAATCTTTTGTGCCAAGTGCATCTTTAATCTTTTCCCACAGCGCAGCAGCTGTAGTATGAGCCCTTCACATCAAATCCTGCATCTGCCAGGGAGTTACATTTCATTTTTCCACCACAGTTTAGTGTAATCATATGTCATAGAAGGGTCTCATAGCACCAACCATTAGCTCCTAAGTGGACCTTGCAAGTTCTGAAAATGTTCCTGACACACAGTGGAGCTTTTACTTTGAAATATATGTTAGCAGTCTCACTTCAATAATTGCCTTGCAGTTGTTCCAATTGAAGTGGATTGCCCTACATTTTGTCTTCTTAAGTGACTTCCATAAATAATGGTGTTGAGATTAATTTAACATAATGATTGGAACTTGTTTCTCTGAAAAGCACAGGCCCTATGATTTTGCACGCACTCTGCATTTACGGTCATGTAAGGGAAACATCATGAATTGTGTGGGGATTTTCAAAACCCCATCATCTGGTAACTTGGCTGTTCACGTTCCTACTTCATGTAAACGGTGCCTGATCTGAGAAGAATACAATTTTTTGTCCTGTATTTTTATCCAGCACTGAACCAAAACTTCGAAAATTTTCCGCTCACATGTGTATTGTTCTTTGACATGCACTGTTGACTGTACAATAGTCATTGCAAAACTTTGTGTTCAACAGAAAACATTTCTCACATACACTGTTCTTCTGTATAGAAGACACAACACACAACTGGTTGAGCATCTCATGTTCAACTGCAGATAATGTCGTCGTCATCATCATCATCATCCATTTATTTCATATACCAGCAATCCTCAAAGTGTACAATCACAGCGCCATGGGATATGGAAGTAGTCAAGTACACACAATTTTCTTTACAAGCACAGCCAAGGGGAATATAATAATAAACATAAAAACAAACAATTAAAATAATGATTAAGGAAGCAGAAGCAGAAGAGTTCTATGACAGCAGGCACAATATAGGATGTGTTAAAAGTCTTCATAATGTGATTTTTTATTGTAATTAAAATATTCCTGCACTGTATGAAAGGTATTACAGCAAAGAAAGTTCTTTATTAATCATTTGAATTCTTTAGTATCCTGAAGTTTATCCTGCATATAGGATGGTAAACTATTAAGACTTTTAAACCCACGTAATAAGTGCTGTGATGATAAGGTGCAAAATTTGATGTGGGATATTGGAAATCAGAACCATATGTAATATTTCTACCACAAATGTCTAAGTTTTATGTGTATTGATCCATATTACTACAAACAAAACATAATAGTGAAAAAATTTTTAGGATACTAAATAATTTTCTAGATGACTCCTTTTTTTCTGGTATTTGTGATTATTCTTTTGTGTATGTAATCTAAAGATGTTTGTGCTGTGGGGTGAAGCACCCCAAAAAATTGTGCCATAAGACATAATCAAGTGGAAATAAAAAAAATAAACCATAATTAATCCATATTGTGTGTGACATGATTGGTTTTAGGGTTCTTGGGGCATAACATGCAGCATTGATTTTCGTTAGAAGTGAATCTATGTGAGCTTTCCATTGCGAGGTACTATCCATTATTATTCCAAGAAATATGGTGTCTAACATTGTATCTACAAATTTATTATTATATTATAATTTCATATCTAAAATAAGTGAATTTTTTGTCCTAGTAAATTGTTAGTGTTATAATTGAAGAATAATATGTATGCAGAAACCGTTTATTTAATGGTGAAAATATCTCTTTGCTGTTACTCAGAAAATTTGTAATATTAGTATCAGTTATAACAACACTTGTATCATCTGCAAAAAGAACGGAAGGAATACCCTTCTAGTATTAATGGAAGATCATTGATATAGATTAGAACCAACAAAGGGCCTAGAACTGAACCCTATGAAACACCATAATAAACTCCTCTCCATTCTGCAGATGTTATGTTGTGTTGATTTTTTACATTAATGTGTATTTTCTTATATCTGCCCTCCAAGTTTTAATTAGACTTAAGAATTTACCTCTTATGCCATATAATTTAAGTTTAGGTAATAAAAGTCCATGATCTACACAATCACAGGCCTTTTTTAGGTCACAAAATATGCCCCCTACAGTTATTCTTTTAAGGCATCATAGATTTCTTTTAATAGATTAAATGTAGTCTTTTCTGTCGAGGAATTTAACTTACAACCATATTGGTGTTTTGATAGAATATTATTTTCTATACCATGTTGGTAAAGTATGATATATTAGGTCTTCAAAAATTTTAGATAATTAGGGTCAAGTGATATTGGTGTGTAATTGGACATAAAATTTTTGTTCCCCTTCTTAGAAATGGGTCTGACAATTCAGAATTTTAGTCATGATAGGAACATTCCTGAGGCTAAGGATCGATTACACATACATATGCTAAGGATGAGCTAATTGTTTTTGCACATGCCTTTAAGATCTTGTTAGGAATCACATTGTCTCCGAAAGCATTGGAACCATTGAAGGATTTTATAATATTTTCAGTTTCTATATGAGATGTAAATATCATATTAATATTCTGTATAAGATTTGTAAAACTCTTGAATTCATAATATATAGGATGACGAGTATCAATATGCAAATTGTTATGCACTTCATTGTATATTATTTCAGCAATAGACGAAAATATTTATTACAGGAATCAGATATAATTTCTTGATTTCAAACTTTCTCCCTGTTCTGAATGTTGTATGCTTTCTTCTGGGTAATTCCCCAGCGTCTGAATTTTATATGCCTATCCACCTATGAAGATGGAACAGACAGAGTATTCCAAAATGTTGGCATGTAAAGTTCAGACGCCGGGGAATTACCCAGAAGAAAGCATACAACAGATATAATTTGCTAATCACTAGTTACATTAGCATATGTATTTAGGGTATGAATTTCGTCTTGTGATGATTTCTTCCCAGTCATAGATTTAACAATATTCCATGTTGTTTTCATTTTATTTGTTGAATTAGTGATTTGTGTATTGAAGTAAGATCTTTTAGTATCCTCTGTGTTTTTTTAAAGAGATTTGTAAATAAATTTGTAGCGGTCATTTCATATTTGGTTATTATATTGTTCGTTAAGTAGATAATATCTGTTTTAAGATCACTGAATATTTTGATTAAAGATGTTATCGATCCATTGTTTCTATTTTTTATCCTCTTTTTTCAGTTCTTGGGAATTTACTATAAAAAAGTCGTGTATATTGATTTAAAAATAGTTAAATATCTTATTTACATCATTGCCCTTAAAAATGTCTTCCCATAATTCAAAACTTAATTTCAAATTAAAGTCCATTAATGAAGTTTGGTTTATAATGTGACATGATATGGGGCAACTCACCTAAGGGAGGTAACATTTCTTCATGATCAGGGAACTGATTGAAGGTACACATACTGGCATATGCCAAGTTATGATTTTGCAGGTATGACTTTCTCTTTCAGCAGTTACTCTGCTTAATATCTTTGCTCTGCATTTATGGAATGTGGTGGCATGTGTTGACAACTTGTTTAAGCCATCGACAAAAGCGACTCTGCCAGAGTTCAATCCACAAATTGAGAAATATCCACTTTTAAAGGATAATTGTAAAAATCTGTCTCCACTTTTATGACTGGCCTTCAAATTTCAAGGAGAATGTGATTACTTAAAGCATGTTTGTTAATTCTATATTCATGTTGTAGGTGTTTGGTTGACTTTTTCTATATTACAAGGCACTTACAGTCCTGCCATAAGTTCTGTTCCAAGTATATTGTGACCTAGAAGGAAAATGAAACAGAACATCCACTTTTTGAGCCAAATAATTTATTAGCAATAGTTTTAAGTTTTTAGTTATAATAATGTCACTCAAAATGGCCGCCCTCTGCCCGGACACAAGCCTTGAGACACTTCAGCCACTCTGCTATCACAGCACGCACCGTCTCCAGGGGGATCTCTGCTGCTTCTTTCACAAGGGATCTGTTCAGGCTGTCCAGGTTGTTGTTGTACTTTCAGCAAGCCATATCCTCCAAAACAGCCCACAGTTTATAGTCCAGGGGGTTGAGGTCTGGACTCCCCAAGGGCCAATCCTCGGCGCTGATAAAGGCCGGAACGTTTCCCGCAGCCACTACTGAGTCATCTTGGCCTTTTGGGCAGGAGCTGAGTTTTGCTGGAGGACCCATTTCTGACCACTGAAGACAGTCGTGTTAAGAGGTTTCACAACTCCTTGTAGCACAACCTCTTGATACACTCAGGCACCAGTTTTCACACCTTTCTCACAAAAATGAAGGGATGTCACTCCCTGATGGGACACCCCCCACCAAATCATGACATAGGAAAGGTGATGGCCTCCTGCACCCTCAGAATGCACCTCAAGGGAGTTGTGAGCATAAATCTTGTTGTACTGGTTGTTATACTGCTTCTCAAGGGTGAAAATTTTCTCATCCGTGAAGAAAATGTTTTCGTGCCCGTTCTCGGCATGCCACTGGAGGAGATGTTTTGCTGTTGTCCATCAGATTTCCTTCAAAGCAGGAGTAAGGAGGTGTCCCTTTGAGCGGAGGTGCACTCTCATGTGTAGATCGTCCCTGATGATGCACGACTTGATTGGGTCGATATGTTCAGCTTTCGGGACATGCTCTTCTGTTTCCAGAGCGGATTTCGGTGAATCCACTCCCGTACTGTTTTGATAGCAGCTTCAGCCCTCATGCTTTTTGGGCGTTCTGAACGAGCCCTGTCTTCAACCCTCCAGAGTACCTTATAATGTTTAATTGCCAGATAGATGAACATTCGCGAAATTTTCAGTGGTTTTAAGTTTGAAAATTTGAGAATTGGATTTCTGCAATTGGGAGGGGCAATCACAGCCACATGGTTTTACTTGACTCCCCACTCCATGTTCACGATGTGACAGATGAGAGCAAACTGCCTTGGCACAAGTACCTAAAGAGTAAATAGTCCAAAAATAACAAACCTTTGAACCCTTCCACCTCACTGTCTCCAGCTGCGGACTACATGAAATATGGGACAGACCTTATGGCAGGACTATGTACTATTAATCTATGTTCCTGTGTAACTTGATAAACATATAAGAAATGATCATACAAACAGTCTATTGTATATGAATGTGACTTGTGTGGCTTGTGGATGCAGGGAAGTAAATTCTGCACTGGGTTACCATATTGGTTGCACCAAAAAAGAGTCCTTGTGCAGTAAGTGTTCATTTTCTCAAAAACATCGCTGTTGTGTGTAAGAATTTCTTCACATGACAAATATATTTTGTACCCAAGCATGATTTCATTTGAACTTATTTTCTCCAAAAGTGGAAATTCCCAAGATAAAGCAACAACTGACTCTACCAATAATTATTTTCTTACCAAGAGCAGTGATAAAGAGCTAAAGGAAAGAGGTGATGAAAAGAATATGTTAATAACCGTACACATACAATATCCTGCACTGACTTGTAGGCCATAAAATTCATGCTATTCATTAATAGTGATTTCTTGGGAAAGTTTCGTCAGCGACCACCAGATGTTTCCTTATTGGGAGCCTGACAAATGATAATGGATCAGCAATACATTAGTGTGATTTAGTATGATAACTAAAACATCATTTTGCAGCACTGACATAGCAGAAGAGCAGCACAAACATTTTCAGCTCAAACTCAAAATTCCCTCTTTTTGCTATGACATTTAAATAAGAATGTGTTCTTTCACAACTTAACCATGTAGTATATGGTAAAAGATGCCGTTTCCATTATTATATTAAACCACCAAGTGCAACTGTCATTTTCCTTTCTGAAATTCTTCTTCATTCAGTTGCTTCATATTTTCTTCCTGTTCTCATCCATACAATGCATTGTTCCCTTTACTTGCAGTAATACCAATGCTGAAGGGACTGGTGTACATTTGAAAATGAGGAAGAATCACAGTAATAGTAGTGAGAACACTAGGAAACATGAACTAAAAAGTAAAGTGGCAGTTAATTGCATAGCCATAGAAGGCATTTTTCATGCAAATTTTAATCATCTGTTCCATATACATAATCCATGGGGAATAACAGTTCTTCAGTTATCAGCCATAACAAATCTGAATTACCATCATCATTATGGCAAGATCTGTGGTTAATTTCAGCCATAAAAAAAATCCTGGACTTAAATTTTGGCTTAGAAAGAGGACATGTCTGGGATAAAAGAGGATACATGGTGACTTTGAATGTGTGTAAATCATTTTATCTAATATTTCAGTTTCTTAGTGTACTTTCAATTCAATTTATTTCGTGCTCGGTAGATCCAAAGAGGGTTGTAACCCACAGGATATAGAACATGTCATTTATATAAGTAGTCGGACAGTATTAAGAAATATCCTATGATAAACAGGTTTTCTACACTAGCAGATCGTAACATCTTATCCTAAATTATGTCCTGTAATACAAGTATGTACAAGTTGTCAATGGTAAGCAAAGAATATTCTATAATAAACAGGTTTCTTACAATAAAAACAGAGAGTAATATCCTAATTTATATCCTATGTAAACTGTTATAGTCCACTAAATGTGGTTGAATTATTAAAATTGCTAGTTATTAATGCTTATTGCATTTTTTAAAGTATTCGTCCAAGGTATAAAATGGGTGTGAGTATAAAAAACTTTTCAGTGCATGTCCAGATTGTTTCCTGTCTGCTGATAAGTCCTTTATCCATGTTGGCAGACTATTGTATACCTTAATTCCGCTATAGTATGCCCCTTTCTGATACTTTGATAGGTTAGCTATCGGTTGATGTAGGTTTGATTTAGTTCTGGTATTAATGTTGTGTATATCCGAATTTTCTTTAAAATATCTCTTATTGTCAACCACAAAAAGTAAAAGTAATTGTATATATTGGGATCATAGTGGGAGTATTTTTAGTTTCTTGAAGTGTTCTCTACAAGAGTCTCTGCTTCTAAGTCCCATAATGACTCTAATAGTTCTTTTTTGCATTCTGAAGATGGTATTGCTATAATGTGAATTTCCCCAGAAAATCAGTCCATATGTCATTATAGAATGAAAGTACGAATAGTATATCATCCTGAGTGAGTCTTGAGACAGAAAAGGCTTAAGGGTTCTAATTGCAAAGGTGGCTGAACTTAATTTGGGTATAATGGTATCTATATGTATTTTCCAAGAAAGTGTATTTTCTAGCGTTAGTTCAAGAAATTTTGTACTTGAGGTCTTAGTTATTTTCTTGTTCTCATGGCCAATATTTAGATCAATTGGAGAGCTATTTTTATTCCTGAACTGCATATAGTGTGTTTTTTTCAAGGTTTAGTGATAATAAATTAGAATTAAACCACCTGTTTATGTCCTCAAAAATTTTGTTAACAATGTTTTCATAGTTTGAGGGATTAGGGCTGGTAATAATTATGCTAGTGTCGTCAGCATATAGAATCACTTTGGAATTTTCGTGCGTTATTTGTGGTAGGTCATTAATGTAGAGCAAAAACAGCAGTGGCCCCAGTAAAGCTGTTTGAAACTGTAGACCCAACTCCATTAGCTGTTTGTTTGTGGGGTTGAATGAAGTTAAGTTTACAAAATAAAGGTGGATACATGAGATGCGTTGCTGGCGTACTTTTTGCATGCTGCTGTGCGCATAAAGATACATGAATGTCAACTCAGACGAACAACATGCAATCTCCGCGCATGAGTTACAAACTGCATTGAAGTTAATGGTGAGATTTTCAAACATTTATTGTGAGCTGTAATAAATTTGTCATTTAAACATAAAATACAAATTAAACTACAATTAACAGTATGTAAATTCTCTTTCTATATTACCATTTACAATGCTTCTTTATTTGTAGATTTAAACAGCTCTATCTTGGTAACAATTCTTTGCAATTTATCCCATTGTGATATATCACTTTTGACATGCGTACTGCTGTCAACCACAATGAAGTTTTATAGGTTTCATCAATATATGCTACATATTTTGGTCATGTAGACTGTCCTTGGGCATTAAAACACGTGATTTTAAGACAAAAAAATAAAATGCATATATATATATATA
>Ga0268261_10004167_pt1 | contig 10788 bp, 3 predicted proteins | sample TergutNc150P1_FD_190353 | JGI IMG/M metagenome (GOLD analysis project Ga0268261, IMG submission 190353) | Nasutitermes corniger P1 segment gut microbial community from laboratory colony in Florida, USA - Nc150 P1 (SPAdes) (version 2) | ecosystem: Host-associated > Arthropoda: Insects > Digestive...
GGGACCCGTTGCGCTGACCACGTGACACCCCTCTACCCGCAAAAGTTGGCACTAACTTCGCCGACCCGCGGCGGCCGCTCTGTCGGTATAGTTCGCTCGCGGACTAAGGCCACGGAGTTTTTTTTTTTTACTGTCCTGGCCTAATCCTTTAGAGAATCCAAGTGTTCGCCTTACACTTTTACAGACACTAACTGTCCTGTCCTATTCCTTTGGAGACTCCAAGTGTTTCGCCTTATTTCATTTAGAGACTCTAACTCTCCTGGAGTATTCCATTAGAGAATCTAAGAGTTTCGTCTCATTTAATTTACAGATTCTAACTGTACTGGCCTATTCCTTTAGAGAACCTAATTATTTCGCCTTATGTAATTTAGTGACTCCATTTTTCCAGGCCTTTCCTTTTAGGGATTCCAAGTGTTTCGCCTTATTCTTTTAGAGACATTCATTGTCCTGGTCTATTCTTTTAGAGACAAGGAGAATTTCGCCTTATTTATTTTAGAGGCTCTAACTGTCCTGGTGTAATCCTTTAGAGAACCCAAGAATTTCGCCTTATTTAATTTAGAGGATCTAACTCTCCTGGCCTTTTCCTTTAGAGACTCCAAGAATTTCGCCGTATTTGTTTTAGAGGCTCTAAATCTCCTGGCCTATTCATTAGAGACACCATAATTTCGCCTTAATTAATTTAGGGACTCTAATATTCATGGCCTTTTAATTTTGAGAATTTAATTGTTTCGAATTATTTAATTTAGGTGCTCTAACTGTCCTGGCCTATTCCTTTAGAGACTCCAAGAGTTTCGCATTATTTTTTAGGGACACTTACTGTCCTGGCCTATTCCTTTAAAGACTCCAATTTTTTCGCCTTATTTAATTTAGAGACTCTAACTGTCCTAGCCTATTCCTTTAGAGACTTCAGGAGTTTCGCCTTATGCTTTTAGAGACTCTAACACTCTTGGACATTTCCTTTAGAATCTCCAAGTGTTTCGCCTTATTCCTTTAGAGATTCAAACAGTCCTGGCCTATTCCTTTAAAAACAACAAGAGTTTGGCCTAATTTAGTTTAGAGACACTAACTGCCCTGGCCTATTCCTTTAGAGAATCCCAGGTTTTCGCCTTATATAATTTAGAGACTCTAACGGTCCTGAACTATACCTTTAGAGCCTCTAAATTTTCCCCTTATTAATTTGGAGACTAAATGCCCAGGCCTATTCTTTAGAGACTCTAAGTGTTTCGCCTTAATAATTTAGATTCAAACTGTCCTTGCCTACTTCTTTAGAGAATACATGTGTTTCGCCTTATTTAATATAGAGACACTGACGGTCCTGTTCTATCACTTTAGAGACCCCAAATTATTCGCCTTATTAATTTAGATACTCTAACTGTCCTGGCCTATTTCTTTAGAGACTCAATAGTTTCGCCTTATTAATTTTGAGACTAACTGACCTGGCCTATTCCTTTAGAGACTCCAAGAGTGTAGCCTTCTTCTTTTATAGACTCTAACTGTCCTGGCCTATTCGTTTAGAGATTCCAAGAATTTCGCATTATTTAATTTAGATATTCTAACAGTCCTGGCCTATTACTATAGAGACTCCAAGAGTTTCGACTTATCCTTTAAGAGACTATAACTTTCCTGGCCTATTCCTTTGGAGACTCTAAGTGTTTCGCCTTATTAATTTAGAGACTAACTGTACTGGCATATTGCTTTAAAGACACTAAGTGTTACGCATTATTTAATTTAGAGATTTTAACTGTCCTGGACTATTACTTTAGTGACTGAAAGTGTTTCGCGTTATTAATTTAGAGACTCTAACTGTCCTGGCCTATTCCTTTAGAGAATCAAATAATTTCGCCTTGTTTGATTTAGAGACTCTGGTCTGTCCTATTTATTTAGAGACTCTAAGAGTTTCGCCATATTAGTTTAGAGACTAACAGTCCTGGCCTATTACTTTAGAGACGCTAAGAGTTTCACCTAATTAATTTAGAGACTAACTGTCCTGGCCTATTCCTTTAGAGACTCCAAGTCTTTCGCCTTATTAATTTAGAGACTCTAAGAGTACTGGCCTATTGCTTTAGAGGCTCTAAATGTTTCGCCTTATTAAATTAGAGAATAACTGTCCTGGCCTATTCCTTTAGAGAATCCAAGTTTCTCGCCTTATTTAATTTAAAATCTCTTATTGTCCTGGCCTATTGTTATAGAGACTATGTTTCGCCTTAATAATTTAGAGACTAAATGTCCTGGCCTATTATTTTAGAGAATCCAAGTGTTTTGACTTATTTAGTTTGGAGACTAACTTTCCTGGCCTATTCCTTCAGAGATTCTAAGGTTTTCGAAAAATTAATTTAGAGACAATATGTCCTGTCCTGTTACTTTAGAGAATCCAAGCATTTCGCGTTATTTTATTTAGAGACTTTAAATGTCCTGAACTCTAACTTTAGAGACTCTAAATGTTTCGCCTTATAAATTAGAGACTCTTAATGTCCTGGCCTATTCCTTTAGAGACTTCAATGGTTTTGCCTTATTTAATTTAGAGACACTATCTGTCCTGACCTATTGCTTTAGAGAATCCAAGTGTTTCGTTTTATTTAATTTAGAGACACTAATTGTCTTGGACTGTTCCTTTACAGTCTCCAAGAGATTTGCCTTACTCTTTTAGAGATTCTAACTGTCCTGGCCTATATTTTAGAGACTCCAAGTGTTTCGTCTTATTTAATTTAGAGACTATAACTCTCCTGGCCTATTCCTTTAGAGACTCAAAGTGTATCGCCACAATCTTTTATACACTCTAACTCTCGTGGCCTATTCCTTTAGGGAATCCACTTTTTTCGCCTTATTTTATTTAGAGACCCTAACTGTCCTGGCCTCTTCCTTAAGAGACCCCAAGATTTTCGCCTTATTCTTTTAGAGACTCTAACTGTCCTGGCCTATTCCTTTAAAGACTACAAGAGTTTCGCCATATTTAATGTAGAGACTCAAAACTTCCTGGGTTTTCCTGTAGAGACTCCAAGAATTTCGCTTTATTTAATTTAGAGACTATAACAATACTGGCCTCTTCCTTCAGAGACACCAAGAATTTTCCTTATTTGATATAGAGACTCTTACTGTCCTGGTCTAGTCCTTTAGAGAATCCAAGTGTTTCGCCTTATTTAATTTAGAGACTCTAACAGTCCTAGCCTATACTTTAGGGACTACAATAATTTCGTCTAATTTAATTTAGAGACACTAACTGTCCTGGCCTATTCCTTTAGAGAATCCAAGTTTTTAGCCTTATTTATTTTAAAAACTCTAACTGTCCTGGCCTATTGTTTTAGAGTCCCTGTTTCGCCTTAATAATTTAGAGACTAACTGTCCTGACCTATTACTTTACTGACCTCAAGGGTTTTCCTTACTTAATTTAGAGACTCCTACTGTCCTGGCCTATTTCTTTAGAGACTCGAAGACTTTCGCCTTATTTAATTTAGAGGCTCTAACTGTCCTGGCCTATTCCTTTAGAGACACCATGTGTTTCGCATTATTTTATTTAGAGACTCTAACTGTCCCGACCTATTACCTTACAGACTCCAAACGTTTCGCCTTATTTAATTTAGAGACTCAAACTCTCCTGGCCTACTCCTTAGGAGACACCAAGTGTTTCGCCTTATTTAATTTGGAGGCTCTAAGAGTTCTGGCCTATTACTTTAGAGACTCCTAGAATTCCGCCTTGTTTAATATAGAGAATTTTACTGTCTTGGCATATTTCTTCAAATACTCCAAGAATTTCACCTTATTTAATATAGAGACTCTAAATTTCCTGGCGTCTTCCTTTAGAGAATCCAAGAGTTTCGCTTTTTTAATTTATAGGCTATAATTCTCCTGGCCAATTCCATTAGAGGCTCCAATATTTTCGCCTTATTTAATTTAGAGACTATAACTCTCCTGGCCTATTCCTTTACAGACACCAAGCGTTTCGCCTTATTTTTTAGAGACTCTAAATGTCCTGGCCTATTACTATAGAGACTCCAATTGTTGCGCCTTATTTAATTTAGAGACTCCAACTCTTCTGGCCTGTTTCTTTAGATACACCAAGTGTTTCCCCTTATGTAATTTAGAGACCTTAACAGTCATGGCCGATTCCTTTAGAGATACAAAGCTTTTCGCCTTATTTAATGTAGAGACTCTAACTGTCCTGGACTATTCCTTTCGAGACAACAAGTGTTTCGCCTTATTAAATTTGGAGACTAACTATCCTGAACTATTAATTTAGAGATTCCTAGAATTACGCCTCTTTTACTTTAGAGACTCTAATAATCATGGCGTATTACTTTAGAGACTCCAAGTGTACCGCTTTATTTATTTTAGAGACTCTAACCGCCATCTTCTCTTCCTTTAGAAGCTCCAAGTGTTTCGCCTTATTTAATTTACAGACTTTAACGGCCCAGGCCTATTCCTTTAGCGACTCCATGTGTTTCGCCTTATTTAAATTAGAGACAATAACTGTCCTGGCCTATTAATTTAGAGACTCCATTATATTCGCCTAAACGCTTTAGAGACCCTAACTGTCTTGGCCTATTCTTTTAGAGACTCCAAGATTTTCACCTTATTACTTTAGAGACTCTAACTATTCTGGCCTATTGTTTTAGAGACCCAAAGTTTTTCGCCATATTTAATTTATAGACAGTAACTGTCCTGGTCTATTCCTTTAGAGACATTAAGATTTTTGCCTTATTTAATTTACAGACTCTATTTGTCCTGGCCTAATACTTTAGAGACCTCAAGATTTTCGTCTTATTTATTTTAGAGACTCTAAATGTCCTGGCCTATTTCTTTAGAGAATCCTAGTTTATCGCTTTATTTAATTTAGAGACTCTAACTCTCCTGGCCTATTCCTTTAGAGACTCTAGGATTTTCGCCTTATTAATTTAGAAATTAATTGTCCTGGCCTTTTCCTTTAGAGGATCTAAGTGTTTCGCCTTACTTAATTTAGAGAAATTAATTACCCTCGCCTATTCCTTTCGAGACCCTAAGGATTTCGCCTTATTAATTTAGAGATTCTAACACTCCTGGCCTATTCCTTTAGAGGCTCTAAGGGTTTCGCCTTATTTAAATTAGAGACACTCTCCTGGCCTATTCCTTTAGAGACCCTAATATTTTCGCCTTATTATTTTAGAGACTAACTCCCCTGGCCTATTCCTTTAGAGACTATAAATGTTTCGCCTTAATAATTTTGAGACTAACTGTCCTGGCCTATTCCTTTAGTGACTCCAAGTGTTTCGCCATATTCAATTTAGAGACTCTAAAAGTCCTGGCCTATTCCTTTAGAGACTCTAAGGATTTCGCCTTATTAAATTAGAGAATATCTGTCCTGGTCTATTCCTTTAGGTACTCCAAGCTTTTCGCCTTCTTTAATTTAGAGGCTCTAACACTCCTGGCCTATTGTTTAGGGATTCTGATTCGCCTTATTAATTTAGAAACTAACTGTACTAGCCCTTTACTTTAGAGACCCCAATAATTTCGCCTTATTTAATTTAGAATCTCTAACAGTCCTGGCCTATTCATTTAGAGACTCTAACAGTTTCGACAAATTAATATAGAGATTAATGTCCTGGCCTATTTCTTTAGGGACTCCAAGATTTTCGCTTTATTTAATTTAGAGCTTAACTGTCCTGGCCTATTCATTTAGAGACCCCAAGTTTTTTGGGTTATTTAATTTAGCGATTCTAACGTGCCTGTTCTATACTTTTAGAGATTCCATGTTTTCGCCTTATTAATTTAGAGACTCTAACATTCCTGACCTAATCCTTTAGAGACTCCAAGTATTTCGCCTTATTAATTCAGAGACTAATGGTCCTGGCCTATTCCTTTAGAGACTCCAAGTGTTTCGGCTTATTGTTTTAGAGGATCTAAATGCCTGGCATATTCCTTTATAGAATCCAAGAGTTTCGCCTTATTTAATTTAGTTATCTTAATTGTCCTGGCCTATTTCTTTAGAGACTCCAAGATTTTCGGCTTATTCTTTTAGAGTCTCTAACTGTCCTGGCTTATTTCTTAGAGACTCTAAGAGTTTCGCCTTATTAATTTTTGAGACTAAGCCTACTGGCCTATTTCTTTAGAGAATCTAAGTGTTTCGCCTTATTTTATTTAGAGACTTTTACAGCTCTGTCATATAGCTTTAGAGACTCTAAAATTTTCGCCTTATTTATTTTGAGACTCTAACTGTCCTGGCCTATTCCTTTAGAGTCTCCAAGATTTTCGCCTTATGAATTTAGAGTCTAACTGTCCTGGCCTATCCTTTTAGAGACTCCAAGTGTTTCGCGTTATTTAATTTATAAAATCTAACAGTCCTGGGCTATTCGTTTAGAGACTCTATGTGTTTCGCCTTATTAAATTAGAGACAAAATGTCCTGGCTTATTCCATTAGGGACTCCAAGTTTTTCGCCTTACATAATTTTGAGACTCTAACTGTCCTGGCCTATTCTTTTAGAGAAACTATTTCGCTATATAAATTTAGAGACTAACAGTCCTGGCCTATTACTTTAGAGACTCCCAGTGTTTCGCCTTATTTAATTTAGAGACATTAAATATCCTGGTCTATTACTCTAGAGACTATGAATTTCGACATATTAATATAGAAACTAAATGTCCTGGCCTGTTCCTTTAGAGAATCCATGTGTTTCGGCTTATTTAATTTAGAGACTCTAACTGTCCTGAATAGTTCCTTTACAGACTCTAAGAGATTCACCTTATTAATTAATAGACTAATTGTCCGGGCCTATTCATTTGAAGACTCTAAGTGTTTCGCCTTATTAATTTAGAGACTAACTGTCCTGGCCTAATCCTTTAGATACCCCAAGTGTTTCGCCTTATTAATTTCGACACACTATCCCTCCTGCCCCATTCATTTAGAGACTCCATGTGTTTCGCCTTATTAATTTAGAGACTAACTGTACTGGCCTATTCCTTTAGAGACACCCAGATTTTCGTGTTATTTAATTTGGAGACTCTAACATTCCTGGACTATTCCGTTAGAGACTCCAACAGTTTCGCCTTATTTAATAAGGAAGCTCTATATATCCTGGCCCATTCCTTTAGAGGCACCTAGATTTTCGCCATATTTAGTTTTGAGTCTCTAACTGTCCTTACCTATTACTTTAGAGACACCAAGTTTTTCCCTTATTTAATTTAAAAAATCAAACTGACCTAGCTTATTCCATTAGAGACCCCCAGAACTTCGCCTTATTTAATTTACAGACTCTATCTGTCCTGGCCTATTTCTTTTGAGACTCCAAGTGTTTCGCATTTTCTCAATTTAGAGATTCTAACTGTCCTGGCCTATACTTTTACAGACTACAAGAATTTCGCCATATTCTTTTAGAGACTCTAACTATCCTGGCCTATTTCTTTAGAGACTTCAAGAGTTTCGCCTTATTTAATTTAGAGACTCTAACTGTCATGACCTATTCCTTTAGAGACTACAAGTGTTTCGCCTTATTTAATTTAGAGACTCTAACAGTCCTGGCCTATTCCTTTAGAGAATCTAAGACTTTCTCCTTATTAAATTTATAAACTCTGTCTTGGCCTATTCCTTTAGAGACACCAGGAGTTTCGCCTTATTTAATTTAGATACACTAACTGTCCTGGCCTATTCGTTTAGAGACTCCAAGAATTTCGCCTTATTTTATAGAGACTCTAACTCTCCTGGTCTATTCCTATAGAGAAAGCAAGAGTTTCGCCTTATTTAATTTAGAGACTCTAAACCCCTTGGCCTATACCTTGAGAGACCCCAAGTATTTGCCTTATTTAATTTTGAGTCTCTAACTGTCCTGGCCTATTCCTTTAGAGTCACTAAGTGTTTCGCCTTATTTTTTAGAAACTCTAACTCTCCTGGCCTATTCCTTTAGAGACTTTTTGCGTTTCGCTTTATTAATTTAGAGACAAACTCTCCTTGCCTATTCCTTTACAGTCTCCAAGAATTTTGACTTAAGAAATGAGAGACACTTTCTGTCCTGGCCTATTCCTTTAGAGACCCTAAGTGTTTCACTTTATTTATTCAGAGACTAATTGTTCTGGCCCATTCCTTTAGATAATTTAAGTGTTCCTACTTATTAATTTAGAGACTGAATGTCCTGGCCTATTCCTTTAGAGAGTCTAAGTGTTTCGCCTTCTTAATTATAGACTAACTGTCCTGGCCCTTTTCTTTAGTGGGTCTAAGATTTTCGCCTTATTAATTTAGGGACTAAGTGTCCAGGCCTATTCCTTTAGAGACTCTAAGGATTTCGCCTCATTCTTTTAGAGGCTCTAACAGTCTTGGCCTAACCCTTCAGAGACTCTACGGATTTCGCCTTATTCTTTTAGAGACTCTAACTGTCCTGGCCTATTCCTTTAGAGACACTAAATGTTTCTCCTTATTAATTTTGAGACTAACTGTCCTGGCCTATCCCTTTTAGATTCTCTAAGTGTTTCGCCTTATTAGTTTAGAGACTAACTGTACTGGCCTATTCCTTTAGAGACACCAAGAGATTGCGTTATTTAATTTTGACACAATAACTGTCTTGGCCTAGTACTTTAGAGAATCCAAGTGTTTGCCTTATTTAATTTAAAGTCTCTAAGAGTCCTGGCCTATTCCTTTAGAGAGACCAAGTGTTACGCCTTATTTATTTTGGATACTCTAACTGTCCTTTTCTATTCATTTAGGGTCTCTATGAGTTTGCCTTATTAATTTAGAGACTAACTGCCTTGGCCTATTCCTTTAGAGACACCAAGATTTTCGCCTTATTTAATTTAGAGACACTAAGAGTGCCGGCCTTTTTCTTTAAAGTCTCCAAGGGTTTGGCCTTATTGAATTTAGAGACACTAATTGTCCTGGCCTCTTACTTTCGGTACTCCAACTGTTTCGCCTTATTTAATTTAGAGACAATAACTGTCCTAGCCTATTCCTTTAGAGAATCCAAGTGTGTCGCCTTATTTAATTTAGAGACACTAAGAGTCATTGCCTATTTCTTTAGAGTTTCTATGTGTTTCGCCTTATTCTTTTAGAGACTCTAAATGTCCTCGCCTATTCTTTAGAGACTCTAAGGTTTTCGCCTTATTCTTTTAGAGACTCAAACTCTGCAGGCCTATTTCTTTAGAGACTCCAATAATTTCGCCTAATTTAATTTAGGGAATCTAACTGCCCTGGCCTATTACTTTAGAGTCTCTAAGAGTTTCGTTTTATTTAATTCAGAAATACTATCTGAACTGGCCTAATGCTTTAGAGGCACTAAGATTTACTCCTTATTTAATTTAGAGATAGTAACTGTCCTGGCCTATTTCTTTAGAGACTCTATGTGTTTCGCCTTATTTAATTTAGAGTTTCTAACTGTCCTCACTATTCGTTTAGAGACACTAAAACGTTTACTTATATAATTTAGAGCTTCTAACTGTCCTGGCCTATTATTTATAGACTCCAAGTGTTTCGCCTTATTTAAATTAGAGACTCTAACAGTCCTGACCTATTACTTTAGAGACTCCAAGATTTACGCCTTATTTAATTTAGAGACCCTAACTGTCCTGGCCTATTCTTTTAATGACTCTAAGATTTTCGTCCTATCCTATTAGAGACTCTAAATATCCTATCGTATTCGTTTAGAGAATCCAAGTGTTTCGAATTATTTAATTTAGACACTCTACCTGTCCTGGCCTATTCCTTTAGAGACTCTAAGAGTTTCTGATTATTACTTTATAAACAAACATTCCTGGCCTATTCCTTTAGAGACACGACGTGTTTCGCCTCATTAATTCAGAGACTAACTCTCCTTGCCTATTCCTTTAGAGGCTCTAAGGTTATATCTTTATTAATTTAGAGACTAACTGTCCTGGCCTATTCCTTTAGAGACTCTAAGAGTTTCGCCTTATTAATTTAGAGACTAACTCTCCTTGCCTATTCTTTTAGAGACTAAGTGTTCCGCCTTTTAATTTAGAACCAACCCACACCTACCGATACCCAACCCATCGCCCGCAAACCCACCTATCTTGGGGCAAACCTAAATTGAACTCCTATAGCTTCCCCATCCCACACACTGGAGGCAATCTACACTAAGGAGACCCAACCTATAGCTCGCGAGTCATACAAATCATCTACACTAGGGGGAATCGATCCACCACACAGGGGAGGAATCCGATCTCCATCGTCACCCCTACACCATGAAGCTAATGAACAAGTTCAGTTTTGGTCCACCCCAAGATAGGCGTCGTGGTCACTTGCCATTTTTTGCAGTTTTGGACTCCTGAGCATCAGCGGACCACCTGGACCACCCACACACTACCGATGCCCAACCTATCGCCCGCAAACCCACCTCTCTTGGGGCAAAACTAAACTGAACTTGTTCTTTAGCTTCCCCATTCCCCACACTGTGGGCAATCTATACTATGGAGACCCATCCTATGGCTCGCGAGTCATACACATCATCTACAATAGAGAGAACCGATCCCCCACACAGGGGTGGAATCCGACTTCCATCGTCACCTCTACACAATGAAGATAAAGAACAAGTTCAGTTTTGGTCCACCCCAAGACTGGCCTTTACTACACCATGAAGATAGGCCTTTACTACTAATGATCAACGCCGCATTGCAACTATAACTTCGAGAGGTATTGTAACAACATCATGTTAATAGAAACAAATATTTGTCCATATACTCCAAATTCACTTGTATTCATTTCACACTTTGTACACCCCAGGTTTCTGCCACGCTCCATTAACAACTAACAGTCGGCCAATTCTTAGAACCTACGTGCTACTTCAACCGCGAGAGGCAGCCAATTCTGAGAATTGTAACCAG
>Ga0268261_10004168_pt1 | contig 10788 bp, 2 predicted proteins | sample TergutNc150P1_FD_190353 | JGI IMG/M metagenome (GOLD analysis project Ga0268261, IMG submission 190353) | Nasutitermes corniger P1 segment gut microbial community from laboratory colony in Florida, USA - Nc150 P1 (SPAdes) (version 2) | ecosystem: Host-associated > Arthropoda: Insects > Digestive...
GGTCTCTGCGACGAGCTGATCACTCGCCCAGAGGAGTCCTACCGACTGTGCTGCGTCGTTGTGTGTGATCTAGAAACATCAAGAATGGGTGCTCCATATATATGACTTTAGTAGCCTAAAGGTTAATAATTTAACCCTTATCTTGCTAACGTGGAGAAAATGGTGAGCTCCTAATAATGCCAGCAAATAGCAGATGGGATTTAATTCGGGGTTTAAAGGGTTAAGCTGCTGATTAATTTAATATTAATTTAATATTCATTTAATAATTCATTAAATGTTTTGTTTGATTATTAAAACCGTATTGTTTAGTTTGCTAACGGATGCTCACTAAAATCATGTTTGGTGCGGTGCTCTCATTCATAATTGATAATAGATTACTCCTTAACCTAAAGGTAAAGCAATCTCATTACATGCCTGGACAGGCCCTGAGGGTTCCAAGAGGCTGAAGCTCCCAGATTTCAAAACATTCAGCACATGAAGGTGGTAAGATTGTCAACCCTACGCATCGGCCGCCTTTACCCCCAGGAAATATTCCTAGTACTCATTTCTATTAGAGGCTGAGTCAACCCCAGGGCCATAGTGCGGCCGGAAGGATTATGTCAATGAAAAATTCCAATAACACCATCAGGAATCAAACCTGCGACCTTCCGACTTGTAGCGCAGTGCCTCAACCAACTACGCTACCGCGTGCCCCTACTCCTTAACCTACAAGGAAGATATCCATTTAAATGCAATTTAAGGCAGTATTAATTATAAAATAAGCGATATTACCATATTTTGATAGCTGTGAATGAGCCTTATACAAAACACACTTTTTCATTCTCTTGTTAATTGAAGTCTGTTATTAATAATATGTCCGATCCTGTACAACATAGAAATTTATACTTGCATACATTTGTATGTATGTACATGTCTGTGCATATTGTTTGATAATGTTCTGTGTTCTGACATGTTTCTCTCTCTTTCAGCCTGAACTGTACCTATGTACACCAGTGAAAGTGGACTTCACCAAGAATTACTATATCAGTGAGTAGGCTGTATTTTATATATATCCTTGCTTGTAACTAACTAAATGGAAATAAAGTCCCAGTGTTTAGCAGCATAAAACACGCTATTTTAAAGCATTTAAAGCTTCTTCACATCCTTTCAGCCTATCTTTGAAAGATCCAATTTATCTCCCATATATTTCTTTGTTTTCTATTAGCACATATTTATTCAACACATCAAGATACTTGCTTTGTTTATGGAACACTGAGTTTAACAATAGTGTGCCATTTAAGCCTATTCTGAGCCAGTTGTGCCCATTTTATGTGTATTTCCTCAAGAACCATACTGTTATCTTCCCTCCTTGGTCTCCTAATTTACGTCTTTGTATACGACTTCTTGTAGAATTTTATGTGCATTGTCTATTTCTCTGCCACATTTTATGCCCAACATGTGTGAACCAGATACATTGGCTGTGTTACCACTGAGCTAACCTAATCACTGTGGCTTATATGCACATGCAGTTTACAGTTGTGCAGTGCTACTTGTTGGTGGCTGAAGGAAAAAACTCAAATTATGTGATGAAGCAGAAATGTGACACACTTCACTCTATTAAGCCCAGGGCTGACCCAAGACGTGTGGGCACCCCAGGCTGGCACATGCCCAAATTGCAGATAATTTTTGGAGAAAGTCTTTCACGTGTGGAAACCTGAGTTTTCTAGTGCCACATTTCCAATTATTCCAATGATGTCTTAGCACTCCTTATAGTTTGGTGACCTGGGCAGCTGTCTGACTGTCCTGGTCCATAGTCTGGCCCTGATTCAGCCAGACACCCTTGTCACTGGCTCTTGAGCAGTATATAAAGTCTTTCATAACGTCATAAATGAGTCAGTCAGTCAGTCCGTTTGTGGTGAAACTTAGCCATTTAGCATTTATTGCATGTATCTCCTACAGAAGCCACATATAAAATGGTGGCATGCCTGCATAAATCTGTGTGTTAAAAGTTCTCTTCTTAAAAGCACAATGGCAACTATGTATACCATGTGCTTTAACACTTTAACCTCTACATTTTTCCCATGCAGAGTATTTTTGTGTTTTCTATTATTCTCACAATAAGGAATTATTATTTCCATGAACAGGATTACTTAGTTGCCATGTGTATTGGAGATGCAGCATGTCTATTGGGAGGTGGGAACTAAATTGGTGTATATTATTTAAATAAACCTAGGCTTTAGAGTGATGAAGGAAAAGAACCTGTTTGATGTGTGTGTAATTTCAGATTAACCTAAAATAGTTACTTTGAATTTGTATTAACTTTTTGCTTCTTGAGAGGTCGTAAGTTGGCTTCTTCACCCACGTGTTAACTACAATGCATTTCTGTTCCAGTTGGATTTGAGCCGAATGCCACAATGGAGACAGCACACCACATGCTGCTTTACGGGTGTACCAAGCCTGGCAGTCGGAGCGCTGTCTGGTGAGTTAATCAGTAGAAATGGATCCTCCTGTATAAGGGTCTTTACCACTTCATTTCAGTTCACAGTATCACAGTATATTTCTCTAAGAACCATTTTTTAATTATCCTCTCATAACAGTGCCAGTCTTTTTGGCTGTTAAGATTACCATCTGCTGGGTCTTGACATTTTGGTGTCTCATATAACTTGGTTGCCCCTTCTTCCACTCTGAAGATGGATCGAATACATCCATTCATACAAGTATATGTACCTCATAGTATCCCTTTTGATTTAAATGTGTACTTTAAATATGTGCTTCTGCCACTTTACATATCTACATAATAAGTAAATATATACATATATTCCATGGATAAATAAGTGTGTCACAAAGGCAGTAGGATATAGAACAAGTCATAAATACATAAATATACACAATTTTTACAGTGTAAAATACTGTAAACATTTTACAAAGCAGTATTCTAGATCATCTGTACACATAAAAAGTTCATCTACAGAGCAAAAGGAGTGTGTATTTAAGTATTTCCTTAAGGCTGTTTTAAATTTTGCTTTGTCATTCTTGAGGATTATCAGACTAGGTGGTAAACTGTTGGAAGTTTTGATGCCAGGATAAAATGTACTTCTTTGAAAATTAATTAATATCATGTATGGATGAATTTGTCCAAGACTTTTCCTGATTATGGATAATGAAGTTTGTTAATGAAAGTATATATTTGCACGGAAGAGAAAGAATTTCTAATTGTTTAAATATACTTCTACATGAGGTTCTGGGTTGTGCACCAGCCGTGATTCTGACAGTTTTCTTTTGTAAAGTGAACATCTTTGCACTGTTGGAAGAGTTACCCCTAAAAAATATTCCATATTTTATAGTACAAGTAGAATGAAAGCATGAATAGTAAATTGATTTGATAGTGTTAATGTTATTGATATAAACCATCGACCTAATGGCATAACATGCTCCCCTTAACTTGGAAATCATGGTTCTTCCACTTCAGGTGGTTATCAATTTGTAAACCAAGAAATCTTGTATTTACTGCCTCTTCCATATACTTTTCTTTATAAGAAATATGTAATGTGGAATGTGATGAATTCTTTCTTGTGAATTATATTCATTTTATATAAATTTAGAACTAACTTATTGACAGTAAACCATTTAATTATATGAGAGAGAACTAAATATGATACTGAACAGAAATCTTGAAGAGGCTAAAGTTCACAAACGACTGTCAAAGTAGTAGTAGTAGTAGTAGTAGTAGTAGTAGTAGTAGTAGTAGTAGTAGTAGCAGTAGTAGCATTAGTAGTAGTAGTAGTAGTAGTAGTAGTAGCAGCAGCAGTAGTAGTAGTAGTAGTAGTAGTAGTAGTAGTAGTAGTAGTAGTCAAAATTCCTACTTGAAATTATATCATCAGCAAATAATATTGGTTCTTTGGTTCTAATATATAGTTTATTCTCAGGGGAAGGTCATTTATACATATTATGAACAATACAGGCCCTAGAATTGATCGTTGGGGACCTCCATGTTTCAACTTTTAGTTGTAATATGTGATTTTACTTTAACTTTCTGTCTTCTGTTAGTTAAACAGGACCTGAACTAATCTTCATGTACTCCTAAAATTCCATAGAAATGTAATTTAACTAGCAAAATTTCATGATTCACACAGTCCCAAGCCTTTGCAATATCACATAAAATTCTTCCAACATGCAATTTTTGGTTATTAGATTTAAAAAACACTATCTTTTAGTCTGAAAGCAGCATTTTCAGTTGATATCCCTTTCCCAAAGCCATACTGTTCTGTGGCCAGTATATTGTTAGTATGCAGATGATGGCTTTCTAGAATACCCTATAAAAACAGTTTATAATGAAATAAGCCTGTAATATCTTGTACATTGGTTTTACTCATGCAATCTTAAGACAGTCAGAAAATACAACTGTATATATCAAGTGATTATAAATGTCGCTTAATGGGTGACTAATGAGAGATGCACAAGTTTTTAATGTTTCACTTGTTATTTCATCATATCCTGATGATTTTTTTGGTTTTAGGGACTCTATTATTTTAGTCTGTCCATTCAGTTGTGTACTAGCCTCACCTGTATCCTGTAAATCACTTCTACCTATCTCTTTATCATATTTCTTCATTAAAAGCTGGTTGGTATTAAAAAGTGACATGTCACTGTCTCGTACTCAGTGTCCAAAGTGTGATATCCCATCATAACTGTCATTTCCTTCGTACTGTTGGTAACATCACATCCAGTTCTGCACTAAAGACATTATCGGCTGAAACATATTGCATGAGACAAAGAACTTCAGCAAAGAAAAAATTAAGTCATGACAAGATTTCAAAGCTTAACTAATAACATTTATTCACTACTTTTAATTATTTGGGCTATAATCTAGTCAGTGCAAGTGAACAGGATTTTAATTTACAGGTGTAAACTGAGTCAGTATACTGGAGCTACAGATTATGTCTTGAAAATATAATCAGTTTCTAGATATACAGCACAAGAATACAAATTTGTAAGACAATTGCTATAAAACATTATTTTGTGTTGGACAGTATGAAGAAGTGATGAGAAAAGACTGAGATTGGAAGGAATGTACTTCATGAGCAGGACTGTGGAAAGCATTCTTTTTGACTGTAAAAGTAGTGAAGAAATTACATGAGAACTACAGACTGTACGAATGACAGAATTTGTAGAACAACGCAGCAGGAACTGGGAGAAACATATTGGCAGGAGAAGTTTTGATGGAATTTAAAAAATACTGTAAAATATCAGCATAACAAGCCCTTCTGAATGAAATATTCTGTCTGTTTTTTATTATTTCTAAAGTGCTAGAATGGGGGTACACACATATTTCAGACATCTAGGAGCCACTTCCAAATTTGAGGCACCAGAATGGTGAAATGAAGGAAGCTCATACTGAGGACCAAAAAATATTAGACACCACCCTACACATATAGTCACATGGGCAAATTTGCATCTGGGTTTTCAGAACACCTATACTAAAAAGAATGAAGACAGTAATGTTAAGAGTTATGGTGTTTCAGGAACTGTGGTGAGATGTCACAAGCGGATGACACCTCAGAAATGGCTAGTCCATGTGCATTGGGATCGCAGGTAAGTACCATTTAAATCTTATTTTGCTCTACTCTCATGGGCTGTACATGTAGCTTGGTTGGAGGAATAAAAAGTGTTGATGGAGACTGTGTTGAATCTTTGGTTTCTGCTGTCAGAGGAGTTATTAATTAATAATTAGGATGTTAGGAAAACAGGCTGTGAGGATGGGAGATAGATAAAAAAAAAAAAACTGGCTCAGAATCATGTCCAATGGTGGGCTATGGTATGAAGTGTTAAACTTTTGGTTCAGCTACAGAGACTTAGCTTAGTCATTTGGAAGAGAGTTACATCATATCAACTGCAGGATTGTTCAGTAACTGCTGTTGTTTATATATACAAAGAGCTTGTCGTGTAATTTGTAATGCCACACTGAAACTTGAAATGTTTAACCCTTATCCTGCTAACATGGAGAATATGGTGAGCTCCTAATAGTGCCAGCAGATGGCAGATGGGATTTAACTCAGCATTTAAAGGGTTAATTTAATGCTATAGGGCTTTGATAATGGTATATGACTCACTGACACAATCTTTTTATTTTGGACTTCGTTCATCATCTAAATTTTAAAAACATGACATTTTGGAAGCCGGCTCTGCTTCTATCTTCAGGCAGAGAAACACCCAACCTGGTGGACCCCTTAGGTTGAGCTATTCTCAGTCTCTGGATACCATAGAAACATTCAACTTGCTGTGATATGCACCCGAGAACAGATCAATTCCGTGGGTATTAACAGGAAAATAAGCCATAAAAAATTACCAACCAACCACAGGATTCAACAATTGTGTTTTTAAAAAGTAGACGAATGACAAACTCTAAAATAAGGAGACAGTGTCAGTGAGGAATTGTTTAGCAAGGTAAATTTAGTTGCAACAATTCACCCTTTTCATTACTGCTTGGCACTCATTTCTGACGTTACACATTTTATAAAGGTAACATAAACAGTCAAAAAAATCAAAACACATTTACAAAGAAAGAAGAATATTTAAATTCTTGGAATGCTTGTTTTCATTCAGTTGAGAAACTTCTGTATTTTTGTCTGCTGTCTGAAAACTTACAACAACAACAACAAAAAACAGAATGTACAAAATTATACGTTCACCAGTCATCTTGTATGGCTGTGAAAGTTTGTCACTCACTAAGGATTTGTTAATATAGCCATCATAGTGCACAAGATAATTGATAGAAGTGTTATTATTAATAATAACATGTTATGATGGTTATATTAATAAATTATAATTAATATGCAGTAGAGTATAAATGCAGTTAAGAATACATAGAGTTTGCTGGAGAACAGGGTGCTGAGGAGAATTTAGACCAAAGAGGAAGTACTCATAACAGGAGGATGGAGAAATTTATATAAGGAGGAGCTTCATATTTTGTATGCTTCACCATCAGTAATTAGGATTGTAAAATGTAGGATGACATGGGTGATGTTTGTCATGTGCGTGAGAACTATCAGAAATGAGTATAAAATTTTGGTTGAAAAACCTGAAGGGAACAGACACTCACAAAATACATGAATTGATTAAAATATAATATTAAAATGAATCTTAAACAAGTAAGGTAGGAGGGTGTGGACTGGATTTGTCTGACTTAGGACAGGGGCCAATAGCAAGCAGGTTTGAATGTGTTACTGAACCTTTTGATTCTGTAATGGGCAGTGAGTTTCTTGACTAGCTGAATGTCTTAGCTTCTCAAGAAAGGTTCTTGTCTGGGCAGGTAGTTTATTGGTAATGGTGTCCATCATATGTCTCACACTGAGAAAATTATGTTTGCTGTTGCAGGTAATATATGCATGGGCACGAGACGCCCCAAAGCTGGAGCTGCCAGAAGGTGTTGGCTTCAGGGTTGGGGGAAAGTCTCCCATTCAGTATCTTGTTCTACAGGTGCACTATGCCACCATCAAACCTTTCCAAGGTGCAAATATACATAAGTTTTATTCTGCCCACTTCATCTATCATCTGTGTAATAAGTTTTCACTGACATAATGCGTGATGCTGTGCAACAGGAAACCACTCATAGTAAACATTATTTGCACTGCCTCTTGGGTAACTCATAGATTTATTTCATAGTAACCTTCATTTACTTATAGTTTGAATACGCTACGGCAGGGTCTGTTTAGAGTAATGCACACTGCATTGACATTAGGCACTCACTTTTCTGTCGAGTCTTTTCAGAATTTACCTTTGCTATTATAAAAATGCTGGGATAATATCCTGAAATAGTCCATGACCACTTCCTTTGCATTCCTTTCCAGTTCACCTTACATAATCACATTATTTCATTTTGTATTGTGTACCCTGAAGTCAATAGGAATTCAAAAGAACTACGTATCATGTTTCAAAATCTCATTCACATTTTCCAAATCTCTGTAGGTTTTGGAAATGAGTGTTTTCTGTTCATATCTGGTAATCACTATGAACAGATTACATGTTATTTAACAAGTAAAACCAGGCAAATTGTCTGAATTAGGAATGCTTCTGACTTGTGTTGACTGATAGTAGCTTCCAGTTTCAGCTCTTGAGTTGAGTATCACGCATGATTTAAATACTGTTCTCAGTGTAATCCTACACTTTCACAGTACCATTGTGAGCTACTTTCAAACACATATGATAGACTTAAAATGAATTGGTGGATGTTCATATTCATAAATTTAAAAATGAATTGGTAGATGTTCATAAATTTCTGTTTCTGATGTAAGAAATTGTTCACATCAATAAGCAGTGGAAAATCGAGGTCATGTGGACAATCAACTCTGAGTACTAGCGGAAGCATACTATGCTACATGTGGAAGCTTGTGCAAAAGCACATTTCTGGTACCATTAGTCAAGTAGTGAATCTACCAGTTTTCTATGTATGGTGCATTTTAACCTGAGGTCTGGTAATGGTATGTAAGATATACAATGCATACAAAAAAACATTCTAAGAAATTTTATTGATTGGGACAGAAATTGTTTTTGTTTTATATTCCTCCAGCACACTACTGGCCATATGAGGTAATACAGCAATGCTGTGGGCACTGACTGACTTTGTGTTGGAGGGTCACTGCAGCAAGGAGTTTTAATAACAAGAGAAATAAATTGCTGTCAACACAACTAGTTAGTGTTATATCTTTAATTAAAGATATATTATGTTGACAGCAGTTTATTTCTCTTGTTATTATGTCTAACAGAATGGAATGACAAACATAAAAATTGCTAAGAGTTTTGTTTTTCAGGTGGGAAGACAGATGACTCAGGAATACATCTCCACTACACTGAGAGACCGTGAGTACTGGCTCTTAATACCTGCATTACACTCTCTTAGAGCTTGTGTATTTTTTCTACACAAGTTAGTTTCATTTGAGATAGGTATGGATTGTAGCACCAAGGAGGAGAACCCAAACTAACTCCATAGAACTCTATTTCTTAAGAGGCTGCACTAAGGTGGTTAAGAAATTATTCCTTTTTTGTAGAAACCGAAGCTTCATTACCATGTTCACAAGGACCCATCACTGAAATAGTTTTGTTTCAGATAAATCCAGCCCACAGCTTTCCACCCAAAATCTGTAAGTTCCGTTTAAATACTATCCTCCCATCAATCTGTTGGTCTCCCAAATGGTCTCTTTTGTTCAGGTCTTCTGATCAAAATTTCATATAAATTTCTCCATGCTCCCATTCATGCTACATGTCCTATTCAGCTCATATTCTTGTGTTGGATCACCTTAATATTAATGGGAGAGTTGTACATGGGGAAGTCATTAAATAACAGGAATTTTATTCTAAAGTGCATGGAAAAGTATGCACAACAAAAACCTTATTTTGGGACACAAAATAGCTCCTTAGCAATATGCCATATAGGGGTCGTGACAATCGAGCAGTATGAGCCTATGCAATAGCTCGTACAACATGGCCGCTCCACTGTCAACTTGCACTGTGGAAGAGCAACGAAGCGTTATTTGTTGTTTGTGGTCAGAGGGTGTGAAACCTTCTGAAATCTACAGAAGAATGAAGGTTCAGTATGGAGACAGTTGTATGAGTCAGGGGAGAGTGTATGAATGGGTGGAAAGATTTCAAAATGGAAGACAAAACGTCAGTGATGAACACTGGAGTGGGAGACCAGTTAGCGTGGCAACTGAGCCAGTGAAACAGCAGATCGAGCAGTGAATCCGTGACTACAGGCTAGTCACTACTGATGAAATCGCCGACTGGTAAGAAGTGGTAGTTCCATAATCCAGAATAGTAAAATATCAACAATTTGAATCTTGCTAGTGGCATATGCTCCACAAAAGACGTAATGAAATCGTTTTCATAGAAGACGAAGACAAACTGGGAGACTGAGGAAGAATGTCATAAAATTTGGAGCCACAACAGGGTTAAACACAATAATTAAACAAGATGACAGATATGATGTTACAGAGATATCCTGTAATTCATTGTTGTGTGAGCTGCCCCCTTATATGAGGAGTTCATTTTTAACAAAACATTATATCCAATCTGGCAAGAACTGAGTTATCTGTGGGTGCAACTATTGTAGTCAAAAAAAGGTCAGGTAGACCTGGCACTGTAAGGTCAATGTTCTTTTTTGTGTACACAATCTGTTTATCCCTCAGTTTAGTTTAATTAATCACAGTTCCCGTCAAAGGTGGACATACTGTTTTTGAAAATGAGCTTCTGCCATGTGGTTTCAATCCACTGTGTAATGTTGGCAGGCTTGAGAAGGAGGCAGGTGTGATCCTGCTGGGCACAGGTGGCAGCATCCCACCAATGTCAGTAGAAAAGATGGAAACATCATGTATTATTAATGAGAAAAAGGTGATGCACCCATTTGCATATCGCACGCATACACACAGTCTTGGTGAGTAGCAGGTCTATGTTTCTCTATTATAGAGTATAATGTAAAGAATTTAAATGGCAGGCAATATATACAGTACAAGTGTATGTGTAGATGGCAGTTATATCCCTTGTTGTTGATGTTGTTGTCGTCATCATTGTCATTGTCATTGTTGTTATCATTATTATAATCATCATAACCACCACCATCACCATTATTATTATTATTATTATTTACTCATTGATTTTAACTTCTGTATTGTCTAGAGGTAGCGTGCTGGCCTTTGGTACCCAAGTTCGCGGGTTCAAACCCGGCCGAAGCCGTCGGATTTTTAAGGGCGAAAAAATCCTCAGCACACCTTCCTTCGGAGGGGAAGTAAAGCCGTCTGTCCCATGTCGCAGATTTGC
>Ga0268261_10004169_pt1 | contig 10787 bp, 9 predicted proteins | sample TergutNc150P1_FD_190353 | JGI IMG/M metagenome (GOLD analysis project Ga0268261, IMG submission 190353) | Nasutitermes corniger P1 segment gut microbial community from laboratory colony in Florida, USA - Nc150 P1 (SPAdes) (version 2) | ecosystem: Host-associated > Arthropoda: Insects > Digestive...
CCCCAATATACTCTGCTGTTATTTTGAGAAACATGTAACTCTTTGCTATGGTCAGAAGTGATAGGGTGTTACTGACGGTGTATGTCCTGTTGCTGACATCTGGGAGTGTTGTAGTAAAAGAGTACCTTCCTCAACATTCTTGCTAAGCTGACATACATGATTTACCCAAGGTCAGAAATTCTCGAAGGAAGTCAGTACATTAATAGTCATTTTCTCACTGCAGTAATACAATACCTAATCCTATTTTAACTTTAAAAAATAAACTCTTGGCATGTATGAGTATATTGCCCTGTTGCTGTGTAGTGATGAAACTGGGACAGTAAATAGGGACATGGCATATCATTCTAAATCTTTACCGTATTTAAGAATTTTATAAACCTATTTGTACATTGTGCATGTACAGATTGAGTACGCTAAAGGGCTTCCAAGTTACTACATTCCATAAATACTTTGCTTGAGAAACAGAGATCCGCACAGCTTCTCAGTAGTTGAAGGAAATGGCATACTGCAAATGACAGTGCAAGAAATGTGACTGAGAAAAGTGTGTAGTCTTGCTACAGTTATCCCCAGAATTGTGTCTTGGGTAATTGTGCCTTAAAGTAAGTGCTGAACTTGGGCAGCTTCAGTGGTCTAGAGGTAGCGTGCTGGCCTTTGGTACCCAAGTTCGCAGGTTCGCATCCGGCCGAAGCCGTCGGATTTTTAGGGTGAAAAAATCCTCAGCACGCCTTCCTTCGGAGGGAAAGTAAAGCCGTCGGTCCCATGTCGTAGCTTTACGGCATGTAAAAGATCCCTAACTGTAACGTGGAAGTTGGCATTTAGGCAAAATTTCCGGATATTTCTCGCCCACAGTTCCACCTTCCGTTGCTGGGTGCTCTCGCATGGTGACATGCGTGGAGACGCCTGGTGGCGAAAGTTGGAACGTCTAACCCAGATTGCACAATAAGCCTTGAAGGCTGCAGTGCATAAGTTGAAAATAATAAGTGCTGAACTTCTTCACTTAAGTGGAAGCACTAAAATACAACAAAATATGGAATATTCCTGTTTTTGTTTCATGACACTGTCCATTACTAAGCCTATATAACGTGATGGTAGGCATATGAATTCAAGGACAGAGAACTGATGGAATGATTGTGGCAAGGAAAAACAAGTATTCAGAGTAAAGCCCATTCCATTGCCACATTGTCCACTACATATCTTACTGGTCTGTCCTGGGATTGAACCCAGGCCTCCAGGGTGCAAAGCAGGAACTAAGTGCCTGAATAATGGCATGGCCATTTTTATTGTATGTACTTGTGGTTGTGTTGTGTATATGTGAATCTGCAGAGTGAGTTACATTACTTTGGAGATAACACTGCACTTGATTATACATATCAATGTAAATTTTAAAAAATTGCATGCTATTATAATTTCCTGGGTATGGTTCAAGTACTAATAACGTATTTGTTCCTTTTTTAGACTTCCAAAGTAAAGATGGGTGACAAGATGTAAGTTTGCTGAAGAAGAGTCACAGTGATAAAATTCATGTAATGTGTATAATAGTGTATATTTTTAGTTGTGTGATAGGGTATTGGTTGACTTCCAGATCTAAGATGTTGGTGTATGTCTCAGTGTATATAGATGCCTTAATTGTCACATTCATTATGTAATATAGCCGAAGCACTGATCAGAATACTATGTGTGTGTGTGTGTGTCATGACAGCATTTCATACTTTATCCTTAATAGCATAAAGTTATTGAAGTTGCATTTATTTGGTATGAATCTCATCTCATTTCCAGGTATCTTCATGTAGGTTATGCATATTCAGATCAATGCTTCAATTGATATTGAACTGTAAATATTACACTCACAACTTGACATTTGTAAGTGTATACAAAATCCTTATGAAATCAGTTCATGAGCTGGTGATAGAAATTGTGTCAGTTTTTCAAAAATTTGAAAGATCTGATGCCTTGCACTCATTCCTGTGTTATGTACTCTTCAGATTAATGTGAGTTTCTCTGTGTTTTAGGGTGGGTACCTAAATTGTCAAGACGCTCTCATATAGAGTTCCATGGGAACAGAATTTGCTTAAATTATTGTTTACCGTTCCCAACAGAAAATACTCTCTTCTTGCATTTATTCCAAGTACTGGTTTTTAGCTTCTTGTGTTAATGTTTTGATATTAATTGGTGTATGTTGTGTACTTACATCATGCAGTCTGCACAACACATTAAAGATGAACTGTTGTTTTTTAAATTTGTGTATATTTTTCTATTTATTCTGTCAGCTGTCATTGTATCAAAAACACTGTTCACCTTTGTTCTGTCATTCATTTTGCATTCATGTATCATTCAATAAGTGTGTTGGCCTTCCACAGACTTCATTTACACAATGTGAAAGTTTCTGTACTCTTTGCATATTGTATTGCAGTCTGAACAGATGCATAATTAACTTAATACTGTAATCCCTGTACAGTAGAATTTATGAAATAGGGTTTGTTTCTGCATTTTAGTTTTCAGATATGAGTAATTGCACTCAGCAATGAAATGTCTGTAAAAAAAGTGAAATATATTTGATCTGTGCACATTCGTGTGTAATTCTGTTTCATGTGGCTAAGTTGACATAAAATATATGCTGTTGTGAATTTGTACACTTGTTAGATTAGCTGAATACTTATAGATCTGAAATATGAGATTGTCACCCAGTTTATACATTGCCTTTGGACCAGCTGTAGCATCTTTGTATCTCATGAATTGTACCTGCATTATATGGTAAGACTCTTCCATGTATATGCTACAAAACCATTGATTAGTTGGAAGTTCTAAATAAAGTAGTGCTCAATTCTTTGCAGTCCTTTCTGAAAGGTGTTCCCAGGATCAAATTTCCTTAAAACCAATGATAGAGAGCATCTTTACACACCCGTGTCCCCAAAATCCAGCAACTCAGAATTCCCCCTTTTCCACTAATCCCTCATTATGGGTTTGTTCAACCTCTAAAGCTAACTCTGTTCATGCCCTTTGTTGTCCTGTCATGTCAGTACCCTTTCTGACCCTTCATCATGACAAGCACACATCACTGACCATACTTAACATTCATGGTGGGTTATCTCAAGTGGTAAGATGTATAATTCAAATGAAAACAGTACCACTTTTATAGCACACACACAGTATTGCGTCTGTACATAGAAAAATACTCTAAAAAACAATTGTCATTTCACATGTGAAACATTTTGTTTTTCCCATAAATATGTGTGATTCGGGAGTTGGGATAGTGCCTAATCTATGGGATGTACAATTCAGCGTTCGAATCCCAGTCGGAACAAGATATTTTTCTCTTTCTCCAAAATGCCCAAATTGGTTCTGGGGCCCAAACAGTCTCCTGTTCAATGGATATGGGAGTTCTTTCCCATTGGTGAGGTGGGGGTGGGGAGTAAAGTGGCTGATGCATCAAGTTCACTGCCTCCGTCTAGTGCAGACGTTAAGAACAAGTGGTGCTGTATTTCTACTCCCTGTATGCCCACACTGTGGACAGGAACAACTGTACTATGTATAAGTGACTGAATTTCTTTAAATGAATATTATCAAAACATTTGGCTTTAGCAAATTGAATAATCAGTATACTGACCAGGCTATGAACTGGAAAACCAAGCAATTTTGGTTTAATTTCTGACCAAAAAATACAGAATGGATCTGGAGCCAACCCAGCCGCCTATTCAATGGCCAAAGCATGAGAATGACCAAGTGCTACCACCTAGTGCTGAAGTTAAGAGTGTATGGTGTTATTCCTTGTTTTTCCCCTATTTTCCTTCAGATGTACACAGGGACATCTTTACATTTACTATTTCAGTTTAGCAAACAGCTTGGTCATACAGTGAAGTTAACACAGACTATTCAACATGTGTAACAAAATGGACAATTTGAACAGTAATACCATATCACGTAATACTTGTTTCATTTGACGTGTACTGTACCACGATAATATGACCATATTCAGTAGTACAGGCCCCTTGAATCAGTTCTGTGACCTGCATATTACTAAGATCTCCAATTTCATATTTTTAATGTTACTGAGTATACTCTTTTAAGTGGAAATATATACAATTTTAAAAGAAGAAAAAAAAAAGTACCAAGGCAACCTTAATTAAATACATGATAACTATATTGTATATATATGTATATCTAATATAAATTATACACACTAATTTTATTGCAGTGATTCAGTAAAGTGTCCATAATGTCCATAATAAGGACAAATGCATAAGATTGATAGCTTTGACAAAAGTTACTGACACGAATTCAGCTGCAGTTTTATAGAATTTCAGATCATTCTAAACTGAGGGAGAGAGAACAGCCAAAATTAAGTGCTCAGTAATATACATATTAAAATGTAAGTATTACTATGACAAAATCAGTCTGAAAACTTCAGTCTGGTATTCTGTCAAGTTCTCAAGATGTATGGTAGAACTGCTCAAAGAGTTCAATTGGAAACTAAAAAGTAAAGTTCTGGACAGGGAGCAGCAGAAAAATGTGGATAATGTTTACAGATGGAGATCATCACAGCTGTGAACAGTATCCAGATAGGTCAATGGGTGTTGACTGTAACTTGTTCTGCCAGACATTGCCTAGGTACATAAAAAAAATGACTGGAGAAATGAGCTGGAACATGCTCCCCTACTCTACCATCATTCCCTTTAGTGCAGAATTCACTCCCATACAGTTTTTATCTCTTTGTGCATCTGAGGGAATCTATGGAATGCCAGATGTCTCAAAATCAGTAAACCAAGTAGCATACTCTATACTACTCCATGGAGCAGAGTCCTTCTTGAGAAGGTAACCAGTATTCAGCCAGTCAAGAAATTCCCTGCATTTAATTGAACCCGAAGGTTCATTACCGCATTCACAAGTGCCCACCACCTGTCCATATCCTGAGCCAGCTCGACCCAGTCCATACCCCCATATTCCACTGCCTGGAGATCCATCTTAATATTATCCTCCCATCTATGCCTGGATCTCCCAAGTGGTCTCTTTCCCTCAGGTTTCCCCACCAAAACCCTGTATATGCCTCTCCTCTTACCCATATGTGCTACATGCCCCTCCCATCTCATTCTTCTTGATTTTATCACCCAAACAATATTGGGTTAGGAGTACAGATCATTAAGCTCCTCATTACATAATTTTCTCCACTCCCGTTACCTCAACCTTCCTAGGCCCAAATATTCTCCTCAGCACCCAATTCTCAAACACCCTCAGCCTCCGTTCCTCCCTCAATGTCAACGACCAAGTTTCACACCCATACAAAACAGGCAAAATTATAGTTCTGTATATCTTAAGCTTTAAATTTTTGGATAGCAAACTAGAAGACAAAAAGATTCTGCACTGAAGGACAGCAAGCATTCCCTGACTTCAATCTGCTCTTAATTTTTTTTCCTGAATATAATTTGATTTGTTAAGGTTGTTCCCTTGTTCAACTCTTCCACCATTTCAAATGATCTTCATATTGTGACTGCGTCCTGCATTCTGATCTCGAGACATGAGCATGTACTTAGTTTTATCAGTATTTACTTCTAGTCCAATCTCCTTACTAGCCACTACCAAAGCTTCTGTGTTTTCCTTTATAGTATGAATGCTTCCTCCCAATATATTAACATCATCAGCATAAACCACATATTGCTGTAAAAAGGGAATGATGCACCTTTTGAACACAGTGGGTGAAAACGTCAACTTTTTCACGGATTTCGGAATTTGTAAGAAATAACACATTTTTGCATGATACAACTTTTAACAATTTCTGTAATTATCACCCTAATTTAGCTAGAGATCTCTTTAATAACGAATAAAATGACACTGTCCTACATCACATGCCTAGGTGTGAAACAGTCAGCTTCAGCCACCACCAAAGTTGCTATCTAACAAATTATCAGATTTCATTAAACTCAGAAGGGGTCAAGTTCAAAATGTGACTTATGTGTACTGACCTGACTCCAGTGTAACTATGTCTTTATTCTAACTCATATTACAAGCCACTTTATACGTAGTCTCCATAATGAGATAGGCTGTACATCAGGAAATACGAGACTGAAACTTCCATTTGTATCAAATCTGGCAGTGTTTTTTTTAACATACAGTACAATACCAATTGTCTGTTGCAAAAACACTGCTTCAGGTGTAGTGTGTACTGCCACCTGAGCCTGTCAAATGTGGGTGAGCATAAAGCATTCTAGCCAAAGATCATTGAACTATATCTGATGTGTGTACATTCTGAAAGCAGATAGATGACTAGGAACCAGAGGCAAAAGTCAGCTTATGTAGAGATCAGCAAGTTACCTGACAGCAAGCCTGCATTTCAGAGCTCTTGTAAAATATGGTCAAAACTGAAGGCAAAGACTGACATGGATGACTTTGACAACCACTGCACGCATACCACCTGTCAGAAAAGTGACGGTGAATGACGAAAGGAGCAGTGAAGGTTTTAAAGCACCGACACCTTTCATATGAAATTGTAGGCTGTGCTATATGCATTGCAACATGACCAATGGAACAAACCTCCCCACCCCACCACCAAGACTAAGCACAGAAAAAATGTACTGTTTGACCACACCTTCTGCAGGCACTCCAAACCTCACCCCAAACAGGTCAGTATGGTGCAGAAAGAGGATGAAGGCTAGTTCACATACTACAGAGTGGCCCAAAAAAATGTATACACTCTTTACTCATCAGTATCTTTGGAATAAGTTATGACAGTGTTTGGATGCCGATGGTGGCCACTTCGAACACCTACACTGAATCCAAAACTCAAGGACATCTCTCATATCAATTTTGCTTTTGTATAAATACAGTAGTTACGATTACAGAGTAATATTTTTCATGTCAAAGTGTGTATACATTATTTTGGGCCACTCTGTATTTATGTAAAATTGGCAGCCAGAGATAATTTGAGCACACACATCTGGTATTATACTGTGTTCTGTAATATATATATATTTTATTATTTTATTCATGATTAAGTAATAGGTTATGAAGATAATAGTGATAATGTGACAATTCTGTATCTTACTTTGCAATTGACATTACCCAGAGCACACAAAATGTCTTCATTTCACGTGTGTGATGACTTCAAGATTTCAAAAATATCTTGAAATGCAGCTCTCAAACAGTCTATGTAGCCTGGACCGTCTCTTGCTGGGGGGTAACTGGTCACAGCAGCACCAAGAGAATCATCCCATATGCAGTAACTGAATAAAACACACCACAGATAAACATGTATACTAAGTATATCAAACATATTCTTAAGAAGACATACCACGCTTCAACCAGATGCAGCAATTAATTACAGGTTTATTGCTCCTGATGATGGGCATAAGGATGCCCGAAACATGTTGAGCGGTATCTAAACGACAGACAATAAACCTGTAATTAATTGCTGCATCTGGTTGGTTGATTCGTTTGAATCTCACAGCAATGCTCATAAAAATTCATGTCTCAGACATGATGCCATGTTGACTGGTAGGTAGTTACTGAAGTTCTGGAGGGGTCTTCTGCACCCACCTTCAGGGCGCAAGCAGTTCAACAAGAGTAAACGGGTTGCTTAGACCCTGAAGACAGATACAACAAGCCCCTCCTAAATGTTGGTAACTATTTAACACTCTACTGAGTGGAATATCACAGAAGACTGGAATCTTTTAACCCTACAGACTTGTTCCCCTACTAGTTATTGCGACCCTTCAAACTTTCACCTTTACGAACTACACAAACGTCTCCTTTACTGCATATGATATACTATCTTGTTCCTATTATCTCAGTCCTTCCTGCAATCATTCTTCATGGCACAGTGTGACCATGCTGTGAGATGCATAGAGAGGTTCAACAGCACTGTACATTTGTAGTAGTTCACTGAATTACTGGATCTTATAAAACTATTAACTTTTTATAGCTCTCCCACAATATGGTAAAGAAATACAGTGAAGATGCAGATTACTATGACACATAATTTACACAGAACCACTTGCATGAAGAGTTAAGACTTTAAATTTTCCAGTTGAAGTTTATTACAAACAAAACAATGCATGTTTTAATGTAGTAAAGCTGATTAACCTCTGAAAGACATGCAAATGTACACAGAAAACACCCGCAGAAATTCATTTTATATATTCAGGCAACAAGGAAATTTACAGCATTTTTACAAGACATGAAGCATTATTTTCTGTTTTATTTTTTACAAAATGCCGCTTATTTCGTAATTTTATCTTTTCCTGTTTAAATAATACATTTTTCATAAACTGTGCCCTAAAATTTAAATACCCACCCCCCATCATATAAACATTAAAATAAGCAATGAATGGGCGATAATATTTCCAGACATTGGTTTCGAGGTCACTGCATAATCTGTTCAGAGAGAGGGAAAGAAAAAAATAAAAATAAAAAAAGGAAGGAAAAAAAAAGAAAGGGAAAACTGAAAGATGAACAAGAATGTGGTGGGTATGACAGGCTCCAGGACTTGGCATGAAAAATATGGAGCGAGGTCAGTTACCTAAGGCAAGAGAGGAGTAACATAAACACAGTGAGATAACACAAACTGATCACTGACGATGCACCATTCAACCTTCCTCCAATTAGCATCACAAAATGGAAAACTGCAGTAAAGAAATTATTCAGATTATATAGCTCAAAGATGCATATTACAAACCTATTATTAACACAATAAAAACTGCATATCTAATTGAAAGGTGTGATTACGCATTACAGATACATACTAAGAATGAAAGACATGCGTATTTTGTAAAAACTGACACCACACCAGAAGATACATGAAATAAACTTATCAAGAGCTAGAAGATACAAGAATCATTCTCTGTGTAAACTGATATGTACCATATTTACTCAAATGCAAGATGAGGATTTTCCCTGAAATTTGGCACCAAAATATGTGAGGATCTCTTAAATTCAGGTATGAGATGCCAAACCGTACTGCACAAAACTGGATCATGCAGAGCCGAAAAAAGGCCTGCATCGCCAAATTGTCATGTGAGATTTGCGCTGTTCAGGGATATTACATAGCACAGAGTGGTAATTCCTTACCTACATTTTGAGGCAATGGATCAGTCCCGTCTTCAAAGGTCAACAAATCAAAACGAGACAAGAGACCATGACTGAGGCTAACTGACACAATATTTTTTGGGACTTTGTCCATCATCTAATTTTTTTAAGAAGAATGATGTCTTGGAAACTGGATCTGTTTCTGTTTTCAGGCAAAGAAGCATCTAACCTGGTGTAGCTCTTAGATTGAACTATTCTCAATCACTGTGCACCATCGAAACAGTAACTTGTTAAGATAAGTACCTGAGAACAAATCTAGTCCAAGGGTAGTGAAAGGGAAATGGCAATTGGAAAACTAAAAACAAATACAAGGCTCAAAAATAAAACCTGGTTCAATCCACAAAATAAAAAGCATAAAAAGCCAAGAATTCACACTGATCAGACCATACACACAACACAAATTCCAGATAACAAGTAGGAAAATTCTTAAAACCACTAACAAAATCTGTGGAGCAAATTGTGAATCTTCTTCATGGGTTTATATAAGTTTATACACCAAGAAATACAAATGTATTATTTAGTCAATGTGGATCATAACAGTATGGCAGCATATTTCACCAGAAGTGACTGTGAAGGGTTTTAAGATGTGCTGCATATCCAATGGAACAGATGAGACTGATGATGATATATTTTGGAAGGGTAGTGCAGAGGAATGGAATGCTAAGAGTTAGTCTGAGGAAGATGAAGGCACCCACTGTGAAGACGGAGACAGTGACACTGATTGGTAAAGGTAGATAATATCTGGCATGCTTTGTGTATTAAGTGTATGCAATTAACAGTAAAATATTTTTCTTATCAGAGGTTCTGTTTTGGGGGGGTTATCTTAGATTTGGATAAATACATTTTCCCTTGGCAGACATGTTTTATATGGGGGTTCACCTTGGATTAGAGTTGTCTTGCATTTGGGTAAATGCAGTATTACAATATGCATGGTGTATAGAAGAGCACTGAGTTACTTAGTATATTAAATGGCAATCGCTTTAATATCAACTGAAGTTCCATATTAAAGTTTTAAATGTGATTGCTTGATTAATATTTCTGTAAATCTAATTCCAGTGCCATTATTTTAAACCCCCCCCCCACCATTTAGTCACTTTCTGTTGGGTTGCTTATGCTTACTTGCCAGCTCATTCCCACACTCTGTGTCGGAGTGGTCGTGAGATCCCTAGGTCACATGCAGTCATTCTGCATATTTATATATAATAAATACAGTTGCAACAAGTGAAGTGTCATTAGAAATTCAGAACAAAGATTCCTCATGCAACAGTTCCACATAGAAAAGCCATTTAAAAAAACAATAAGCTTTGGATCAACAGGTTCAATTTTACACAGCAAGAGAACAGGCAGAAAGAAGACACATGCTGAGGAAGAACTCCAAGCAACTAGTGCCAGACAGGACGCACTTCTAAGAAAATTGTTGGCATGACTTGCACAATGCCACAGGTTTAAATCACACAAAGACACTACATTTTGGTAAAAGTAAGCCTCACAATTACAGAGTATAATCTCTGTTCACAAATTCATAAGGGTCTCACAGTTAACCTTTTAAATCCTGAATTAAATCCCATCTGCTATTTGCTGGCATTATTAGCTCACCATTTTCTCCATGTTAGAAGGATAAGGGTTAAATCATTAACCCTTAGGCTACTAATGTCATATATATATATATATATATATGGAGCGCCTATTCTTGATGTTTCTAAATCACACACAAC
>Ga0268261_10004170_pt1 | contig 10784 bp, 6 predicted proteins | sample TergutNc150P1_FD_190353 | JGI IMG/M metagenome (GOLD analysis project Ga0268261, IMG submission 190353) | Nasutitermes corniger P1 segment gut microbial community from laboratory colony in Florida, USA - Nc150 P1 (SPAdes) (version 2) | ecosystem: Host-associated > Arthropoda: Insects > Digestive...
AGTGGCAACAAATAAGCAACAGCTGGGGATACCCCTGATGATGGGCTGATAGAGGCCCGAAACATGTAGGGAAGAGACGTATAAATAAAGAAATATTACAAAAGAAAGTGGCATCTGTTGGTAACTCTTATCATAATTACATAACGTTGTTTGTAAGTAAGATTTAGAAAATATCTTTTGTAAGTCAAATGTACAAAAATTTGTTTTTAAGTAGAGATTTACAAAATGTTGTTTGCAAGTCACATTTACCAAATGTTGTTTGTAAGCCAGATTCATATAATGCTCTTTGTAAGTCATATTTACAAAATGTTGTTTGTAAGTCAGATTCTTATAATGTTGTTTGTAAGTCATATTTACAAAATGTTCTTTGTAAGCCAGATTCGTATAATATTGTTTGTAAGTCATATTTACAAAATGTTGTTTGTAAGCCAGATTCGTATAATATTGTTTGTAAGTCATATTTACAAAATGTTGTTTGTAAGCCAGATTCGTATAATGTTGTTTGTAAGTCATATTTACAAAAAGGTTTTTTTTATAAGTCAAGCTTACCAAATATTGTTTGTAATTCAAATTTACAAAATGTCGTTTGTAAGTCAAATTTAAAAAAATGTTGTTTGTAAGTCAGATTTGCAAATTGTCGTTTGAAAGTCAAATTTACAAGGTGTTGTTTTAATCCAATTTGCGAGATATTTGGGCTAAGAACTTTGGATTTTGTGTAGCTTAATATTTTTAACGTAAAGGAAATTAATTAAGCGTGTAAGTCATAAGTTATTTAAGTAAATGTACGAAAACGTACGAACATGTAGCAGCACTGAAGTCCCAGTGCATTTAATTGATAACGAACTGATGTTTCATCCTCCGTTTCTGTTGACATAACCTTCTGTTACGATATACGAGAAGGTAAGGTAATGACTCTTTGTTCTTCTCGTTGCGTATGAATGCAGATTTGTTCCATTTTCTATTGGTCTTGATGTCGTTTCCGGTGGCTGCACCGTCTAATGCGTGGGTCTGTTGCCGCTCGCTTGCTGGTATTGCAGGTTCGAAATCCGCCGGGGTAACGGATGTCCGTCTGATTCAATCTACACATTAGGACCAACAAACTCTTTGTGTGAAATGCGTTTATCGCATGTTATTAATTGCCTACATGTTTCCATCTCTGTCGCGGCCATCATCAGGGTAATTTACAAGACTACAAATAGTCCAAATACTAAATGAAACACTGTCTCTTGTGAGTGTCTTGTGTTGTCATGTAGAGGTCTCTGCGACAGGCTTATCCTTCGTCCAGGGAGTGCTACCGAGTGTTTGTGTGTGTGTGTGTGTGTGTCATTGATTATGGTCAGGTACAACAATAACCCTGAACACCTACAAAGCGTGGGTAGAAGAGGTCAGAATAAGAAATAAATCAAGGAAGAAAGAAACACTTTCCAATTAAGAGTATATAACATATGCTCGCAGCAGTGACAAAACAAGGAGTGTGTGTTTACTTGCACCGGTCAGCGGAGTACGGAGACATGTCGTGTATGTCGTAACAGAATGTAATGCGCAGAAATGGAAAATTCAAGTCAATTATTTCTGTCCATGTCGCAACAGCCCCTAGTTGGTGTGCAGATTATGGAGGCTTCACGATCACACTCAGACACACCATTCTCGTTAGGATCCTCTGGACGAAGGATCAGTCCGACGGATCGGCCTGACGCAGACACATCGATCTGACCACACACAACGTTCACGAGAGACAGACATCTATCTCCTTGGCGGGATTGGAACCCACAATCCCAGCAAGCGAGTGGTCGCAGACCCACGCGTTAGACAGCGCGGCCACTGGAACCGACAGACAGACCCACCACTTACATATATTTATTAAATAATAAGTATATATTGTTACTGATACTTCGTGATACTTTGGCTTCATTACGTTCAACGCATTTAATCAAAACTGGGATCTGCAAATCGTCACCTTCTGTTGCCGCACGCTACAATATTCCTTTAAGATAATTTTAAGTGCAGTTACCTGATGATGGCCGGAAGCTTGGCCGAAACATGTAGTAAGGATTGATGTTTGAATACACATTAACACAGACGTGGCCAGCTAGTTGTTATTACAGCTTTTGTACGAATTCACAACTTGATGTAAGAAAAATAGTCTGCCGTTTTTACGTGTGTTTTGAAATAGTGTCTTAGTAAAAAACAAAAACATGTACCTGCTGTATATTTAGATAAACTTCAGAATCCTGTGGATTTATTCACAGCGATATTCACCATAAACTGACCAACTTTTGTGGATAAACCTGCCTTTCTCTCTAAGTTGTTAAATAGCATCGACTGTGTTAATTGGTCATCCTGTTGAAGCTTAATTTGAAGACCTTTTTGCCAGGCAGTTAATTCTAATTAGCAACAGCAGTAAATTGTAAAACGGGGCGTATTAATTCCGCCTCCAAAAAATAAATGGAAGTTACAAATTTTTAAAATTAATTTAGAATATTTGTCAATTGTGACTTTCTAATTACCAAAGTTACAATTGTGGGTGTCAGAACCTCGTAAGAGTTGAAAAAATGACTTAAATATATATCTGGTCTGCACTCTTTTTCTTCCAGACGGGTTACACTTACAGCCTCGCAATTTTTGTAGGTGTCTCGAAATCACAACTACAGTAGACGTATTTGTTACATTAACTGCCTATTCCTACACTAATAACATTTGCTAGGGACGTTAAAGTTACAGGTTACAAATTTATGAACTTCAGGAACAGGGGATTGGACGTACATTAAAAATTATATTTCTATTTTGGATAGAAGAGTATGTGCACTGTGTATAGTGTGGTATAGCACAACTAATTCACGCGCAGATGACATTAATGAGCTTAGGCTGATGTCAGAAGTCGGGAGAATGCGCGAAGTCGTATGTCGCGTGTATATATCCCTTTTTTGCAGTCAGAGCAGTGGAGGTGCCAGAATTGGTCTGCTTAGGTAGCAACTGCAATCATGTGCCTGAGAATGTAGGGCTGTAATTTTTGTGAGACTCGCGCTGAAGTTTGTCATGCAAAATAAAGGGGACTTTTCGGATTTAATCCTGATATATCATCGATTGCACTTTTACGGGCATTTACACTTGTGAATAATTGTTCAACATATTAGTGTCACTTGTCAGCTGTCCGCGACTGCTTATTCAATACATTCGCAGCTACCCTCTACATTGGAGGCCGTTCCTCCATCCGCGACCTGAGGACTCGCCATGCCGTGGTGACAGAGAAACACTTATCACGGAATAATAATAAAAATATATGACACAATGAAGTGCAGCCAAAAATATCAAGTATCAACTTAAAACCAGCTTCAAAAAGTGGACAAAGAAAAATCCCTGGCCGTAGCTCAGGGCATGTAAGGAAAAACAGAGAGTTCAATAATAGCAGCCCCAGATCAAGCACGCAGTATGTGTTATCATCAGAGAAACATAAAGCAACCAGCTGATAGCAAACGTAAAATGTGCTGCAATGCAAAAGAACACACAAAACATATTGTTCAGGAATGCACAATACTGGTGCAATCTGAATACACTAACAGACACCATAAGGTGGCTGGTTACATCCCCTGGACGGTGTGTAAACGTGTGGGGTTACAGGTCACTGACAGGTACTGTGCACATGTACCTGAGAGGATCTTAAATGTCACCGGTACCACTATTATATGGGACGTACCGGCTATCACAGATCGAAAAATACAAGCAAACCGACCTGATACAATACTGCATGATAAAAAACGAAAGACTTGCCTGCTGATCGATATAGCCTTACTAGTTGATTCAAATGTTAACACAAAAGAAACTGAAAAAATACCCAAATTCAAAGACCTGGAGATCGAAGTCAGCAGGATGTGGAAAGTGAGGACAAAAATTGTGCCAGTTATAATTGCAGCATTAGGAACAATTTAAATGGGGTTAGATCAGGACCCTAAGTTACACCCTGATCTTCGGTCAGCCATAGAGCTACAGAAGATCACAATATTGAGCACTGCACACAGCAATCGTACAGTGCTGAAGGAAATTGCTTTGATCTGTTGCTGGGATATGAACTTACTAGACGACTGTCACTTGACAACTAACAGGCGCGAATAAATTCCAGGTACGTGATTTCAGGCTTCTGTCGCGAAGAGGATGAGAACTGCGCTCTTCTGGGTTATTACGCAGCGAGTAGCGTTAATTTATTTTAGATTCTTGGCCCCTGAAGATGGGAGCGATAACTTGTCTCAAAAGTCGGTAAGAAATTACCACTACTTGCTGCGTAATAACACAGGACAGCGTAGTTCTCAAATGAAGAAAATAGCATTAATATACTATTAATAAAGAAGTGCGCGAAAGTTATGCAGGAATTCAGTGATCGATTATTTAGAAACAGGACCAGAAGTTTATAGTTAGAGACAGTACTCCTAGAACTTTGTCGAAAACTGTTGGGTTCAAAAGAAGTATAGCGAGAGATAATTGCCAAATTATTCCATAATTTTCAAGGGGCACTTACTAAAACGAACAAAGTAAGGCTGCTTTTGTGATCTTAGAATAGTTGTAGCCACAAGAAACACTTCTCAGCACAATATTCGAGTTTTTAGTGCCTTGGCAGATCTAAATATTTCATTACAGCAGCACGTTGAGTCATCTTGACATTACGGGTCTCATAAGGTAAAAATCACTGGAGTGTAAATGTTCCCCGTCATGTTGCATAATGTCTAGTCGTGACGCAAGATTCAACACGTATAATAAGTTACGAGACAGCCGAACGTCTCGCTAAATAAGGACAGGTGTACCGCAGTGGTCGTCACAGAAAGGCGACGCGTTCGTCAGCTGTCCTGCCTAAGTCCACATCACGTTCTCCTAGTGACAGACTAAGTAACTAAGTCAATAACATGTTAGATAGCTAAGTAACTAACTGAAAGTAACTGACTAATTATCTGCCTCCATGGGGAACTCATTCTTTATGCAGAAGCTAATAGTTGCTCAGATAGTGTAGAAATTCCTCACGCCTTATAGCACCCGAAAGTTCATTACCTTGTGCACAAAAACACATCACTTGTCCCTATCCCGAACCAGAAACGTCTAGTCCATAAAAATGTAAATTTCTTTAAGATCTATTTTAATATTATTCTCCCTTTTTCGTCAGGCATTGCGAGTGGCCCATTTCCTTCAGGTTTCTCCACGAAAACTCTGCATGTATTTCTGTTCTCACCCATACATGCCACATGTACAGCCCACGTAATTATTTTTACTTTGATGATCCGAATAATATGTGGTGAAGAATAAAAATCAAGAAGGCCCATAGTGAAAATTTTCTCCACTCTCCTGTTTCCCATCCCTCTTTTTAAGCCCAAATACCTTCCTCAGGACCCTATTCTCTAAAGCACTTGATATATTTTCCTCCCTCATTGTGAGGGGTCAGGTTTCACGCTCACATAGAAACACGGAAAACATACTTCGTAATTGAATAGAGTTTAGTCGCTGTATTCTTAGTAAAAGGGTTGACGCATGATCGCATTCATCAAATAAGATTTGTAATTATCCAGCCATATCTTCAAATTAGAATGGATTATGATCTCAAAATACAAGTCTATTCGGTTATAGTCTACGTTAAGTGTTGGTATAAAATAGGTTGAAATATTTGAGTAATATATGTATATATATATATAGTGGTGGTTTCTTCAGATATATCATTTTGTGTCTGTGTATATATATAGTATATATATATATATATACACTTCGTTCAAAAACATTTACAGAAATGTGAATGCAGGAATACAGACTTGGGCGCAGCATCTACGAACGGAAGTGTCTGAAAGAAAGACAAATAAAGGGTTGCACACAATATTACAATTCATCGCTAAGGTAGCACACACATCCTGAAGACCTCACCGTGGTTGTCTGGAAGGGTAAACCTGAGTCAAGCCCGTCAGAGGAGAAAGCGTGTTTGTGCCATGGAACTGCCAGTAGTGGAGGAGATTACAATAAATATGACACGAACAGATATGATAATTTTTTTGAAACAAATACGTAACAGAAATAGACAGAAGTCTCAAACAGTGTAAGACCGAGCTTCTGACGGTAATGTTGCGCTGGGTAGACCGGTAGTTTGCTATTAGAGGGTTCCGTCCAGTCGCGCTGCGTGTGATATTTATGGAGCTTTGTGAATTTCTCTGTCAGTATCATTCTGCCAGTGCTCAATGCTCATTTTGTTTACACGCTAGTGTTATCTGAAAAACAATAAGCGAAATCTAGGAACCTGAAAAAGTGCGTTTTCTGAAATCAGGAATCTATGGGTGGAAAATTAAGTTCATTTTTGGTTTTTAAAGAGTTCATACTTGGTATATGCCTTTAGTTTAGCATTCTTTGTGTATCTAAAATTATGTCTATTATTTATCTTCTTTTCCTGCAGCCTCTTCTCTTTATATGGTTCAGCTACGACATCCTATTTGGCTTTTCACTGTTCTACAGAACGTGATTTAATTCTAGGAATTCCAGTAGCTTCTCGAAGTTGTGATGGTATAAAATATATTCTTGCTAGCAAAATGGCCTCTTATTGTAGCTTTGAGTGTATTTATAACCTTGAACTATTGTCGATGTCCTCTTTCGAATTTGGTCACTTTTAGCTCGACTTTAAACCTGTCTTGCATGTACCTGCGGTGCGTGTGAAAGTGAAAGGCCAAGCAAAATGTGAAGGCTGCATAGCTGAAGTTCCAAAAACTGTTACATTCTACTGCCTGTGTTAGGTTCAGGCCGCTTCTGGTTGTAAAGACACTTGAAGTTTATTTGTTACTCAGGTGCACAATCTTATGAAATACCAGAGTTACGGTATTCTGAACGTGACGTCATGTAATCTGAGAGAAATTTACGGATGTTTCCGATAAACCTCTTATCTCCTTCTTCAGAGTGGAAAAATTGGATTGCTTATCTTAACAGTGGTGGTTTTCTCAGGTACATCGTTGTGTGTGTATATGTATATTTGTATAAACATATAAATGTGTATATACATTTACTCCAAAACCAAAACTTTCAGACCATCTCTGGAGCACACCTAACCAAACCGGGCTTCTTCTCCGGTGTTAATTCGGCCGGGGCGTAAATTTAACCACTCATTTCCATCTAGCGTCGAGGTTAAGAATGAGTGGAGCCATACTTTTACGTCCCCTATATGACTTCATAGCGTGGACAGGGAAAAACTTTACCTTTATATATACAATGTGTGTGTGTGTATGTATATATAGGATGGGGAAAACCTGGATGCCCTTACTTCAAGAGGTGATAGGGAAGACCGAAACAAAAAATTTATTATCAAGGAACTGTATGTCGTAGATGCGTTCTTGCTGCGCCACAGACTGTCAAATTTGGTCTGACTAAAGTTAGAAATCAAACAAAACCACTGACATATTCTGAAAGAAAGTTGTATTTCGTACCAGTTTAGAGCAGATGTTCAAACGTACGGCCTCAACAATACGGAAAATAAGATGCTCTTCAGAATCAGCTGACGAAGTGTAAATCAGGGCTTTAATGTGACCCCATAGGAAGAAGTCCATTAGTGTGAGGGCCGGTGACCTGGAAGGTCAAGCCATTGGCTCGCCGCGTCCAATTCAGTGATTGTTGTACTCGTAAGTGGCGGTAAGATGTTGATTCTGAAGAGGATCTCATTTCCCACAACGGTCAGGCAGCAGTAATGACTATCAGGCAGCAACCTGGCATTTTTGAGCGCACAGGTTAACCCCTCTTGCGTCGTTGTCGGCTGTGTATCGAAGTCGGTGGCCGTAATTTTATACATCTGCTTTAAACTGGTAGGAAATATACTTTTTTTCTCAGAACACCGGTGGTTTTGTTCGATTTCCAACCTTAGACCGAATTGGACGTTCTGTAGAACTGCAAGGACGCGTCTCCGACATACAGTTACTTGACAATAAATCTTTGTTATACTTGTAGACCCCTCAGTACCTGTTAAAGTTTGGGCATCAAATTTTTATGCACTCCATATATATCAAGCCATGACAAATGATTTTCAAATGGACACGAAGAACGTCGCTATAAACTCAGTTAACTGGCAGTACTAACAACGTAGGAGTATTTCGCAGAGTGCTAAGAAAAGTGCTGGGCTTAAGTGGGAGGCTGTAAATTATTACTGGATAATAATGCATAATGAGTAGTTTCATGAGCTTCATTTCTCGCCTGAAGTTGTCGGGTGAAAACTCAAGCGTACTGTAACAAGCAGGTCATGTGGCACGTAAGGGGTAGAAAAGAAATTCGTGCAGGTTTCTTAATGGGGAAAAAAGAATGAAAGGTACCACCTGAATGACCTTAGGCATACATTGGAGGATAAAATTAAAAATAATTTTTCATGAATTTGGGGACTGGCTCCAAAATATTTGGGAAGCTTCTTGGGTACCCGAGGAAATCTAGCTTTATAAAAAAGAACTTAATTAAATTAATCAATAAGAGGTGCCTAAACCCGAACTCTGGCCTTTTGTCTTTACTGTCAGTACATCTGGTCACCAGCGTTTAAAGTGGACTTTTGTCTGCCTGTCTGCCAGCCAGGAGAAACGTGATAAAGTCTATAAGAGCCGGTTGCGAAATGGTTAACAGCGCGTATATTATGAACATCTATGATATAGGTTAGTGCTGTTCAACCTTCTCTTCTGCAGCATTCACTCATACCGCCAGGCACTGAATAAGTTAATAACGTAGACTTTGTCCCTTTCGTGCTAACCTTGTACATAAGTCATAGATATTATTTAATTTCTTTTTCTGTTGACCGTGCATCTCGGTATAATCCTTGTAAATAACCAACTTGACCCACATTTCTTTTTTTATGTATGTTTATTTCTATTTTCTTGATGTTTCGGTAGCCATGTACCCATCATCAGGAGAATTAATTGTATCAGTAGGACATCTGGTATATGTTACTCTGTATAGATAACCGTTTGGTGTGCGGGTTTGGATGAGAATTTTTAATTTTCTTTGAAATACACTTCAACAGATTTTAGTAATGTGATAACATATCTAAAATTCAATTATGAAAAGCACGATAATTCCGAAATAACTTGGCGTATCACCAGACGACCCTCCGCACACCACCAGTTGTACACTTACCATCGATTGACAAGCACAAAAGTAGATGCAGGTAGTTCTTAAAAGCCCTTGCATTTCTTCAGTTCCGAGGTCTTCCTGCTAGTCCCAGTGGCCGCCCGTTCTAAGGTGTGGGTCTGCGGCCGCTCTCCTGCTGAGATGGTGTGTTCGAATCCCGCCAGGGCATGTCTGCCTGTTGTGATGTGTGTTGTTAGTTAGAGGTCTCTGAAACGCGCCGATCCGCCGTCCAGAGGAGACCTACCGAGTGTATGTTTCAGAGTGTGATCAGATGTAATAATCACCCTCCACACCTACAATGAGTAGGCAAAAGAGGTCAGAATAAAAAGAAACAAATTTTCTCCACATTTCTGCATGAACACTAAAACACTCTTATTTATACCAGTCACATAGTCATGTGCAGTGCGTAAAGTGGAATACCTCCCTAACGGAACACTTCGGCAGAACCAAGCATGCGCATCGACAAAAATAAGTACTCTTTAGACCTCAATTGTTGTAATATTATGTGAAAAAAGTTGAAAATATTTGCTTTTTCTGGTCGTTATTTTGGCTGTCTTGCCAGTAAGTTTTAAGTAACTTTTTCACTCTTTAAGCGAATGCAAAATGTGTTATAGCGCCAGTATTTGACGTGACAAATATAATTTGTTACTGCCTGTCGTCCGAACAGCCAAAAGGTCGCACGTGCGGTCGGAGAGCTACGCAAAATGACGTAAGATATTTATCAGCTAAAATAAAAACTTGTTGTATAGAATAGCACCTTCGAGACAGGCGTCGTGATATGTAAGCATATTGTACTATTAACCCCGTACTTAAACACGAACAAATACCGAATTTTTCACAATTTTAATATGTGTTCCTATGATTCTAAAAAATTAGTGTTACCTGACGTAGCAACAACTGGTTGATTGTTGTGGTGAAACCCCATTTGCCTTCTCCGGTGCACGATCTGGGTCTTTATGCAGTATGGTCTTTGTGTAGGGAATCCATGTGGTCTGATAGCAGTGTAATGTACGACATTTTAAAGAATAGCACATTATGGCTCAGTAAAACCAGTAGGTACAGCGTACTTAATTTATATACAGGTATATTAAAGTGAAATTTATATGTACTTTAAACTACATTTTTCTTCTTTCTTTTTTTCATTCCTAGTGTTACGTCTTCTGCCTAATTTTTAGAAATTTGGAGGGATATTGTTGCACCTCATCGTAATTAGTAACACATACACACTCGGTGAGAATCCTGTGAAAAAGGGATCGGCTTTTCGCAGAGACCTTCCTTACCTGCACAATACAATATTGATAAGAGACAGATAAATATATACCAGCGGGATTCGAACAGTCATAAGATGCGAGCGGCCGCAAACCCACGCCTTGGACCGAGAAGCCACCGGAATCGGCTGTATTAAATTCTACTATGATAATATCGATTTCTTTCGACTGATCACATAAGTCTTCAGGGTGTGAATTTCTGAGGTAAATTTTTAATACATACATTTCTTGTACAAGTTTTAAGACTATTTATCCTCCGTGCCATGGCGCAGGTATTTAGTCCTCGGCCTCTCTCCACAAAGGCCCTGGGTTTATCCTAGACCAGTATATGTGGAATTTTTGGTTGGTATTGAGACAGGCTCTGCTCCGATTATTTCGGCTTTCCCGGTCAGTATCGTACAGCAATGTACCATA
>Ga0268261_10004171_pt1 | contig 10783 bp, 9 predicted proteins | sample TergutNc150P1_FD_190353 | JGI IMG/M metagenome (GOLD analysis project Ga0268261, IMG submission 190353) | Nasutitermes corniger P1 segment gut microbial community from laboratory colony in Florida, USA - Nc150 P1 (SPAdes) (version 2) | ecosystem: Host-associated > Arthropoda: Insects > Digestive...
GCTATATGCTATTACTATATTGTTGTACTTAATATTTGGTTTATCAACATATTTCAGTTAGCTGAAATTAAATAACATAGCACATGTTTTAGCTGTATTTAAGACAAGTTCATTGTCAAAAAGCCATGCTTCATCTGTGTATAGAACAAACTTGGAACATTGCACATATCCTGGTAAATCATTTACGTATAACAGAAACCACATTGGTCCTAATACTGAACCCTGGGCAACTACTTAAGTTCTTTCTCTGTACAAGGAAGAGTATCTGCACAGGGTATTATGGCTACCAATTTTTGCAATTTCAACAAATGTAATACAATTTACCAAATTGGATTGAAACCAAAATTTCAGCACTCCCCTTATTCCACAAATTTCCAATTTGACCAAAAAAAATTGATGGTTTAGGACATCACAAGCCTTGGAAAGTTCCAGAAATATTACTACAGCATTCAGGTGATCATACAGCACCTCTAATATTCATTAATTCAGCAGTCTGTCTTACTACAGGTCCAAAGCCTCTTCCAAAGTGAGCTCTACACATTTGTGCGATCCAGAGCTTCCTCCTTCAAATGTGAGTATCCTCACCTTTCCTTAAGGTTATACAATAGGTTCCTACGTCTTCTTCCTTGTCTTCCTGTCACTTCTATCCCCCCTTGTATCTTTCTTTCATTAGCCTGTTGTAGAAGGCAGTTTTTACACAAAATGTGACCAATCCAGTTCGCCTTCCGTTTACGTATTCCATGTAGGATATTCCTCTGCTCCTTGACTCTAAACAATACTTCATTTCTCACATGATCAGTCCAACTGATCTTTTCCAACCTTTAATATACATTATATAAAATAGTGAGCAGTTTCTGTTGATCTACCTCCTCTGAATCCATTTTGTGAATGAGTAAGAATATCATACTTGTGTACAAAAGGATAAGCCTGTTAAACATTTCTCTAATATTTTTCAAAAACCCGATAACATTCATATGGGTCTACAGTTTTTCATATATTGTTCATCACCATTTTTAACCATAGGTCGTATTTTAGCTTTTTTTTATATCAGGAAAATATCCAGTTGGAAAAAAAAAATGTAATATGTGGACCAAGGCAATAGAAATAAACTGCACTCATTATTTTTACTATTAATTCTGGAACATCATTAAACCCAGCTGATAGAAAACTCCTGTGTATATTTATCACACGTTTAAACTCGTTTCTCAGTAATGCCTGAGGTGAACTTGGCGTGCTTGCATGTGGTCTCAATCGTATTTGTGTGAGCAAAAACCGTGTGTGAATCCATGAAACTGACACTGTGCTCGATGGTGTGGTATGTGAGTCCTTCACTTCCGAGACGAAAGTTGGAACCCCAGCATTCATTGACGATTGTAGTGACGGGTATGATACATACATACATATTCATTCACAGATCCATTATCCGCACAAGTCGCACTGAACATTTTATTCGTCTTGAAAAGAGCTAAATTGCAGTATGCAATCAAGTCAAGTACACTCCTTAATGATGACGAGCAATGTCTCTATGGAGCGTTCAGCCGCAGATGCAAGACAGAGTTCCCGAACTCCCGCTCGACCCAAAAAAGACCCACGCTGTAGCCACCAATCAGTGAGGGTTTGGTGTTCAACACGGAGTTCAAGCGACATTGGAGGGTCAGAGAATGGTGCCCTACTGTGAACAAGAGTGCAGACCATAACAGAGAGCCAGCCTAAATGATAAGAGACATCCTCCTGGATTTGTTGGTTCCGGTGGAAAGAGAACCACTTTTTTGTAACAGAAAGCCTACGTGATAACCAAAGTCGGCCTCGATTGGCGGGTTAACAAGGTGGGTGATGGTCGGCACAGGGCGCATATACGATCGGCCCACAGCTGAAGTCTGCTTCGTCACGGAAAACTGGATTGACTGTGCACAGCCTATACAAAAGCGAGAATGTTTTCCATGAATTGTGGAAGTGAGACACTGACAAATAACAGAACCCCTAACCTAATGTACTGATCTTATATTGGGACACACAAACCTGAAGAACCTCAAAATTCAAACTATTCCAAACCTAACCTATATTACATATACAGCACAAACAAAAACAAAAAAAGAAAACCTCAGTCGACGGTAACAAACACAGCCCCCACGCTGAGCTGCCCGTATTTATCCGGAAGAACTAAAACCCTAACATAACATGAAATTAGTCATCTGTGATAGCAATGGATGTCACTGTGTCTGTAGCTTGGTATATAGGTATACACACACACACACACACACACACACACACACACACACATATATATATATATATATATATATATATATATATAGGGCCCTAAAAGCTGAGCTGATTGTTCATTATGATAACCATGTACACATGTCTTGTGTCACAAACATTCTATATGACCAAGCCACTCACCTTCCTTCCTCTCTTCCATAATTCTAATAACCATGAATCAAAATTCCCTTTATGTTGCAGTGTTCAATACAGACAGTTGTGTTTATCAGAAGTCTACATTCATCCTTCACTTGTACAGCAATGATCATATTTCTAGGCTTGTTTACAGTCTTAGTATAAGACCGTATGTATCTCCATTATAGTTTTAAAGAGAATGAGATCTAGGGGCCCTTAGCTAACATCAAATGCAGATGTATGTTGGTATTGTAACTTTAATTACTGTACATGTCCTTAATAATTTACTGGCCCAAAAATGGCCACCAATTGTGTTACAAAGTGCAGTATATGCAGCACTGAGGCTGTGTTAAACACTAAGAGAAATCACATTAGTGTAGAATGTAATATGGGATATCATTTCCCCAAAATTACTTTTAACACCAAACCCTGTCCCTCCTCCATTTCATGACCTCGTTTCAATCCAAAAGTCAATGGGATTTTTTCCTTCCACACAGTCACAAAATAATCTGGAATGGATATTTTTATGAAGAAACAGACCACAACCATCTTCAAGCACCTCTTGAACTATCAAACAGTAAATTCCTCTGAAACACTACTACCCATATCATATGCTATCCTAACCTGGGCCACATTATATTTATTCACGAATGTGAAAACCTGAAGCCCAAAAAAAAAAAAAAAAAAAAAAAAAAATGGATGGTTCATTTTAAAAGAACTGAATTACAGGTAGCTCGTTATGTTCTTAACCAACATAACATTTAATGTCTATGCAATATGCACCTCTTCTGTGTTATGGTTTCTACTAACTCATTCAATGAACACAAGGATATAACAAAGCTAAAAGCTGCAAGCCATTCAGAAATGCCAAATTTTGGGAGTCGTGTAGATGGGTGTACACTCAACAAAACGACCCAACAAATATGTAACTCTCAAAACAAAAATGAAACAAATATGACAATTACATTTACCATCGAACATGACAAACTCTAACAGCTATTTTTTTTTACAGCAAACATGATGCTCATAAACTTACTGGTGAATACACTATGTGTTGAATTTTAAGACCAACTTAAATGATATTACATTAAAAACCTGCACACACACACAGACACACATACATCTGACAAAATATTTACACTGTTAAAAGTTCTACAAATTTAACAAATATAAATATGTATAACATAACCACATTTTGAAAAGTGGTACTTCCTTCAGGTTACTTGTGTCACTGAATGTTTTATTATATACATCAAAGCTATATGGACGCTCCCCACTATGTACATAATGACATACTTGCAGATGACCAACTATCCTGAATGTTTCATTTCACACATCACAGTGATATGGATGCCCCTAGTATGTACACACTGATGTACTTTCAGATATTCTATAAGCCTGTAGGTGTCATTACACACATCACAGGGGTATGGACCCTACAAAGAATGCAGTGCCGAATCCAGGGCACAAGATGGCTGCCGGCGCAAGAATCATCCGCGACAGCGTTATTTCCATGACTGTAGCTGCAGGAAGTGTGACATAATATAAATGACGCAGTAGCAGAGGACAGTTGCGCATTCTTACCTGAGGCAAGGGATGCTGAAGAAGGGCGTGGATCACAGCCAGATGATCACGTGGCGTGGTGAAGTAACAAATGAATTGCAATTATACAAATAATGTAAGACCGATCTAAACTTTGTTCGTTCTAATAATTTCAAATATACAAATAGCATAAAACTCATTTAACCTTCATCTGTCCCGGCGCACAGGTGTTGCACTGCACCTTACTCCGAAGCAAGCCCACATTCTTTAAAAACTGTATGGCCATAGCCTGATCACAGAACAGGAACGTGAGAAATATCTTGTTCGGACCAAATTCACGCAGCATCGGACGTCCATACGATGACTTCAGCAAAAACGACACCCCTGCAGGCATTCCTTGTACTAACTCACCACTTCTTGGATTTTTTGAACCACTATTTCGTGGAACAAGAGGCACGCTATTAGAAACATTAGTGACTGGCACAAATAATGTCTAGGTGACCAGTACAGAAAGTGTGTTGCACTGTAATGCATAAGAAACGCGGAGAAAAAAGTGAATGGAATAAATGTGTGTAAAAATGAAAACCTGACGAAACAAAAAGGACGTGATAATGAATTGCAATTACGCAATAATTGCAATAATGTGAAACCTATATAACCTCTACCCATACTTATAGTTTAAAATATACAAATAGCATAAAAACGATTTAACCTTTGTCTGTCTTACATCGTTCGGCACAACAACTGCAGTGACACGTGTTGGTGTGCGGCTGCTTGGCCACTGGATTTGGCACAATGCCCCGCCTAAACATTAATGCAAACAGCATGTAGATGTTGATGTTTCTTCACGATACTTTTATGACTAAAAGTCTTATTACACACATCACAGCTATATGGACGCACACCAGTATGTACTTGCTGATGTCCCTTCAGATTACCTAAGTCCCTGAATGTTTTATTACACACATCACAGTTATATGGACGCTCACCAGTATGTATACGCTGATGTACCTTCATGACACCTTTGTTACTGAATGTTTTATTACACACATCACAGCTATATGGACGCTCACCAGTATGTATTTGCTGATGTCCCTTCAGATTACCTAAGTCCCTGAATGTTTTATTACACACATCACAGTTATATGGACGCTCACCAGTATGTAAACGTTGATGTACCTTAACGCTACTTTTTGCACTGAATGTTTTATTACACACATCACAGCTGTACGGGCGCTCACCAGTATGTACACGCTGATGTACCTTCAGGTCACCTTTCTTGCTGAATGTTTTATTACACAACTCACAGCGATGTGGACGCTCCCCAGTATGTACACTCTGATGTCCCCTCAGATTACGTAAGTCCCTGAATTTTCTATTACACACATCACAGCTATATGGACGCTCACCAGTATGTACACGCTGATGTACCTTCACGTCACCTTTGTTACTGAATGTTTTATTACACAACTCACAGCAATATGGACGCTCCCCAGTATGTACACGCTGATGTCCCCTCAGATTACGTAAGTCCCTGAATTTTCTATCACATACATCACAGCTATATGGACGCTCACCAGTATGTATACGCTGATGTACCTTCATGACACCTTTGTTACTGAACGTTTTATTACACAACTCACAGCAATATGGACGCTCCCCAGCATGTACACGCTGATGTCCCTTCAGAATTTTCAGTGTCTTGAATGTTTTATTACATATATCACAGCGATATGGACCCTCTCTAGTATGTCTCCCCTGTTAAAAAGAAAAAAGGGAGTAATATTACTATTTTAAAAAGAGGTATAAAAGACAAATGCGAGTTACAACTCATTTACTTAAGAACTATTTAACAAGACCTGCGTTCTTTATCAAATTCCATTAAGAACTACAAATGTAGTTGATTTGCCAAAGATAAGAAAAATAGTCTAGTTACATTATGGTACACTGAACCAGTGACCCAGCCAGCAAACATGTAAGTGTTCAGTGACAGACAGAATTGTCCTCTGTCTACATGCAGTCCAACAATGTGGCCGTAAGATTATACAAGGGAACAAAAGTGGCATTTCTGAAGACTCTGCTATACTCTCAGATAAAAACTGCAACTAAGAAAGCAGCCATGTTTTGCAATACTTGACATAAGGGGATGATACTGCACTGGCTTCTGTAGTTTCAGGATGAATTTCTTATATTCCTTCAAAATGGACTATGAGACTATATGAAATGAACTGCAAGTGGCATAACATCTACTTGTAACAGATCCTCTAAAGGAGACCGGAGTCCACAGTACGGTACTAAATCTCTGAGACTAAGAAAATTTTTTGTGCAGTTGGTTACAATTAAAGTAATTCCAGATAGACTTCATGGTGTGTACCAACTGCATCAAAGTTTAAATGAATGTTGCAGTGATTCACTGACTGCACTAGTTGCAAAGTAAATTGTAAATGCAAAATATACAGAAGTTACACAAATTATATTCTTGAAGTTCCTCCTTATGGGAAAAAATTCACACTAAAATTTAAATAAACTAACATTTGTCTAAATTGGATAGAGGTTTCACACTTGCCAATACTCACTTCTATCTAAATCAATGCCTGAAATATTGGTACAGCTGCCACAAACATAACACAGACAGGTAAGAAGTTTGGAGTAATAAAACCTAGTATGTTTATGATATGCCATGGGTCCAATTCACAACAACTTCATATCTTGGTGGCAACCAAATATGTTAATAATAGGACAGCCTGACAAAATGTTCAGAGACATAAGAAACAGTAAACGAAACAGAGAGATATCTGCTACATTAATGGAGATTCTGGTCAGTGGTGAGAATCACAACGTTTCGAATCTTGTGTTTTCACTCCGTATTTCAGACTGCTTGGCCAAGTTACAAGATACAGCAATGTCACTGCTTCTTTGCTCTCCCAGCCAAAACGTCTAGCAGAGGCAATCATCACTTTTATGCTTGCCATACCACTTTGTAATGCAGGGTTCGGGCAGTCAGTACCTTCAAAAAACCTGTTCTCTATCACATATGGCTTTGTAGCATCGTTCTGAAACCAACACTGCACTTTTTCCTGCAGAGTGACCATTTAAACAGGTACATGCAGCATCACTTTCTAGCAGGAGAACCATTGCTTTCTGGGGAAACTTAAGTCCCCTATAATATATCACAATTCAACATTTAATATACCTAAGGGAGCTTCAGAAACTCAGTACAGTTCCTTTCATATGGAATTCATACTTCAAAAGTCCTGACACTTCAGCAGATGAGGAAAATAGCCCCCAATTCCAGAAGCTCTGGTTTCGGTATCTTACAGTATGCATATGATACTGTGATTTCACATTATGCAATCTAGACTTCACTGAGCCCACTGAGCTATTAAAATGGCTCCCAAAGAATAAAAAATATGTAAACAAGCAGCTGCTGGCACAATAAGGGACATAACATTACCAATTCTTGAGACACTTGAAATAATTAGGAAGCCTGGAAGTGCTACAAGCCAGAGTTTCACTATGGCAGCATGACACGAGATTCTTGACCAACTATGGTATAAGGAAACACAAGAAAAAAATTACCTATAAGATCTTAGGCCAGTAGAGGTTCTCTTTGATAAACAGAATACTTAATAATCCGGCACCTCTCCATCCTGTGGGTGCCAGATTAAATAAATTCTACTGTATAAGCACATGGATTTGGTGCATGTGCTTACTGAATTTTTTTCTACATGGAGATGATAATATATATTCATCTTATCTGCAACTGCTTGTAAACCAACCTAGTACGGACCCTCCCACCTGCCCACCACAATCTAAAAATATAAACATAATAATAATAATAATTATGGCTAAAGCTGCATTCAACAACAAGAGGACTTTTTTTACTAGCACATTGGACTTGGAATTGAGGAAGAAGCTAGCGAAGTGCTACGTTTGGAGCATAGCTTTATATGGTGCTGAAACTTGGACGCTTGGGGCAGTAGATCAGAAACACCTGGAAAGTTTTGAAATGTGGTGCTGGAGAAGGATGGAAAAGATCAGTTGGACTGACCATGTGAGAAATGAAGATGTATTACTTACAGTCAAGGAGCAGAGGAATATCCTACATGAAATACGTAAATGGAAGGCGAACTGGATTGGTCACATTTTGCGTAGAAACTGCCTTCTACAATGGGTTACTGAAGGAAAGATACAAGGGGGGATAGAAGTGACAGGAAGACAAGGATTAAGATGTAGGAAGCTATTGGATGACCTTACGGGAAGGAGAGGATACTCTCATTTGAAAGAGGAAGCTCTGGATCGCACTATGTGAAGAGCTTGCTTTGGAAGAGGCTTTGAACCTGTCGTAAGACAGACTACTAAATGAATGAATGAATGAATGAATGAATAATAATAATAATAATAATAATAATAGCAGCAAACCGTTTTCATTCCTAACAGTGGAGGTGTTTCAATTGGCCAGAAATACTGACATCAAAAAAAAGAAGGAAAAATAAAACTGATATTCCTGGACGCTGGTAAAATGTGTCTGCTAACAGACACATACACACATCGAACTCAACTCATCTGGTTCAATCTTAATACCAGAAAAATTTATATCTTCATGAATCTCCTCTTGCTTTGTGCCTACATCCGCCTCTTTGTTTATAGCTATGAAACGCTCTTCTATTACATCTACACCCCCCTCAACTTCTAAATTGCTAGAATTACATGCACCATCAGATGGTGTTGCACATTTCTCACTAGACAAACCTGGTAGAATGTGCAGAGAATCTGTGCAGCTCTGTGAAAGCAACATAAAATTAATGTGACCTCTATCATGTCATGGAATAGTACACACTTTCATCAAAGCTGATAATTATGTAGCTGCTTTGTACATTCTCAACATCATGACTGTTAAATCATTACAATAAATAACAATCAATGTCATGGAGAACAGTTCTTCCTGAGAAGCTTACAGTTGCTCAGCTACTCATTAAATTCCTTGTCTTTTACAGAACACACAGGTTCATTACTATTTTCACCACAGCCTGACTCACACCCTCTCACCTAATTTCTTTAGCCCACTTATCTTCTGTTCTCAGACATATTTTCCACTGAACAACATAGCTATTAGTGTGAACAGGTTTAGTGCACTTCAAACACCATGCTGACACACCAAAATGGGAGACAAAAAAGTGGGACAAATAACAGAACCCCTAACCTAACGTTCTGAAGTTATAATGGCACAAACAACATCCAATATATAAACATTAACATATATACATATATATATATATAGGCCCATAAAAGTAGAGATGTTTGTTCATTATGATATAGGATTTCTGATAACCCTGTATGCATGATCTATGTGACATTCATTCTACATGACCAAGCCACTCACATTCCCTCCTTTCCTTAATTCTAATATCTGGTACTAGATACAATTCATGAGTCTATACATTATGCAGTTTTCTCCAATTTCTTATTATTTTCAGCCATAAAATTCTAAGACCTGATCACCAATGTTGCCAAACCCAGTCTACAGACATTCTTCAATGTCACAGACCAACCCACATTTATGATAACACAAGGTTAACATACACACGTTTTTACATTTCAATAGTCATGTTTCCAGAAACAAGGGAAAAGAGCAAAACATTTTGAAGCTGTAGTGCAAATTTCTACAAATTAATTTTCTCTCAATTTCTACATTCTGCGATCTTTATTCCTTAACCCTTTATAAACACCAAGCCGAATCCCATCTGCCCTTTGCTAGCATTATTAGCTCACCATATTCTACACGTTAGCAGGATAAGGGTTAATTCTGATCCAATATATTTCCAGAACCCCACTCATACAAAAATTCAAACACTGTATCAGGTACATCATGTTTGTTTATAGTGTGATATCCCCACTGTGCCTCTAGAATACATAATAAGAGCAGAAATTTTTCCCGTCAATGCACAACTGCACTGTAGCAATTATAAATGGCAGCTACATGTTTCAGCTACAAAGTAGCCATCATCAAGCTGTTTATGTGAGAAGTATAAAAGGAAATCGTATACCAGTAGATTACATATAGTTAAAAATGATTAGTGGAAGACACCTCGGGCTTACATATAAAGGTATATGATAAAAAAGCAATTACAATATAAAAGGTATTCTATAAAATTAAACATTTAAGTCAAATAATTTTGAAAAATTAAAGTTATAACTTTCAACAAAAGCAAGTGTTCTAGTCTAATTACACTACAGATAGTGGGCAACAGGTGTGGGCAATTATACTGTCATTTCACATTATGCAATCAAGACTTCACTGAGCCCACTGAGCTATTATAATGGCTCTGAAAAAAAACCCAAAATAAGTAAACAAGCAGCTGCTGAAAAAAACAAGGGACATAACATTAACAATTACTGAGATACTAGAAATAATTACAAAACCTGGTAGTGCTACAAACGAGAGTATCATTACGACAGCATACAAGTTGGGTTGTTAACCACCTATGGTATAAAGAAACAAAAAGACAGAATTACCTGTAAAAATTTAGGTCAGTAAAGATACCGTTTGATAATGGAATACTTAATACTCTGGTACCTCTCCAGTCATGTGAGTGCCAGATTAAATAAATTTTACTCTACCAGAACTTAAATTCAGTCAAGACTTTAGGAAAAAATCCTGAAGGTAAGAATTTTTTCCTATATGGAGATACAAACATACTTTCATCTTCTCTGCAACTATTCACAAATCTAACTTATTAGGATTTCCACCCCCTCCAGCCCCCCCAAAAAAATAATCCAGCAATGTATTTTCGTTCCCAACAGCGTAGTCATTTACAGTGCCTGTAAATCTGGATAAGCCAAA
>Ga0268261_10004172_pt1 | contig 10781 bp, 4 predicted proteins | sample TergutNc150P1_FD_190353 | JGI IMG/M metagenome (GOLD analysis project Ga0268261, IMG submission 190353) | Nasutitermes corniger P1 segment gut microbial community from laboratory colony in Florida, USA - Nc150 P1 (SPAdes) (version 2) | ecosystem: Host-associated > Arthropoda: Insects > Digestive...
TCGGACCGGCTGGTCCATCATCAGGAGAATCAAATGTTTATTTACACGTGCAGCCTCTGGCACCGTTCCCTCAGTCGTTGATGTGTCGTGCGTGGCCGTTGGTGTTAGACTGACCAGCCGGTCCGAAACATGTAGAGAAAAACTGTAAATGTAAAAAAAGAAAATAAAAGTGTATCAAGTTGGAAAAGAAATAAAGAATTTATAAATGATGCACGGTCAGCCAAGTATAAAGATATGTAATTCTCACGTTTGCTTATTTTTGTAAACTTGATTTATAAACATGGATTATTCACGAAAATGCACAGGTTATTATTATTATTATTATTATCTTCATCATCATCATCATCATCATCCTCGGTATCTTCTTTATGCAGGGTATCTACACTTATATTCCTGAGACAAACCATGTCCCTAGGGAACACTGTGTTGCAGCTATTCTGATGTAACTACTCATGGTGCGTATATTGCTATTTCCTGCGTTGACTCCATTGTATCTCTACGTTAGCACTTTCCGAAGTATGTGTGCACTGCCCAATATGGCTGTTTCCTGTAGTTCCTTAACTTCGTGATTTCCTAGTATGTTAATCACGTATTTTCTAAATGACTTTGAAATGGTCCCAGTCGCGCCTATTATTACTGGAATCATCTTTGTTTTTACATTCCGCATACGTTGTATTTCTATTTTAGAATTTTCTCGGCTTTTTTTTAATCACATTTCTGTTCCCTAAAATTGCAATATCCATAAACATACATGTTCTCTTTTCATCGTCACGAATTATAATGTCTGGTTTGTTGTTAGGAATGGTTCTGTCACTTTGCACTTGTTGATTCCACAGTACGGTTACCTTGCCTCCCTGGCCTGTTTGTACTGATTTTGGTATATGTTCGTACCAGTGATTTTTGTCCAATTGTACCCCTGTTTCCTTGCATTTGTTAAAGTATACATGTGCACACACTCTATCATGTCTTTTTATGTACTGTTCTTTTGCCAGTATTGGGCATGCCGGTATTATATGGTCTATTGCCTCATCAAATTGTTGGCATAGTCTGCATTTGCTATCTGTCTCTGTGTTTAATATCTTTGTTGCATAATATTTTGTTTGTATCGCTTGGTCTTGTGCTGCTACTATTTCACCCTCAGTTTCTGCTTTTAAGTCTCCCTTCGAAAGCCAGAGGAACGTGTCTTCTTCACTAATAAGGTGTCTATTTATATTTCTAATGTACTGCCCATGGATTACTTTGTTTTCCATTTGTTCTTTAAAACGTCTTCCGATCTTGCCTTTGTGTGTTGTATTCCTTCCGATTTTGCGTCACTCTTCTCATTTGGTTGACTTAATTTTTTTGCGATATTTACTGCTGTCTTAATTACTGAGTTCATAGTTGGTTGTGTGCTTTCATTGCTTTTAACAATGTTTACAAACTGGTCTACTTTATAATTTGTGTTAAGGTATTCTGCAATACTAGTTATTTCTGCTTTATATGCCGCTTCGACTTCTACCAATCCTCTCTCTCCTTCTTTCATCTTTACATGTAGCCTGTCTATGTCAGCTTTTGGATGATGCACTTCTTAGTATCTTTCTGGTTTTACTGTCAATTTTTTTATGTCCTCAATTCTCCAATTAATTGTACCAAAACTATATCTCAATACCGGAACTGCTAGTGCTCCAATCGCTGTAATCTTATTCCTGGCGTTCAGTTCAGATTTCAGTATCATTCTTAGTCTCCTGTTGCATTCCTCTTTCAATCTTTCTTTTATTTGTTGATGTTCTATGCCTTCACCTTCCTTGTACGTTTTACCTTGCTCTAACTCTTCTTGTATTTCTCTGTTAATGTCAATCACTAAATTTTGCGAGTGAGTTAGTTTACCTCTCTTAAATGCAATCTTAGCACATTTGTCAAGTCCCAATTCCATATGAATATCATCACTAAAAGTTTTAACTGTTTGAATCTGTTTTTGGATCCCTTCCTCTGATTCAGCAATCAACTTCAAGTCGTCCACGTAAAGTAGGTGAGATATTTTTGTCTTTGTTGTGTGCTGTTCATATCCTGTGTTCAACTTATTCAACTGTTCAGTGAAAGGGAGTATGCAAATATTATTATTATTATTATTATTATTATTATTATTATTATTATCCAGTTACATGTAACTTACATCCATTACAAAGTCACTATTTGTGTATTAAATTTCGGCACTCTTCACTTCAGTGATAGTGCATTTGCAACCTGAATTAATATAACAGTAATATTTATTTTTTTCCGAGTAAAATCTACATGGTTTCAGTAGTGAGGTGGCGGCTCATGTGAACAAGACAATACACCTGCTTATTCAATGAGTGACGAAGAATTTTTTGACTAGTTTAGCTACTCTAAGAGTCACGTGTGTGTGTGTGCAGTGAAGCTAATTAAAAATATTTTGTTTATTGCCACATCCACAGTACTTCACAGGTGGCCTGTATTTTGAAGTAAAATAATTCAGTCCACGCACTCCCAACCTATTTCTTAAAAATCCATTTTAATATTATACCCGTCTCTGCTGAGGTGTTCCAAGTTGACACTTTTCTACAGATTGTCCGACAAAGATAACATATATGCAGCTCTCTCTCCCTAATGCACTGTAGAAACTGGTCGGTATGGCACTCATTATACCTAGTGTGTACTAACATGTTTAAGGAAAATGAACCAGTTGTTTCAGGACTTATTACACGTACACGACTTTACAAGAAAAATTCACTATGGCGTTATTAATTTATCTTACAGATAATAACCGAGTGACAAAGGAATGAGCATAGCTTGTGGCTATACAAATGACACAAAGCATACTTCTTGTTTCAAAATCATTACGGCCAATCGATTGCGTGGCGCTCGAGCATGACGACACAGGGAAAGGGGCAGTGTAATGTATACTATGATACGAAAAACATCGGTACGTTCTTTGCATTCCTGTTTGGTTTTGGCGATGACTTATTGCAGAAAGAAGTCTAAATCTATAGCGGGCTTAGCATTGTTAGTGTAACATCCAGGGTATGAAATAGATGCCCGAATAATCGGGTTCGAATCCTAGCATCAGGAAAGATTTGTTTACATTTTCTCCACGACGTCCAAAGTGGCTCTGAAGCCCATCCACCCTCCTATTCAGAGGGTGCCGTGGCCCATTTCTCCGCTTGTAAAGCAGCCGAAGCATGAGGCCGATTAACTCTCTTCCATCTAGGTGCTGAAGTTAAGAATTATGGACTATACCTCCCCGCCAGTTTTTATGACTTGGAGAATAGTTACGCTAGGAAAAAATGTACTCTTACCTTCACAAATTACGGTTATAAAGTCACACTGTCACAATGTGGAGTGCAACAATACCACCTTCCCTTAAGGTTCTTTTAATATTCACTTTAATTCGAATAGGTTACTAAGTCTTTTCACTTTAACAATGTTATAGAACAGGGGTTATAATACACCACGTAAAGGCAAAGCTGTTTATGTTTTCGATTGAGTATCCAGTAATGTATTGCTGAAGTATTAATAACAACAGTAACAGTAAAAATAGTAGTACCTATTTTATCACAGGTGTTCATATGATAACAATGAACGTCTATGCAGTAAATGTAAGAACAGAACAAATGAATTACACCTATAACACTGAGATAGTTACGTGCGTTGTGTAATATGACTTTGAATGGTGAACTGGAGAAATGCGTGCTACGTGCACCATTCATCTCATTTCCTTCATGTGACAATCCAGTAATATGTCATGAATAGCAAAAAACATTTATCTCTTCTCCGTGCATTTTTCTCTCTAAATTCCTCCATTTTAGGTCAAAATTTTCTCCCCAGCACCGTAATTTCAAACACACTCAATGTGCGAGAGATTTTAGGCTTTAGCAGAAGTGCAGTTGGTTCCTCTTTCACAAAAACGTCCCTGCTCATTCTGGCATGATAGTGCAGCGCTTTCTGGTGAATCGCAGCGTGGATCTGCCACCCACCTTTTTCAACTTACTTGGCATCAGCCGAATTTTTTTGTTTCCTGAAGTGAAATCTAACTTCAAATGAAGCATGTTTTAGGACACTGGGAGAATAAGAATAAAGTAACATATAAATGAAAAGCAGCTCCGTTTGAAGCCTTCAGTGACTGCTTGTGCAACTTCCAGAAAGAAGTAAAAAGAGTGTTGCAGTCAAGGAGGTTTCTTTGAATGAAAGTAGAAAAGAATTGTCTCATATATTGTTGTCTGTTCTTACAGACTGAATTTGGTACATTATTTTTTCACCTCCTATGAAGGTATTGAAGAAATAGTTCAGGCTGCCAGGAGATGAACCGAACCCAAGTCGAGCTGTGTTCGGGAACTTATTGATTCTTCACCACCACCACCCCCATCCCTCTCGGGCCTACTTCCATTTTCCCTATGTTGTGGCAAGTTTGACGTCAGTATTGGTTATTCCTGCTTTCAAATTCCGATGTATCGGCAATTTATTCAAAGAAGCCTGACCTTCTGGTGGGAAAGGTGCTTACTTAATTAAGGACGACGGAATAAACAAATATGGGAGAGTGGAAATACAACTCCATGCATTTTCAGTATCGGTACTAGACTGTGATAAGTGGCTTGGTTTACAACCCAGCCACTTTAAGGCCGGAGACATTCCTCCGGTTGCCAATGAATATGAGGATTTTGGGGCCCAGTGTCAGTCTGGAGGCTGTGGTGAAGGGAAAAGTATTTTTTGCTGCTGAAAATTAAACCACTATTTACGATCGACGTACAGTAGTCTTCCTACAGGTTTCGGCACTCCCGGTGTGCAGTCATCAGAGAATCCGTGTAAAAACACAAGCAGCGCCTCCGAATTGGTCGAACGTATAAAACACAGACGCGCATCAGTTGCAATTAAACGCAGCATCACTTCATAAAATGTCAAAATGTTACAATTGTTAAAAGCAATAGATAGAGATATTTTAGCTCCATTTATGCCGTACTAAAGGGTCTGCTTTCTTCACGTGAGGGTCAGCGGTCGTCCAGATGCCCGACTATTCACACAAGTAGGTCAGTCCTGTTATAGGGCCAAGAATAATATAAGTTGTAGGTCCAGCTTTAGATGTAATGTGAAAAAATAATACTACGAATTAGGGGTAACATACCTGCCATACTGACGTACGTGTACTCTCAACATTTTAAAGTTTCAAGAGGTGAGGATTTATTTTAACCGAAACTGATGTTGGTCTGTATTTATACATTGGAACAATTCGGAGGCGCTGCTTGTGTTAACATAAGGATTCTCTGACGATGGCACCCCGGGAGTGCCGAAAGATGTAAGACGGTCACTGTGTATTGATTTGTTTAATTTTTAGTGCATGAATAGTTAATTAGGTAAGTTGAATTTGACGTCATTCACGGTGCATACAGTGTTGAGATCGCGATTTACGATTTTGCCAGCCACACCTTACTTACTTATTTTCGTGGTATTCCTCAGTCTGTACTTGAACCTAGTGGCATGGTAAACTTTTTTAATGGCCTTCGTATCTCATCAGCGTAATCTTATTCCTTATTCGAAAGGGATAGCTCAGTCAGTAGACTGAGCTATCCCTTTCGAATAAGGAATAAGATTACGCTGATGAGATACGAAGCCCATTAAAAAAGTTTACCATGCCACTAGGTTCAAGTACAGACTGAGGAATACCACGAAAATACCAGTCAACAGAGTATGCCTCGGTAATTAGGATCGAGATATGAATACAAGGCATACCACTACACCTTAACGAATGGCGACCTTGTGTATGTTCCCGTCAGTTCAAGCAAAGCCACTAACGATCATGGATTTGTAAAGAAAGAGTTAAATGACATCTGATGGACAGCACGCACTGACACACCCGCAGAAGATGTGGTAAGATCAGTTATAGTTATCTCGAAATGGGTTTTATAGTTCAATAGTGAAGACGAAGGCGAAAGAGAATAAAATATTTGCGGCCGTTGGTATGCGTGTCTTGCTCATATCGGAATACAGAATAACCGTCATTCAAAGTTTCGCAGTTGTTCGAACAGGACAGGATGACTAATGAATGTTGACTTCTAGTTTTTAAGCTTTCGCCGTGTTGTAGTAATGATAAATTGTCTTCTGGGTATTTCCCCGGCGTCTGAGTATTAAAAGCCGACGTTTCCGAACACTGTGTCGGTTCCATCTTCAACAGGTGGTGAAGTGTGAGTCACTCACTCGCACTTCACCACCACCTGCTGAAGATGGAACCGACACATTGTTCCGAAACGTCGGCTTTTAATACTCAGACGCCGGGGAAATATCCAGAAGACAATTTATCAATGTTGACTTCGCATGCTTCGCTGCAAATGCAGCAAACGTAGCAGCTAACTGTGAGATTCGTCACTCTGCAAGCATCAGAAGTCAGATACATATAAATCGCAGTGCTGAACTGAGCAATGTACAACTGCATTTTACCTACCTTTCAAGTATTTAGTCTCCATGGTAATCAAGAGGACAAAGAAGACGATTATAATTTACTGATTGTGGTCCATTTGAAGGCTCCATTTGAGACACCTCAGATATTTACGTCCATAATAATCAAGGGCAGAAAAAAAGATTTATTATTAAGCGTTAAGCGATTGTGGCCCATTTGAAGGCTCCATTTGAGACGCCTCAGAATAATCTGCTCCTTGCTTAAATTGTATCCAGTAACGAGAGAGGCAATGTATGCATAACGTAACACTGTGGAGCTTTCGCGTAATGTTCCTACCTCCTCGTCTATCCCACTCTTTCACTGGAACAGAGCGTATTTTTGGCGATTTTATGTCGCCGGTAACAGTAAAAACTAGCCTACTTAAGTCGTAATGTAAACCGCCGTGTATGTTTACTCGATTTTAAACAAATTTGGATTTTGTCCGTGGATTTTCTTAAACGTCCCCAATACCAAATTTCACGGAACTCCGTCCCGTGGGAGCTGCGCTGAAACATGCGGACAAGCACAAGGACAAACAGAGAGACAGGCGGACAGGACAAACCTGAAGAAGATTATAGTCGTTTTTCTTGAGTGTAGAAGCACGCCTAGAAATTTCTCGCGGCCTATTAGTAAATATATTCAACGAAGTCATCGTCGGGTTCACACCCATTGTTGAGGTAATCAAGGAATTTGCCACACTTGGTAAAAACCACAGAATCATTACCACCTTCACAAAATCACATTATTGGTTCCCGTTCTGAGCCCAACAAATGCCTTCCATACACTTCCACCGTATTACTGTAAATCAGTTTTAATATTATTCTTCCTCTTAAGTCTTTTCTTCCAAGTGAACCATTTGCTTCAGTGTCTGGTGGCGAAACTTTGTATAAATTTTTACTGCCATTCGTGCTACATGACCCGGTCGTCTCATCCTCATAGGCTTGATGACTCTGATAATATGTAGAGAAAAGTATAAATCATGAAGCACATGATACTCGTAGTGCAGCCTCTCCAGCCTACTGTCTCCCTCTCATATCCCAAAATTCTCTTTCAGCACCCTCTTCTCGTGCAACCTTCCCTCCTCTAATGCAATGCAGTCAGACTTCTAAAGAAACACTACCTACTTTTTAACATTCGTAATGTTTCCCACATCGTATATCCCCCCTCCCCGTCATGGATCGCCAGGGCCGCTTCATTATCGAGGCTTCACGATTACACTTAGATACACCACATTCGGTAGGACTTCTCTGTACCAGTGATTAGCCTGGCTCAGAGATCTGTCTGAAAACATACAACATTCACACAGAGAGAGAGAGATATCCATCTCCCTAGCGGGATTCGAACCTATAATCCCAACATGCGAGTGACCGTAGAACCACGTCTTACACCGCGCGGCCTTTGGGGTAAATATACCTGTTTTATAATTCTTTCAGTAACCAGCGATTACTTCTCTAAAGAGAATTAACCGATTACCCTCGAAATGGAGGGGTTTGACTGGACTGTGAGGTAGAAGCTGAATTTATATAGGATATATACATATGTGTGTGTGTGTGTTTGGAATTTCTGCTTCAAAGTTTTCGCGAGAAAGACCAAGTTCCGCACCCGTTCAAGACAACAGGCAGTCAGGTCAACTCGTAAAATAAATCTTTACTAGGATTGGATGAATGTCAGCATAGCTGATTGGTATGGATTCCTCTGGCGCTGGGCTGAGACCGAGGTTGAGTAGATCATTCGACAGAGGCAGAAGTTTGACAACGGCCAACAGTGGGCGATGCTGAGGAACTACAGGGCAATAAAAAATGAAGCTCTGCTTCAGTTAGTCTACGAGTACTTCAGAAGTCTTCAATGCGTACAACACTCGAAGCATTCGAACTTGTGAAGCGGGAAGGAGATGAAGAAGATGTGAGAAACTACTGGATGACCTTAAAGAAACAATAAAATACTCGAAATTGAAAGTGGAAGCACTAGATCACACTCTGTGGATACCTCTTACGGAAGAGATTGTAGACCTGTCGTTCGACATACTGCAGGATGATGCTGATATACCAATATATGCTATATACTACACACATTGTATATATAATTTATAAATGTGACTGCAGGCCGCGTAACTCAATCTAGCCTGCCACGGTTTGGACACCCCTCGTGTAGCTTATTGAAAAGTTTAACTTGTAAACATCTGGCAGACTAGAAATAGTATAAAGTACTTATTCAAAATTACATGTGAATAGGAAAATGAAGTCAGTAGGACCTAACGCACTGCAAGACTTCAAAAGAAAAGGCCAAGGGAAGAGGAATGATACAAACAGTGACCTCTTTTATCCTTAATCTCTACAATAATTTTGGATCTTAAATGAAAATTTGAACTACTAATTTATATGTTTACTATTCCTTAATCGTCGGTCCCAGTGCCCACGCCTTCTAAGGCGTAGGTCTGTGGCCGCGCGCCTACTGAGATTGTGGGTTCGAATCCCGCAAGGAGTATGGATGTCTGTCTGTGGTGAATGTTGTGTGTTGTGAGGTAGAGGTTTCTGCAACTAGCTGATCACTCGCCCAGAGGAGTTTTACCGACTGTGGTGCGTCATTGTGTGTGACCTATAAACCTCAAGAATGAGAAGTCAACGGCCAGCGTTGGACCGCAGCGCCACAGGAAAAAGAAAATTATTTCTGTATTGGGAATTATAGCTAATTTATGTATTATATTAGGCTAACAGTGAAGGAGAGGCTTCTGCCATAGCATACGTTTTCACTTATGTACCTCTGTTTTCTACCTGATGGTCGAATGGAACGACCGAAACATGCTGTAGAAAAGTAAATAAATTAACGCACAATGTTTAAGTGTTGTGTTTGTTTGAATATAAATCCATATTGGTTGACTAGCAAAAAGGGGACGATGTTAACTAAAAGGAATGCTTGTGTTTGTATTGAAACATTTTAAGGTGATTGAGAAGATAAATACAATGTAAAAGCATGAAAAAACAGAGATCCGTAAAACCTCGTGTAGCAATGTCTCAGTGTAAAATTCATATAAGGCTCAAATCAAATCAAATTAATCGGACACTAAAATCCGAGGCACTTATAACGTCGCTAATTTTATCACGAGTAAAGAAAAACAAAAACTGAGCTCTTCAACTTTTAAAAATTGTGGGGTAGCTTGTAGTTGGTAAGCGATGTATGGAGTGCCACTTTGTGGCTGATATCGGAGATGTGAGAGGATTTAATTAATGTCTGCTTGACAAAGGCTGTCGGCACGCTGGCAATTCGGGCGAGAGCTGCTCGTCTATTTACTCATCGGCTTTCGTGAAAGCAGCAGTTAATATTTGACTTGGAGTTTTTTTAAACATCATTTTAGAAAAAATCATTCAAAAACTGATGGGTCTATTGTAATTGAGAACATTTTAATGGGAAGGAGTCAGAAAACACAAGCACAGAATAACAATTCTTGTGCGCTGAGGCCGTTACTGCCTTTAAATTTTAAATATACCGCTTTTTTAGTTAGAAGGCTACTTGACGAGGAGCTTTAGTGAGCTGTACTCCTCACCAAATATTATTCTGTCGATCAAATCAAGAAGAATGAGATGGGCGGGATTTGTGGCACGTATGGGAGAGAGGAGAGGTTCATATAGGGCTTTGGTGGCGAAGTCTGAGGGAATGAGACCTCTTGGAAGACCTAGGCGTAGATTGGAGGATAGTACTAAGTGGATTTTTAGGAAGTAAGGTGAGGACGCTTTAACTGGATTGATCTGGTTCAATATAGGGACCAGTGGCATGAGCTTGTCAATATGATAATGAACTTTCGGGTTTCATACGATGTGGGGAATTTCTTGACTAGCTGAGGACCTTTTAGCTACTCAGGAAGGACTCTGCTCAATGGAGTTCAGTTCCATTTCTTTAATTGTTTTGAAAAGGGTAAGACTTAATAAGGAAAAGTCAACTGGACTTAAAGTGGACGCTTTTCTTTTCTGTACGACGTCTGTTCCAAATACGTTTCGCTAAAAACTTTTGCCCTGTTAAGCTTGAGATATGCACAGAAACGCTTGTACGCAGTATTCAATAACTAACGTTCCCTGTAGCATGCAAATTAAACTACAAACCATTACACTATTAATCATAGCCCCCTTCATTCATTTAGTAGTCTGTCTTACGACAGGTCCAAAGCCTCTTCCAAAGCGAGCTCTCCACATAGTGCGATCCAGAGCTTCCTCTTTCAAATGAGAGTATCCTCTCCTTGCCTTAAGGTCATCCAATAGCTTCCTACGTCTTCTTCCTTGTCTTCCTGTCACTTCTATCCCCCCTTGTATCTTTCCTTCAGTAACCCGTTGTAGAAGGCAGTTTCTACGTAAAATGTGACCAATCC
>Ga0268261_10004173_pt1 | contig 10781 bp, 8 predicted proteins | sample TergutNc150P1_FD_190353 | JGI IMG/M metagenome (GOLD analysis project Ga0268261, IMG submission 190353) | Nasutitermes corniger P1 segment gut microbial community from laboratory colony in Florida, USA - Nc150 P1 (SPAdes) (version 2) | ecosystem: Host-associated > Arthropoda: Insects > Digestive...
TCATACAACGATATTATGGGAACATTAACACATTAAGTCTCTGTAAGCCAGCGTTACTTTCAGGTAACTTCCAATCTGAACATGTCGCAGCAGGGAATGTATTCAAACAATGATATTATCAGAACCTTAACATATTAAGCAACTGTAGGCCAGTTATACTTTCAGGTAACATTCATTCTGAACTTGTCGCAGCAGTGGAAAGTTTTCAAACAACGTTTTTATCGTAACATTAACAATTTATGCTTCTGTAGGCCAGTGTGACTTTCAGGTAACATTCAATCTGAACATTTCGCTGCAGGGGAAAGTGTTCAAACAACGATATTATTGGAACATTATCAACTTAAGCCTCTGTAGGACAGCGTTACTTTCAGGCAACGTCCAATCTGAAGAAGTTGCGGCAGTGGAAAGTGTTCAAACAACGATATTATTGGAACGTTAATAGTTTAAGAATCTGTAGGTCAGTGTTGCTTTCAGGAAACGCCCAATCTGAACATTTCGCAGCAGGGGGAAGAGTTCAAACAAAGATATTATTGGAACATTAACAAATTAAGTCTCTGTAGGCCAGTGTAACTTTCAGGTAACGACCAATTTGAATATGTCGCAAAAGTGGAAAGAGTTCAAACAACGATATTATCGGAAAATTAACAATTTAAGTTTCTGTAGGCCAGTGTTACTTTCAGTTAACTTCCAATCTTAATATTTCGCAGCAGGGGAAGTATTCAAATAACGATATTATAGGAACATTAACACTTTAAGCATCTCTAGGCCAGTGTTACTTTCAGGTATCTTCCAATCTGAACATGTCGCAGCAGGTGAAAGAGTACAAACAACGATATTATCGGATTATTAATACATTAAGCCTCAGTGGGCCAGTGTTATTTTCAGGTAACGACAAATCTGAACATGTCGCAGCTGGGGAAAGAGTACAAACAAAGATGTTATCGGAACATTAACATTTGAAGCCGCTGTAGGCCAGTGATTCTTTCAGATAACGTCCAATCTGAACATGTCGCAGCAGGGGAAAAGGTACAAACAACGATATTATCGAACGTTAACAGATTAAGCCTCTGTAGGCCAGTGTTAATTTCAGGTAACGCCCAATCTGAACATGTCGCAGCAGGGGAAAAGTTCAAACAAAGATATTACCGGACCATTAACTCTTTAAGCCTCTGTAGGCCAGTGTTACTCTCAGGTAATGTTCAGTTTGAACATGTCGCAGCAGGGCTAAGGGTTCAAACAACGAAATTATCTGAACATTAACACTTTAAGCCTCTGTAGGCCAGTGTTACTATCAGGTAACGTCCAATCTGAAAATGTCGCAAGCAGGGGAAGTGGTTCAAACAACGATATTATCGTAATATTTACTACTAAATCCTCTGTAGGCCAGTTTTACTTTCAGGTAACGTCCAATTTCAACATGTCGCAGCAGGGGATAGGGTTCAAACAACGATATTTTCGGAACATTAACTATTTAAGCCTCTGTAGGCCAGTGTTACATTCAGGTAACGTCCAATCTAAACTTGTCGCAGCAGTGGAAATGGTTCAAACTACGATATTATCGGAACCTTAACAATTTAAGGTTCTGTAGGCCAATGTTACTTTCAGGTAACTTCCAATCTGAACATGTCGCAACAGGGGAAAGTGTTCAAACAACGATATTATCGTACCTTTAACAATCTAAGCCTTTGTAGACCTGTGTTACTTACAGGTAACGTCCAATCTGAACGTGTCGCAGCAGGGGATAGGGTTCAAACAAAGATACTATCGGAACTTTTAAATTTTAAGCCTCTGTAGGCCATTGTTACATTCACGTAACGCCCAATCTGAACATGTCGCTGCAGGGGAAACGGTTCGAACAACGATAATATCGGAAATTTAACAATTTAAGCCTCTGTAGGCCAATGTTAATTTCAGGTGAGTTCCAATCTGAACGGGTCGCAGAAGGGGAAAGTTTTCAAGCAACGATATTATTGGAACATAAACAATTTAAAATTCTATAGGGCAGTGTTACTTTCAGGTAACTTCCAATCTGAACATGTCGCAGCAGGGGAAAGTGTTGAAAAAGTGATATTATCTGAACATTAACACTTTAAGCCTCTGTAGGACCGTATTATTTTCAGGTAACGCCCAATCTGATCATGTCGCATTAGGGGAAAGATTCCTTACAAAGATATTATCGGAATATTAACACTTTAAGCCTCTGTAGTCAAGTGTTACTTTCAGGTAACTTCCAATCTGAACGTGTTGCAGCAGGGGAAATATTTCATACAACGATATTATCGTAACATTAACATATTAAGCCTCTGTAGGCCAGTGTTACTTTTAGGTAACCTCCAATCTGAACATGTCGAAGCCGGGGAAATATTTCAAACAACGATATTATCGGAACCTTAACAATTTAAGCCTTTGTAGGCCAGTGTTATTTTCAGGTAACCCCAATTTGAACACGTCGCAGGAGGGAGAAAGCTTCAAACAACGATATTATCGGGACCTTAACAATTTAAGCTTCTGTAGGCCAGTGTTACTTATAGGTAATGTCCAATCTGAACATGTCTCGGAAGCGGAAAGTTTTCAAACAACGTTATTATCGGAACCTTAACAATTTAAGCCTCTGTAGGCCAGTGTTATTTTCAGGTAACCCCAATTTGAACACGTCGCAGGAGGGAGAAATCTTCAAACAACGATGTTATCGGGACCTAAACAATTTAAGCTTCTGTAGGCCAGTGTTACTTATAGGTAATGTCCAATCTGAACATGTCTCGGAAGCGGAAAGTATTCAAACAACGATATTATCGGGACCTAAACACTTTAAGCCTTTGCAGGCCGTTGTTTCTTTCAGGTAACGTCCAATCTGAACAAGTTGCAGCAGTGGAAATTGTTTAAACAAAGGTATTATCAGAACCTTAACACTTTAAGGCTCTGTAGGCCACTGTTACGTAAGGTATCGTACAATCTGAACATTTCGCAGCATTGATAATTGTTCAAACAATGATATTATCGGAACATTAACAATTTAAGCATTTGTATGCCAGTGTTACTTTAAGGTAACGTCAAATCTGTACATGTCGCAACATTGGAAAGCGTTCAAACAACGATATTATCGGAACATTAACATTTTAAACATCTGTAGGCCAGTGTTACTTTCAGGTAACTTCCAATCTGAAAAAGGCCCAGAATGGAAACGTGTCCAAACAATGATATTATCGGAATATTAACAATTTTAAGCCTTTGTACGCCTGTGTTATATTCAGGTAACGTCGAATCTGAACATGTCGCAGCAGGGGAAATGTTACAAACAACGATATTAACGGAACATTAACAATTTAAGCATCTGTAGGGCAGTGTTACTTTCAGGTAACGTCCATTCTGAACATGTCGCAGCGGGGGAAGTGATTCAAACAACGATATTATTGGAACATTAACATTTTAAGGCTTGTAGGCCAATATTACTTTCAGGTAACATCCAATATGAACATGTTGCAGCAGAGAAAATGGTTCAAAGAACGATATTATCGGAACATTAACACTTTAAGCCTCTGTAGCCAAGTGTTAGTTTCAGGTAACTTCCAATCTGAACATATCGCAACAGGGGAAATACTTCAAACAATGATATTCTCGGAACATTAACTATTTAAGTCTCTGTAGGCCAGTGTTGCTTACAGGTAATGTCCAATCTGAACATGTCGCAGAGGTAGAAAATGTTCAAACAACGATATTATCGTAACATTAGCATTTTAAGCCTCTTTAAGCCAGTGTTAATTTCAGGTAACGTTCAATCTGAAAATGTCGCACAGGGGAAATTGTTCAAACAATGATATTATCGGAACCTTAACTTTTTAAGCATTTGTAGGCCAGTATTACTTTCATGTAACTTCCAATCTCCACACGTCGCTGCAGTGGAAAGTGTTCAAACAACGATATTATCGAAAGTTTAACATTTTATACAAATGTAGGCGGGTGTTACTTTCAGTTAACTTACAATCTGTAAATGTCGCAGCAGTGGAAACGGTTCAAACAACGATATTATCGGAACATTAAAAATTTAAGCCTCTGTAGGCGGGTGTAACTTTCAGGTAACTTAAAATCTGAACATGTTGCAGCAGTGGAAAATGTTCAAACAACGATATTATCGGAACCTTAACAATTTAAGCTTTTGTAGGCCAGTGTTACTTTCAGGTAATGTCCATTCTGAACATGTCGCAGCACAGGAAAAGTTTCAAACAAAGATATAATCGGAACATTAACACTTTAAGCCTCTGTAGGCCAGTTTTACTTTCAGATAACATGCAATCTGAACATATCGCTGCAGGAAAGGTTTTCAATCTACGATATTATCGGAACCTTAACATTTTAAGCCTCTGTAGCCCAGTGTTACTTTCAGGTAACGTCCAATCTGAACATGTCGCAACAGGGGAATTGTTCAAACAACGATAATATCGGAACCTTACCAATTTAAGCCCCCGTACGCCAGTGATACGTTCAGGTAACGTCCAATCTGAACAGGTCGCAGAAGGGGAAAAGTTTCAAACAACGATATTATCGGAAAACTAACAATTTCAAAATCCGTAGACCACTGTTACTTTCAGGTAACGTCTAATCTGAACACTTCGCAGCAGGTGGAAGTGTTCAAAGAACGATGTTATTGGAACATTAACAATTTAAGCCTCTGTAGGACAGTTTTACTTTCTGGTAACTTCCAATCTGAATATGTCGCAGCAGGGGAAGTGTTGAAACAACGATATTATCGGAACATTAGCACTTTAATCCTCTGCAGGCCAGTGATACTTTCTGGTAAAGTCGAATCAGAAAATGTCGCAGCAGGGGAAATTTTCAAACAACGATTTTATCGGAACATTAACACTTTCAAATTCTGTAGGCCAATGTCACTTTTAGGTAACGTCTAATCTGAACACTTCGCAGCAGGGGAAAGGGTTCAAACAACGATATTATCGGAACATTAACACTTTAAGCCTTTGTAGGCCAATGTTACTTTAAGGTAGCATCCAAACTGAACATGTCGGAGCAGGGAAAAAGTTTCACACAATAATATTTTCGTAACATTTACACTTTAAGCATCTGTAGGCCAGTGTTATTTTCAGTTAACGTCCAAACTGAACATGTCGCAGCAGGGGAATGGTTTCAAACAAGGATATTACAGGAATTTTTATACTTTAAGCCTCTATAGGCCAGTGTTACTTTCGGATAACGACCAATCTTAACATGTCGCACCAGGGGAAAGTGTTCAAACAAAGATATTATCGGAAAATTAACACTTTAAATCTCTGTAGGCCAGTGTTGCTTTCTGGTAACGTCCAATCTGAACATGTCGCAGAAGTGGAAATGGTCAAACAACGATATAATTGTAACACTAACTCATTAAGCCACTGTAGGCGAGTGTTACTTTCAGGTAACGTTCAATCTGAACATGTCGCGCAGGGGAAATGTTTCAATGAATTTATCAGAACATTAACATTTTAAGCTTCTGTAGGCAAATGTTACCTACAGGTAACACCCAATCTGAACATGTCGCAGCAGGGGAAATTGTTTAAACAATGATATTATCAGATCATTAATACTTTAAACCTCTGTAGGCCAGTGTTACTTTCAGGTAACATTCAATCTGAACATGTCGCAGCAGGGAAAATTGTTCAAACAATGATACTATCGGAAACTTAACACTTAAGCTTTTGTAGGCCAGTGTTAATTTCAGTTAACGTTTAATCTGAACATGTCGCTGCAGGGGAGAGTGTTCAAACAACGATATTTTCGGATCTTTAACAATTTAAGCAAATGTAGGCGAGTGTTACTTTCAGTTAACATCCAATCTTAACATGTCGCAGCAGTGGAAATGGTTCAAAGAACGATATTATCGGAACATTAAAAGTTTAAGCCTTTGAATGCTGGTGTTACTTTCAGGTAACTTGAAATCTGAACATGTCGCAGCATTGGAAAGTGTTCAAACAACGATATTATCTGAACCTTAACAACTTAAGCTACTGTAGGCCAGTGTTACTTTCAGGTAAAGTCCAATCTGAACATGTTGCAGCAGTGGAAAATGTTCAAACGTTCATATTATCGGAACATAAACACTTTAAGCCTCTGTAGGCCAGTTTTACTTTCAGGTAACCTCCAATCTGATTATTTCGCTGCAGGGAAAGTTTTCAAACCACGATATTATCTGAAAAGTAACATTTTAAGCCTCTGTAGGCCAGTGTTACTTTCAGGTAAATTCCAATCTGAACATGTCGCAACAGGGGAAAATGCTCAAACAACGATATTAACGGAACCTTATCACTTTAAGAATCTGTAGGCCAGTGAATCTTTCAGGTAACGTCCAATCTGAACAGGTCGCAGCAGGGGAAAATTTTCAAACAACGATTTTATCGGAACAATAACACATTCAACTTCTGTAGGCAACTGTTATTTTCAGGTAACTTCTAATCTGAACGCGTCGCAGCAGGGGAAATAGTTCAACCAACGATATTATCGGAAAATTGATAATTTAAACATCTGTAGGCCAGTGTTACATTCATTTAACCGTCAATTTGAACATGTCGCAGGAGGGGAAAGGGTTCTAACAACGATATTATCGTAACATTAACAATTTAAGGCTCTGTAGGCCAGTGTTACTTTCAGGTAACGTCCAATCTGAATATATCGTATCAGGGGAATTGTTCATACAATGATATTTTCGGAACATTAACTCTTTAAGTCTCTGTAGGCTAGTGTTATTTTCAGGTAACGTCCAATCTGAATATTTCGCAGCAGGGGACATTTTTCAAACACCGATATTAGTGGAACATTAACAATTTAAGCCTCTGTGTGCCAGTGTTATTTTGAGGTAACGTCCATTCTGGACATGTCGCAGCAGGCGAAAGTGTTCAAACAACGATATTATCGGAATATTAACACCTTAAGTCTCTGTAGGCCAGTGTTACTTTCAGGTAACTACTAATCTGAAAATGACGCAGCAGTGTAAAGTGTTCAAACAACGATATTATCGGGGCTTTAACAATTTAAGCAACTGTAGTCCAGTGTTACTTTCAGGTACCGTCCAATCTGAACAGGTCGCAACAGTGGAAAAATTTCACACAACGATATTATCGGAACCTAAACAATTTAAGATTCTGTAGGCCAGTTTTACTTTCAGGTAACGTCCAATCTGATCATGTCGCAGCAGTTGGAAGGGTCCAAACAATGATATTGTCGGAAATTTAACAATTTAAATTTCTGTAGTCCAGTGTTACTTTCACGTAACTTCCAATCTAAACAATTCGCAGCAGGGGAAAGTGTTCAAACAACGATATTATCGGACCATTAACACTTTAAGCCTAACTAGCCCGGTGTTACTTTGAGGTAACGTCCAATCTGAACATGTCGCAGCAGGGGAAATTTTTCAAACAACGATATTATCGGAATATTAACACTTTAAGCCTCGGTAGGTCAGTGTTACTTTCAGGTAACACCCAATATGAACATGTCCAAGCAGTGGAAAGGGTTCAAACAACGATATTATCGGAACCTTAGCAATTTAAGCCTCTGTAGGCCAGTGTTACTTTCAGGTAACGTCCAATGTTTGCATGTCGCAGCAGTTTAAAGGGTTCAAACAAAGATATTATCGGAAATTTAACAAATTAAGCCTCTGTAGGGCAGGGTTACTTTCAGGTAACGTCCAATGAGAACGTGTCGCTCTAGGGGATAGGGTTCAAAGAATGATATTATCGGAACCTTAACAATTTAAGACTCTGTAGGCCAGAGTTTCTTTCAGGTAGCGTCCAATCTGAACATGTCGCAGCAGGTGAAATTTTCAACCAACAATATTATCGGAACATTTACACTTTAAGCCTCCATAGTCCAGTGTTAATTTCAGGTAACGTCCAATCTGAACATGTTGCAGCAGGGGAAAGTTTTCAAAAAATGATATTATCGGAACATTTACACTTTAAGTCTCTGTAGCCCAGTGTTACTTTCAGTTAAAGTCGAATTTGTACATTTCGCAGTAGGGGAAAGGGTACAAACAAAATATTATAGGAACATTTACAATTTAAGACTCTGTAGGAGAGTGTTACTTTCAGGTAACGTCCAATCTGAACATGTCGCAGCAAGGGAAATGTTTCAAACAAAGATATTATCGGAACATTAACAATTTAAGCCTCGGTTTGCCAGTGTTACTTTCAGGTAACTTCTAATCTGAACATGTCGCAGCAGGGCAAATTGTTCAAAAAACGATACTATCATAAGATTAACACTTTTAGCCTCTGTAGGCCAGTGTTACATTCAGGTAACGCCCAATCTGATCATGTCGCAGCATTGGAAATGGTTCAAAAAACGATATTATTAGAACATTAACAATTTTAGCTTTTGTAGGCCAGTGATACTTTCAGGTAACATCCAATCTGAATATTTCGCAGCAATGGAAAGTGTTCGAACAACGACATTATCGGAACCTTATCTTTTTAAGTTTCCGTAAGCCAGTTTTGCTTTCAGGTAACGTCCAATTTGAGCATGTCGCAGCAATTGTAAGGGTTCAAACAACGATATTACCGGAATCTTAACACTTAAAGACTCTGTAGTCCAAAGTTACTTTAAGATAACATCCAATCTGAACATGTCGGAGCAGGGAAAATTTTCAAACAAATATACTTTCGTAACATTTACACTTTAATCTTCTGTAGGCCATTGTTACTTTCAGGTAATGTCCAATTTGAACATGTCGCAGCAGGGGAAAGCTTTCAAACAACAATATTATCGAAACATTTACACTTTAAGCCGCTGTACGCCAGTGTTATTTTCAGTTAACTTCCAATCTGAACTTGTTGCAGCAGGGGAATTTATTCAAACAACGATATTATATGAATTTTTATACTTTAAGCCTCTGTAGGCCAGTGCTACATTCTGGTAACGTCCAATCTGAATTTGTCTCAGCAGGTGAAATTTTCAAACAACGATATTATCGGATCATTTAATCTTTAACTTTCTGTAGGCCAGTGTTACTTTCAGGTAACTTCTAATTTGAACATGTCGCTGCAGGGAAAGTTTTCAAGCAAAGATATTATGGGAACTTTAACACTTTGAGCCTCTGTAGGCCAGTGTTACTTTAAGGTAACGTCCAATCTGAACATGTCGCAACAGGGGAAAGTGTTCAAACAATGATATTATCGGAAACTTAACACTTTAAGACCACGTAGGCCAGTAATACTTTGAGGTAACGTCCAATCTCAACTTGTCGCAGCCGGGGAAATGGTAAAACCAAGATATTATCGGAAAATTAACAATTTAAGCCTCGGTTTGCCAGTGTTACTTTCAGGTAACTACCAATCTGAACACGTCGCAGCAGGGCAAAGTATTCAAACAACGATATTATCGGAATATTAACATTTTAAGACTCTATAGGCCAGTATTACTTTCAGGTAACGTCCAATCTGAACATGTCGCAGAAGGGGAAAGTTTTCAAACCACGATATTATTGTAACCTTAACATTTTAACGATTTGTAGGCGGATGTTATTTTCAAGTAACATCCAATCTGAACATGTCGTTGCAGTGGAAAGTGTTCAAACAACGATATTATCGGAAACTTAACACTTTAAGCATATATAGGAGGGTGTTACTTTCAGGTAAACTTCAATCTGAACATTTCGGAGCAGGGGAAGTGTTCATACAACGATATTATTGGAACGTTCACACTTTAAGTCTCTGTAGGCGAGTGTTACTTTCAGGTAACGTACAATCTGAATATGTCGCAGCAGAGAAAATGTTTTAATCAATGTTTTTATCGGAACATTAACAATTTAAGCATCTGTAGGCCAGTGTTACTTTCTGGTAACCTCCAATCTGAACATGTCGCAGCAGTGGAAAAGGTTCAAAGAACGATATCATCAGAAAATTAAATCTGTAATCCTTTGTAGTCCAGTGTTAATTTCAGGTAACCTCAAATCTGAACATATCGCTGCAGGGAAAGTTTTCAAACAACGATATTATAGGAATCTTAACACTTTAAGCCCCTGCATGCCATTGATACATTTAGGTTATATCCAATCTGAACATGTCGCTGCAGGGAAAGTTTTCATACAACGATATTATCGGAACATTAACACTTTAAGCCTCTGTAGGTCAGTGTTACTTTCAGGTAACGCCCAATCTGAACAAGTCGCAACAGGGGAAGTTTTCAAACAAAGATATTATCGGAATATTAAAACTTTAGGCCTCTGTAGGCCAGTGATAACTTCAGGTAACGTCCAATCTGAACATGTCGCAGAAGGGGAAAATTTTCAAACAACGATATTATTGGAACATTAACAGTTTAAGCCTCTGTAGGCCAGTGTTACTTTAAGGTAACTTCTAATCTGCACCTGAAGCAGCAGGGGTAATGTTTCAAACAACGATATTATCGGACCCTTAACACTTTAATATTCTGTAGGCCAGTGTTACTTTTAGGTAATGTTCAATCTGAACATGTCGCAGCAGTTGAAAGTGTTCAAACAATGTTATTATCGGAACCTTAAAAATTGAAACCTCTGTAAGCGGTGTTACTTTCAGGTAACTTCCAATCTGAACATTTCGCAGCAGTGGAAATGTTTCAAAGAACGATATTATCGGAATCTTAACAATTTAAGCTTCTGTAGGCCAGTTTTACTACCAGGTGACTTCAAATCTGTACATGTCGCTGCAGTGGAAATGTTCAAACAGAAATATCATAGGAACATTAACACTTTAAGTCTATGTAGTCCAGTGTTACTTTCAGGTAACGTCAAATCTGAACATGTCGCTGCAGAGAAAGTT
>Ga0268261_10004174_pt1 | contig 10779 bp, 12 predicted proteins | sample TergutNc150P1_FD_190353 | JGI IMG/M metagenome (GOLD analysis project Ga0268261, IMG submission 190353) | Nasutitermes corniger P1 segment gut microbial community from laboratory colony in Florida, USA - Nc150 P1 (SPAdes) (version 2) | ecosystem: Host-associated > Arthropoda: Insects >...
TGTGTGTGTGTGTGTGTGTGTGTGTGTGTGTGTGTGTGTGTGTGTGTGTGCGTGCGTGCGTGTGTATGAGGCGTGTTCAAAAAGAGACCGAACTTTTTAAATAGCACGCCAACCAGTACAGACAGCACACTGCGGCTACTGAGCACACCTAGCATCAGGTTTTGACAACAAACTGCCGTTTGTCCCGTTTCACTATGAGCATTAGTCGTCGAGTTACATCCGCTGAACTGAGCAGGCGCACAAGCTGTCCCGTCAGATTAGTGATAAAGTGACAATGAAAGAGCTTGGACGACATGTGTGTGTGAAATTTTGCTGCACTCTTTAGTAAAAATTTTACAGAGACATTTAAATTGCTTAACCAAGCATACAGGGAGGACTGTATGAGCTGAACACAGTGCTATGAGTGGTTTAAGCGTTTTAAAGAGGGCAGAATGTTGGTCTGTCAAGATCCCAGGCCTGGACGACCTTCCACGTCAACAAACAATAACCATGTCAAAAGAGTTCGTGCTGTGATTTGTGGAAATCGTCGTTTAACTGTCCGAGAAGTTGCTGACAAAGTAGGCATCAGCATAGAATCTTGCCATCATATTTTTACTGAAAAACTTCCAATGCGTCGCATCAGTGCAAAATTCGTGCCACATTTGTTGACTGACGATCAGAAAGAGAACCTTGTTGAAATCAGTCAGCAACTGCTTGCCAATGCAAATGGTAATGTAAGCTTTCCTAAGAACATTGTAACAGGAGATGAGACATGAGTTTACGAGTATGATGGTGAAACCAAGATGCAATCGTCGCAGTGGATGGGGAAAGGGTCTCCTTGAACAAAAAAAGCATGGATGAGTCAGTCAAAGATCAAGGTGTTGTTGGTTTTTTTTTTTATTGGAAAGGCACTGTCCATCATGAATTTGTACCAAGTGGTCAGATGGTAAACAAATGGTTGTACCAGGAAGTTTTAGCGCATCTGAGGGATGCTGTGCACAGGAAGAGGCCTGAATTGTGGGAAAACCAGACTTGGATATTGCACCACAACAATGCACCGGCTCATGTGTCACTCCCCATCTGCAGTTATCTGGCAAAACATCAGACATCTGTTGTGCCCCATTCACCCTATTCTCTGGACTTAGCTCCAGCAGACTTTTTCCTGTTTCCCCAACTTAAAACCACTTTGAAAGAATGTTGTTTCCAAACCATAGAGGAGATTCAGGAAAATGGGATAAGAGAACTGCATGCCATCACAGAAAGTGCATTCTAAGAAGCATTCCAACAATGGAAGAAACATTAGGAATGGTGTATCGCCAGTAGAGAAGACTACTTTGAAGGGGACAGTGCTTAAAATGCTGTAAAATGAGAAATAAAGTCTTTATAAGAAAAGTTCGGTCTTTTTTTGAACACAACTTATATATATATATAAAGAGTGAGGGAGAGAATATACAGAAACAAGACACTCACCTAAGCCAAGTGCAATGGCCACTGGTGATCGTAGTATTGGGCCCAGCTGTTTTGGATCACCAGCTAGCACTAACTGTCCAAGCAATTTGTATTTCTCTTTGTCACTGGTGAAAAGACCAGCTACTGGGATCAGTGCTTCTGGCTCCACAGCATGACCACTCTCATCAATAAATAAGTGTGAGAAGTGACCAGCAGGAATACCACCAGTAACAAGCCTGGTCTCAAACAAAATGGGAATTACAGGAAAGAAAATAAAAATAAGGTAAAATATATAACGAACAGAATAAACATACCCATCAGATCATTCATTGCTATTCTGCACACTTTACCGACCCTGGTGTTAATTTCCTGCAGATACAAATAAACTGGTGCAAAGCCGATGATACTAAAGATCTGACCAAATTTGTTGAGACTATGCACACAAACAGCATTGCAGTCAAAACATAGGGGCACCATCACATACGTGGGTGGTCTGAAAATTTCTCTGCCTCGACCATAGATGGCAACACTATCAGCAAGATTTTTTCCCCTAAGTTGGTACATGTCATAAGCATCCATGTGAATTTCAAGTTATTCTATCAAGTAGTTTGTTTTATATAGCTGTCTGAAGCAGGGGTGTTGTCTGTATCCCTTAAAATGGATAAAATTGAGTAGCGTGAGGTTAAAAAATTCTTTGTAAAAGAAGGTTTAATGCCAAACGAGATTCATTCGAAGTTCATAAATGTTTATGGGGACTCTTCTCTTTCGTTTTCAACAATTAAGAAATGGGCTGCCGAGTTTAAACGTGGCTGTACCAGCCCTGAAGATGATCCATATGAAGGACGTCCAAAAAGTGCACCACCACCAGAAATCACTGAACAAGTGCATGATATGGTATTGGATGACCGGCGGATGAAAGTGCATGAAATTGCTGAGGCTATAGGCATTTCAAAAAAACATGTAGGATATATTTTGCATGAAGAATTGGATATGAAAAAGCTTTGCGCAAGATAGGTGCCACACTTGCTCACAGCAGATCAAAAAAGCACTCGCATGAAAATCTCTGAAGAGTGCTTGGAGCGTTTTAACAAAAATAAAACTGATTTCGTGCGTCAAATTATTACTATGGATGAGACTTGGATTCACCATTACACACCAGAATCCAAACAGCAGTCAAAACAGTGGACAGAAGCCGGTTGTTCGGCGCCAAAGAAGACACGGTCGGTTCCATCAGCAGGTAAGGTCATGGCATCGGTGTTTTGGGATGCTGAAGGCATTTTGTTTATTGATTATCTTGAAAGGGTAAAACAATAACTGGGGAATATTATTCCAATCTTTTAACCAGACTAGGCGAAAAAATTCGTGAGAAAAGACTCGGTTTGCAAAAGAAAAAAATCATCTTTCATCAGGACAATGCACCCACCCACAAAAGTGTTTTGGTAATGAGAAAATTAAGGGATCTGCACTATGAATTGTCGGAACATCCACCCGATTCCCCAGATTTGGCTCCCTCTGACTTCTATCTCTTCCCAAAACTCAAACTCTTCCTGTCTGGTCTGTGTTTTTCTTTGAATCAAGAGGTGCTTGCAGCTGTAGAGGGGTATTTTGCAGATCTTACAAAGAACCACTACAGGGACTGGATAATGGTGCTGGAGCATCGCTGGAATAGATATATTAGTCCTAAGGGAGATTATGTTGAAAAATAAAAATAATTTTGAAATTATAAATTCATTTTTTTATTGTGAGGCCGAGAAGTTTTCAGAACACCCTCGTACACTGCATTCTACCAAGCCTCCATGCAGAACACATTTCACCTGACTGCTGAGCCACTGATATGGTACCATGGATGGGACAACAACAAAGTGTAAAATGCAGCTAGACTGAAAACGAAACGATACAAAACAGGAAACAGGAGGAATGCGTACCTTCCAGCAGTGGTGAGTGTTACCACAACAACAGCGTATTTCATGATCACCTCCTTGGATGGATAATAGAAGTCACTTTCATAGTTGCTACACTTCTTCAGTTGCTCAGGAATATTTGTACTAGATCAAAGTAACACACAGTTTTCACACAAGACAGCAATTTTCAATTGTTTACATTTAATGAACTATGCAGGTCTAAATATAAGATGTGATTTACAGTTCAAGTATCATTTATCAATACAGTGAGACTCAATTATAATGTTGTGAAAGGGACTAAATATTCTGTATTGTTATAAACAACTGCAGTTATAATTCAGGAGTGTAATATTATGTTTAATACTATAGAATAAACTGGTACCACAGAATATCTGATGTTACAGACAAGGTGTCACATAAACTGATGTTATAACTGGGTTTTACTGTATTTCCACTGATCCAAGGCAGTCACAATGTTTCCAGAATATAGAATAAATAATAAAATACAAAAGAAACAACAACTTACAATTCAATGTGTTATTACGTTAAATATTCCATTAAATTCTTACACATACACAACAGATATTGTACTGTATCAGTATGTGGTGTGATTAGTTGCTGCAGTGACCACAAGATGACACTACTGTGTCTATTCAAAAGTTCTACTGCTAGGTGTAGGCAAAGTAGAGAATCCATTGTGTCATCATCTTCTTGGAATAAGGTCGTAGAACTTATCATTGTTGAGTAATGTACTGTTATGTTCAAGCGTGTGTTGTTCCATTTGTGATTATGGTACACCTACAAAATGACTTGACGGAACAGCATCTCTGCATAAAAGTTTACTATAAACTTGGGAAAAATTCTACGGAAACCTTCAGAGTGTTTCAAGTAGTTCTGGAGATCACAAAATGGTAGGAATACAAGTTTTGAGTTGTTGTGCACTTTTGGAAATAGTGTGATATATGTTTAAGATGCCAAATGCTTGGGACATCCATCAATGTGAAAAACAGATGAAAATATGGATCTCGTGCAGGAAACTGCCCTCAAAAACAGAAGAATTAGTCTCTGCCAACTACTAACATATTGAAAATTTCATTGTAGGAGTTCAGAGCATTCTGAACACCAAATGACCTAAAAAATGGAATTATGATGACTGGTTTCTCTACCACAATGATGCAGTTGATCATGCTGCTCTGTCTGTGCACAAATTTCTGGCTAAAAACAAAATCACTGTCATTCCACACCTAACTTCTCAGCACATTTAGCAGTGTGTGTGACTTCTTTCTTTTCCCCAGAACTCAAGATGGCACTAAAAGGAAGGAGACTTCAAAATGTACTCCCTTGTAGAAAATACACAAATCTATCTGTACCTGTTTTTCAGCAACTTCTCATATCATGCCAAGGCAGATACGAGAAAAAATTACAGTACGAACAGGGGAAAGAGGTAGCCAAATTACAATTCTTACGGATTATATGAGGCAGCGTAGAGGCGCAAAAGGTCCTTGTCAGGAATGTGACCTTTGTCAGAAATAACCAGCCTCTTGGCAACTTCATCTGCTGCTGCATTAGATGGTGCACATACCAGAAGATGCCCATTAGGTTTGTTCAGATGGTACAGCTATGGGTTTTAAAAATACAAAGATTACAAGTACACACACTTACTTAGTTGCATGTGCTCACAAGTCTAAGTCTCATTAGGAGTACCCTAGCTATGACTTCCCAGGCACTGCACTGTATGAATGGATAATCACAGTTATGGAATTAAGACATACAAGTGTCTGACCATACAGCAGATTATACCATACATAACTAAAAACTTTTTCACTTTCAAGCTTCAGAACCCAAACTACACTCTTCAGTCACAGCAAGTGCATAAAGTTTGTTTTACTGTACAATAATAAAGCAGAAATTTTTTCCAAAACAAATTTTCTAATAGGTAGTGTTCAAGTAATGCACTGTTCTAAAAACCAAAAATTCATTGTTGCCACCACATGAATTTTAACACTGGTCACTGCCATCACAGCTGATCTCCTAAGATCCCTTTTAATATTATTCTCCTACTTGGGACTTGGGTTTCAAGACACCTTTGCAAAAATACAAACTGTAAGTGTTTTATGTAGATTTACATTTGTCAACCACTCTGTCTCCCAGAACTCTGGCTGAGACATTCCTACTTTAAACAAGGTTTTTCTCATATTTGTACTGTACCTGAGTGACTGCCTCCACAACAGTAACAGTTTTGCCAGTACCAGGTGGACCAAATATGAGGTAAGGAGCAGGGTATGAAGTGCCTGACACTATATTCTGCACTGCCTGCTGCTGTTCTGGGTTCGTCTTCAGGTGATGATTATACCAAGAGCTGAAACATTATTGCAGTAATTTTAAACATAATAAAGAGGTCACATCACAAGGAGTATTTCTCATTTTACAATAACTTTGCAAGGAGATGAAAAAATATTTGTAGTGCTCAAAATGTTGTTACACTGGCACTTGCAACAGTGAATTTTTCTGTAAGAAATGACAATGTGATTTTAATACTCAGTATGTATTCAACACAATACTTTGAAACATATTTCATTTTACATACAGTAGGTGCATGCACACTATAGATCAGCTATACAATCACAATAAAGCTTACTTACGTTATGGTCACATTCTTGAGTGGAACTGTTGTATGTTTGCTGGGAAACAGGTGATCAACACCACCACTGCTACTCATCATTTCAAGGGCTCTGTGCTGGAACCGCTGAGTGTAACGATTATATTGGAATTCCACGTGGAACTTCAAATTAGGCAAAAATTTGTCTAGAAAACTGGAACAGACAAAAATGGGACTGAAAAACCAAACTGTGCCAATCATCTAAATTAAATATTCCTTTTATATGCGGGTTCAGTACACAGAATCATATGTTAAGCAAAAAACTAAAGAATACATTCTTTGAAAATTCACATTTTAAAATTTTAACACCAATTTCACAAAATTTATTTTTGGGCATGTTTTATTACAACCAAGGCCCAATACTCATATCAACGGTCCAGAATTCATCACCATTCTAGGTTTCCACATTTCTACACATAAATTAACATCCTGGTGATGCTAAAAATCTAATTTAAAAAATCAAGAATACTTACGACTTATGAAAGCCTAACCAAACGTCTTTCTCTCTCACACAATGAACAACTCCCTCATATTTCACAGAGGTGTCTCCATCTATCATCACATAAATGCTGTCATTACGAAGGACAGATGGTCGCTTCTCTGCCAGACCAGGTATCTACATAGAAAATACATAAAAATAAGTTACAAACATAAAAATACTGATAGCAAACGTTGCTCTATTCATCACTAATTTCAGCATTAAACAGAGGCAAGCAGTACCTTCATGCCCAAGAGACATTACCACAAGGACCTGTACCCGCAGAATAGAACAGGAGGATGTGGACAGGGTCTTCCTTTTATATGACCACTTTGTCTTTCAAAGACCAATTTGCTGCACGCAGTGATTCATGACTTTACACCTAAACTTCAAAACCTTACTTAAGGGGTCACTCAGAGTCAGAAATGTCATAAAAAAGATGGGGCCAGTTTTCATGGGTTATGAAGCTTTAGGCCTAAGAATGATGAATGTTCACATGTGTATACAGAATGTTTAACCTTATCCTACTGGAGTGGGTATTTAAATTTTTGTGCGTGGTTTATTAAAAACGTATTATTTGAACAGAAAAAGACAAAACTAAGAAATAAACTGCATTTTGTGGAATCCCCCACCAGGCTGCCATATTTGTTTAGGTTTCAATATCACACACAGCTGGACACACCACACTTGGTAGGATTCTTCTGGATGAGGGATTGGCCTGTCGCAAAGACCTCTACTTGACAGCACACAACTTTCACAAGAGACAGACAGCCAGCCATGCCCCCAGACGAACTGGAAACCGCAATCCCAGCAAGTAAGCAGCCGCAGACCCACGCCTTAGATGGTGCAGCCACTGGTATCGGCTGCTGCCTAAATATATAAAATGAATTTCTAGGGACGTTGTTCTACATGCTTTCAAATATGCAATTGCAAAACTTTTTCTCTTCCAACATCTAGACTGGCAATAGGGCCCACCCAGACTCCTAATGAATGGATAATGGGGTTCTTTCCTGGGGTAAAGTGGCTCACCTCCATTTGGTGCCTAAGTTAAGAATGAGTTAAGTTACACTTCTACTCTCTCTATGTGCCTTCAGAGTATGGACATAGACAGCTTCACAATTACTACTTAACAGGCAACAGACATAACTCCAGAATATTAGGAACTTAAAAAAAGGCTCGACATAAGAAATTTCATACTGTATGATATATTGATGAAAACAAGTAACAAATGTTCTGTTTCTATGATATTCACTACTTAGTACTTTTATAAAATCTAAGGAAATTCTTTACTGCAGGAAGATCGGGAGGCAATATCTCTAATAAAAGTCATCTGTTGCATAAATAAAACAATATACTTGTCACATCCCTCACTCAGGCCTGTCCTCCATGATGGAAAAATAACAGTACAGTTTAACTTACCTCTAAACTCAGCAGTTTACTGTCACCTTTCACAGCTTCCATTATTTGATCATGACGGTCGTACACATGAATATCATTTTCCATCTGATGTTCTTCAATGTACAGCAGTAGTCTGAAAAATTGTGTATAGTCCTCACGGATATTCGATCCCAGCAATAAAGACCTACATCGGGGGGAGAGAGAGAGAGCGAGAAAAAGAAAGTTTAAAATTTTTGATGCAGCAGATAAAACTCACACAAATCAAACACAATCCCCCCCCAACTTCAATCTGTACACCACTGTAAAATACTTGTAAACACCATATTTACTGTTTCACCATATTTTATGTGCTTTCTAAATCCTGGTCAGAATGTCAGACAAACTATAAAAATAATATTCTAATATATATCCAACAAGATGCAATGTTACACAGTTTATTTTATCTGGAAACTGCCCTACATGTTTCGGGTGGTACCATCACCCATAATCTGGAGCCAAACAACCCACAGCACACTCAAACCAGTTCCAAATCTTCCACAATAGCGGCAGATAGCAATAACGGTGTGACAAATACCAGATGCTGTAGATACAGTTGTTTGGCTCCTGATGATGGGTGATGGTACCACCCGAAACATGTAGAGCTGTTTACAGATAAAATAAACTGTGTAATATTGCATCTTGTTATACATATATTAGAATATTATTAAGATGCATGGACCCATGATCGTTAAAAACGTTAAATGTAACAATAATGTTACAGTCTTCAAATTGAACTATTTAATACTAGCTAAAGAATTTGTTCTGAGCTTGGATTCGCAAAGCACCTGTACTGAATCACAAACCTGTTTCCTTCTCACATGAAACACGTCTGTAAGTCTGTTTAACCTACTACATGCACAGCCTGGCACTTTAACCTCTTAACTGACATATGAAAGTCTGTGAACTGCAAGAAAAATCACTGATTATTGTTGCTTTTCATTAATCCTTTGATCACCGAATCTACTTTGGATTGTAATAACATAATAAGATGATTGGTCAGTTTCAAGTTCCAATTGCTATGCATCTAAGGAGGGAAAAAAACAGCCTCCCACTCCATAAGCATATCAACTAGATAGGAGACTGGTTGGAAACTAGGGCTGTATTAATGTCAAGATAAAAAAGAAAATGCCAAACCTTGTGGTGAAAAAACCTCCACTTGTCCATTCCACACTGGCTTCGTTATCCACATTTGTAAATATTTCTTAAATAGTCTGTTTCAAGAAAAATTACTTGAACTAAGAACTTCAACATTTCACTAACTTTTTAATGTAATGAGATACACACCTTACTTCTTGCAGCTTCTGGACATCACTTGAATCCATATTTTCAAAGGTCTTAAAGCCACGATTAATAATGCGGCGTAAGGCTGCTGGCATATGATACTGACGCAATTTCCTGACACGTGTTAGTGCATTTGTTAGTCTAAAAACAATATACATATATTACACTACGGATACAAAGTTCCAGAAAAATATGTACAACAAAAAACTTTCATAATAAAGTTGTTACCTTCATGGATGCCATCCTAGTGTGTTTATCAATGATACGTTACAAGTTACTGTCTAACACAACACAAACTTTGTGCATTTCATCTAATATCTTACGTGAACTTAGTATATTCCATCTAATGTTTAGATTTTGGTGAAATATATGAAGTTTGTGTTAACCCATTTATGCCTGACGTTCCATTATTGGAATGGTTGCGATGTGGGAGTTATTTATATCCTACTGCTCAAGGTCATCGCCGAGTCTGATTTTTTTTTTTACACATGTCTGCCTCCTGAGGGTACATGTTATCACGTGGTGCACAGAGTTAGTCACTGCTGCAGATCCTATCATGCTGGGAGCTTGTTAAAAAAGTGATGTGAATTTTTGATAAATTTTTTAACAACCATCCACTGACAGGTAAACACAACTTTACTGCACTACATCCTATACTAGTAATTTTTTTTCTATTACCTCTCTACTAGTTGTGCTATTGTTCTGTAAAAAGAAAATTGCGAAGTTATTATTGTTGTATTAGTTATGGGCTTGATATTTTGCATGTTCCATTTTTGGAACACTAGGCAAAACCACTACCACTAGGACTAATAATATATTTTTCCCTTTTTTTAGTTGAAATCATTTTACAAGTCTCAAGATGCCTCGAACTCTAAGTTTACATGAAATAATTGACCTGTTAGAGATAAATGACAGCATACAAGCCAGTGCTATAGTGATACAACCACCTTAAAATGCTACAGCACCTGTTTCTGATGAGGATTCAGGGGATGAAGAAGGTGGAACAATAAATAATCTGCCAGGTTCTTTGTTGCGTGCACCTGCGTATCTTATTCAAGATGGCTATGAAACATATTTCCAAATGAAACATATTTCAGCACTGATGAATCCATGGTTCCTTATTTTGGTCGTCACGGGTGCAAACAATATATTCGGGGAAAGCCCATTCGATTTGGCTATAAGTTTTGGTGTGGTGCAACACGTCTGGCTTACATTAGCTGGTTTCAGCCGTACCAGGGTAAAAATCCAAATACTAAACATGAGGAATACGGTGTCGGTGCATCAATTGTCCTTCAGTTTAGTGAGGCACTTACAGAGGCACACCCTGGACAATACGGTGTCGGTGCATCAATTGTCCTTCAGTTTAGTGAGGCAATTACAGAGGCACACCCTGGGCAATACCATTTTGTATTTGATAACTTTTTTACCAGTATTGCACTTTTTGATAAGCTCAGTTCAATGGGACATAAGGCAACAGGTACAGTGAGAAAGGGTCGCATTGACAAAGCTCCATTGGAATCAGATGTAGCTCTAAAGAAAAAAGAAAGAGGCACATTCGATTATCGAATTGATGGAAAAGGCAATATTGTCTGCAG
>Ga0268261_10004175_pt1 | contig 10779 bp, 9 predicted proteins | sample TergutNc150P1_FD_190353 | JGI IMG/M metagenome (GOLD analysis project Ga0268261, IMG submission 190353) | Nasutitermes corniger P1 segment gut microbial community from laboratory colony in Florida, USA - Nc150 P1 (SPAdes) (version 2) | ecosystem: Host-associated > Arthropoda: Insects > Digestive...
CGCAGAGACCTCTACTTGACAAAACGCAACAGTTACAAGAGACAAATCCAAGCTTCTGCAGTATTCGAACCGGCAATCCGAGAAACAGAGGAGCCGCAGACCCACGCCTTAGACCGCGCGGTCACTGCGATAAACAGTGAAGACTATACGGAAATAAAATAGCGGAACCTGAACAGTTTAATCCTAAACGACTCCAGGAGTTACTATAGAGTCGACTTTGTAGATTACGAAGAAAAGTCTGCCGAAGAGCTGTATGTTCTTGAGTTTCTGAACAGGTCATCGCCATCTGGTTTACCACCTCCTAGACTAAATCTGAATATTAACGTTACTGTGATATTTTTAAGATGGCAGTAATTGAGAACGGTACAGAATGTCAAGTGTCAAATCAAAATAGTTTTTGCCATTACAGTCTGCCAGCATCAAGGTCAGAATCTTTAAGGTTTATGAAGTATCTACTGTTGCCCGCTTTTTTCCTTTGGAAGTTCCATATGAATTTTAAAGGATATTTCATTTGATAAGGTCATTTTTGGAATTATTGACGGGAATCGAAAGTTAGAGGATAAGTAATTTTGTTTTGAAGTGAAGTGAAATGGAGTTACATTGAGGTCGTTGGGGACAAAATGAACCATGCGTATTAGGGTGATATTATACTTAGGGTACTTGATTTTATTGTGACTATTTCATTTGGTGTGTATCTTGTACTGTGGTTGTTTTAACTTGTTTTGTAATATGTGGGAGTTTGTATGTATGGGTGTTGCAATGTGTGGTTGTGTGTATGTGTGGGGGTTTTGGTAATATGTGTACTTGTATTTACTGTGTTTTGTATCGTTTGTACTGAATTTTTGTGTTGTTTCTTTTATGTATATTTATTTTTATTTGTAACTAATGTAAGGACTACTGCCACCGAATAAAAATTCAACTGCAGTTAACAGTACTAATAAAAATAATTCTAAAATTAATATCAATAAAAATAATTGTTTATCTAGAAGGATTTTGAAGTAAAAAAAACCCTTTTTTTGGTTTACTTTTCGTTTTTCCTAGGTACGAATCATTCTCATGGGGACATCAATTATTTACAAATTATATTAAAACTGGAAAAGTTATGTGACAGGAAATTCGTTACGCAGTGCCACTTCGAATTCCCCACCATGTTACTACCTACATTCTCCTGTGGAGAGGAGCAAAAATAAACGTACTGCATATAGTGATAACAAATAAGCAGATTAACATACCTAGTACGATCTTGTCTATGACCAGCAACCCACGATCTGAGTAGAACTTTCAAGAGACAAGCCTCGTATCTGACCTTGTACCATCCCATTTCTGTTTCATCGCGATATCAGACCGAGTAATTCGTTTGAACAAGGCTACACACTTTTCATATTGACTTTGTTTCCTGCAGGCTTTTTTCCATCAGTTTCTCTGTTGTCCTTCACGTGACGACAGGAATTTCTACTACAAAACCACGTCAAAAATTGCATACTGCAGCGAAAATAGGAAACATTTCGTGTTTCACAGACGGTTAAGAAAATTTGTCATCGCTTATGTCACAAAAAACTTGGTGCTTGCTGTATATCACACATCACTGTAAATATATTTTTTCACAAGTCTTTTTTTTAAATCGTGGTGATTTTAATGAGTTTAATTCAGCCACTATAATATTAAAAGCTCTAGCTCAATCTTCTGTATGCCTTCCAGATAACTTTGTTCTTGTGTACTCTGAGCTGAGTTTAGATTATCAAAAGAGCGTAATTAAGCACTAAGGATCATTTTCCACCTTTGCACCGTGCATTTTGACTCACTTAATCGTTTATTGTTCCAACTAATGCACAACATATATACATAAAAACACTAATTTTTTTACATTAAAATATATAACAATTGCTCCTATATGTTTCGGTTTCGATTAAAACCATCATCAGGGAGCTAGTAAATTGTGTTTCGCTAAGTTACTAAATTGGTATCAATTGATTCACTTCGTTATTAAGATCGTTCGGTTCTGTGGCCATATGTCAGTTCATTCCTGTTTTGTGCGTGTTAGGTGTACCATACTGAATGAAAATGTGTCAGGGAACGTGCTGAAGGTCACGTGGGAAGTAGGCCAGTTTATACAGTGGGTTGTTGTCGCTTACGTTTTGTTCCGTGATCAGTCTGTTATTTTGTCGGTATGTTTGTATGTAAAGTGACCCCTAGAAATTCATTTTCGTTCCTTTGTTACATGGTTGTAGGAATTTTAATGTTTCGTATACTGTACCATATTCATGCCTATTATCTAATGTGCGCATAGCGTATGTTGATGTTTGATTATTGGTTCTGATGTAACGTATATGTTCCTTGGGTCTTACTGTTATTGATTTACCAGACGCAGAGATTCACCAGAGATTGATGCATCTGGTTTGTTGATTTATTTGAAGATATTCTGTGTCTCTAATTTACTTTCCATTACAGAACCAGTGTGATCATATTAAGACCTTATGCCAGGTGAATATTCAGTTTTCATGCGCGTTCGCATAGCTCCGATAAACGCCTCCTAGCTCTGTCATGTCTGTTGATCTGTCCGCATATAACAGTTATGTTCCCACTGGACGGATATCAGTGAAATTTGATAGTGGGGCCTTTACGAAAATTTGTACAGACAGCCCACTCTGCTGAAATTCGAATGAAATTATCTCATCTTGTACGCGAAAAAGTGTGCTTCTTTAACATGGAAATATGTACATAAATAATAGAAAGGAAATAATTGTTGCGATTCCACGGCAAGAATGTTTACGCTAACGCGCGAGATTTAATTAGTATATCTAATTACGAACGTTCGTTTTCTACAAAATCAGACAATTTTTTTGAGTACCTAAGTGGTTTCATGAATTCTCTGCATTATATATTTCGGTGGAAGCACTTGTCTGGTGAATTCATAAATTAGTTCGCAATTCATAATCGCCAACTCAGACTTATTTAGTCTTATTGAATTAAATTACAACAATATTTTGGCAGCATATTTATTTAAATGTACAGAAAAATTTACATTCATTGACTTTAAAAGATCCCAGAATTTTGTCCAAAAAAAGTATGATAAAATTTGAAGGTGCATATGCGTTTGTGTAAGTAGGTTTGTATACAATATACAAAAGTATATATGATGGACACTGAGAACTGAATATAAATCGCGACTACAAAATATTTATGACGTTCATGATCAATTTAGAACAAAATATTAAAATAATTAATAGCACGATTGCAAAGAAATTACGTATAAATGTATAATTACAGCTACCGCTATAACAGCGTAACCCGTAGCTTGAAAACCCTTACAATCAAAGGCAATACATGGACCCAGCCTTCGTAACTCACATTCATCAGATTATTTATTTTTTACATTCCCATACTCTCAGTCATAAAAATAGACGCAAAACTGTTAGAATCCTTGGCACATTTCTGCGACTCGTTACAGCTACATGCTATCTCTTCGTGGTTCCTTGAATTTCATTTCCTGCCAAAAATAACGTACTTAAAACGCAAGATATTATTACTAAAAGTTTCAGACTTGCTTTTTGGGATTTCCCTCAGTACACAGATTTTAAACAGTTACAAAAATTATTCATACCTGACACTAACAAATACGACTATATTGTATGTAAAGAAATATTTTATTGCTCCAACATTTTGTGATGGCCTAGTTGCGTGTTATGGTGTCAGGAAAAGAACATTAAATTATCATTTATGGTATAAACAATGTCAAAATAACCTACAGGAAATTCCCTATTTCTCTCAGGGTGGGAAAAGACAATCACAAAAAAGCATAAATCTGTTTTGGGGAATTTTCACTTTTATGGGAAAAGTTTGTTTTCATTCGACAAAACAATAAATATTATTGAATGGTCCTGTGCCAACATTCAATTACCTACTTCACCAACATATTCCAGAAATCTAGATTCCTAGTTCTCAAAGCGATTTAACTGAAAGTACAATCTTCTGCAATGTTAAGGTGTGTCGACTGGCGACGTATCCAAGACGCTTTCTTAATATCCAGAGGAAAGATATTCAATTAGAAAACAGTCAGTCTAGTAGTTATTACCGATAAAATTGCCCTTCAGAAGTTGCTTATACATTAGACAGTTTAGTTAATATTTAAGATTATCCTAGAAGAATATCAAACAAGAATAACTTACTGACCTACTTTTCCTTCTATTAGAGGAAAAATTGTTTTTACCTTACATTTACTGACTTACGTTACTCAGCTACAGGAATTATAATTCTTCATTCTGGATGGAATATTTTTAGTTAAAATAAGGTCATATTCTCCTCACCATATATTGAAACTTTACTACGGTAATCCCATAAACACAACAAAAAGAAGAATGTACGTGTTGCTACATTTAACACTTCCATACTTCGCTTTGTCGACTGTTATGACTTAATTATTAGCTTTTATCCGGTGCGCCCCCAGTCCTCTTTAATAAGATCAGCTCCTTTTTCGGCTATCATAATGGTGGGTACATTTATATGACCGCTTCGAATTATTGGTATGATAGAAGCATCTATAACTCTTAAACCATTAATACCATTCACCCTTAACCTGGGGTCCACCACAGCTTCTTTGTCTGACGCTGGCCCCATTTTACAGGTTCCTGATAAGTGGTAAATGCTGAATGTGAGATGTTTTGTTACGCATCTCCAGTATTCATCAGACTTAAAATCCAAATATTCGCAACCAGCTACTGGAATGTCATGCAGTTCCGAACCAAATTTCTTGAACGCATTAGTTTCACTTAGTTGCACTGCCCCCTTTACCCCCTTTACTACTGTTTCCAAATCGTAATTATGATAGAAGAAATTGGGAAATAAAAGGGCCTTATGTAAAGTATTGTTATCCCTCAGCATCACTCTTCTCCTCCTTTTGGGTTTTAAAAGAAGTGGTATTATCATCCAAGAATGTACTTTTTCAATTGGCTTGTACACAGTATTATAAACATAATCGCTGATACCGAAAGTCTTTCTTGTATGAGGTTCCGAACTGATTGATAATGCTACGAAAAGCAGTTCTATTTCCGGATAACCATCAATATCCGTTGGATTCTCAAAATAAAAAAAAGCTACAGCCTCAACCCCAACTATGCTGCTAATAGGAACATTGAGATATTGAAAATACTTTATAAGATCATTGTCATTTTCAAAGAAAGATTCAGGTATTATTGAGACACTTTGGTTTACGATAAAAGTCATGCCGATTACCCCCATATGATCCATAAGATTGTAACCTTCCTTCAAACCCTGAATTACAGGAATATTCATATTTCTAATATGCTTTCTGGGGCCTAAACCAGAAAGCATTAAGAGCTGTGGGGTGTTAATGGCACCTGCTGATAGAATAACTTCTCTTCTGGCATGTACTGTTTGTCTCTTCCCATTACGAACAAATTCTACGCCAATTGTCCTCTTTGTACTTGGATCTACCAGAATCTTTGTTACCATACTCCTTTTCATCACATGAAGGTTTTTCCTTTTACGAATAGGATGTAAGAAAGCCCTAGATGTACTCATCCTAGTACCGTTCTTTGTTGTTGTTTGAACAAAACTGAATCCTGTTTGAGTTTCGGTGTTATAGTCGATTATTCGCTGACCGATCACTTTCCCAGCCTCAAGAAAACTTCAGCCAAGGGAGTATGATATGGGGGATAACTTACAGTCAGATATCCACCAGTCGAATGGTACTTTGTGTTAACTGCAAGTTCAGGTATAGCAATGTCTTCAGATTTGTGGAAGTAGGGAAGAACACTATCATAACTCCAACCAGTGTTCCACAAGCATTCCAATAAATCGTAATCCCTTCGATTGGCCCTGGTATGCACCATGTAATTCAAAACACTGCTTCCCCCCATTACCTTTCCACGTGGAAACATACACTGCCTGTTTGTTAAGCCAAGGCAAGAATTATTTGATGGCACGCTTCTGTAGTTCCAGTTGGCGTCACTAGACTGCAGAACCTGAACTAACATGGGTATTCCCATTATATAGTTCTCTTCCCTTCCATCTTCCAGAAGAAGAACATTCCGGTCTGACGCTTCTGTCAAGCGGTTGGCAACTACACAACCAGCTGATCCTGCTCCCACAATTATGAAATCGTATTCTGGAAGACTGTTGATTTCATCCCGGGACTCTTCTGAAGCATACTTAGCCACGTCTGACAGGTACTTCAACAATTCTACCGTCAAACCCCGGTTGGCATTCTGAGCGCATGTGATGTTGAAGGGAATAGATGCTATGAAGAACAGGACATGACTTGAGTTCTTCATGGATTAACATGAAGTTATCAGAGAATCCTGAAACAGGATAAGAGTAATGAATCGACAAATACTCATAAAGCTGCAGTATACTGAAATTATAACGTAGCATTATTACTTCGCCTGCTGTAATTCTAGGAATTCTAAGTAGCAAGGTGCTTAAGTGTAACGTACAAGTAATAAACCACAGATGGTTCTTTTTAACACAAAACTGAGTACAGCGTACGGCGGTTGGCTATCAGCGGCTGTTCTATAACTGATGTTGTCCGCTCTACGGCGCGCAGTCCCAAGATAACATACTCCAAAAAGACAGTTGTATATAGTGAAGGAACTGAACAAAAAGCTACACACACATAACGAATTAGTTACTCAGGCAGATAAAAGCAAGAGAGTAGTGATCATAGATTCCAAAGAATACGCCGACAAAGTGCAATCCTTACTCACAACTAATAATTTCAACACCATAACCAGAGACCCCACTAACAAATTCCAAAAAAAGATGAATAAATCAATGCAAAATGCAATTCAATCATAGATAAACGACACAAAATTTCTAACACAAAAGAAACCTTCACCACCGGTTCTCAAGGCCCAACTAAAATTACACAAAACGAGTATCCCAATACGACCAGTAATAAACAACAGAACGGCACCAGCATACAAACTAGCAAAGCATATGACAAAAATTCTAAATCAACACATTAGCTTAAAAGACCACAACAATATTATGAATTCCGTCAACCTAGCAAACGATCTAACAAAACTAGAGATACAAGAAAACCACAGATCCATCACTTTTGATATCAAAGTCTTCTATGTCAATGTTCCAATATACGAAATAATGGATATCAAAAAATAGACTACTACAAAACAAAAATACACAAATAACCCAACAAATCATGTCCTTATTAAGAGTCGTCCTAACACAAAACTACTTCACCTTCCAACAAACAATCTACCAACCCAACCAAGGCTTTGCCATGGGATCCCCAAATTCCAGCCTAATAACAGGGATATTCCTCCAACAATATGAGGACAAAAACATCAGACACTTAATAGACACCAAGAATATAGCATATTATGCAAGATACGTAGATGATATTCTGATCATATTCGATACAACAAAAATCAGCCTACACTCCCTAACCAGATACATTAACAATATACACAGTAACATAAAACTCAACACCACTTACGAACAACAAAATTCCATAGACTTTCTACATTTAACAAAAAACACGCCAACACAAAAAACTGGAAATATTCATATACAGTAAGCCAAATGCCACGGACAAAACAATCAACTTCCTTTCAAACCATCCCATAGAACAAAAAAAGGCAGCCTACAGATATCACCTTACCAGAATGCACTCCCACTACATCCAAACAAAAAAGCAAAAGGAATGGGAGACAATACAAACAACAGCAAAACACAACAACATACCACAACAACTGCTCCAAAATCTCAAACAACGGATACAGCAGAAAACAGACCAAAACCATTATAAGAAAGACAACAAGATCTAGACCACTTTCACCTATCATAGCTCAAAAACAAGAACAATCAACAATTTGCTCAAGAACACCAATGTAAACATAACATTCAGAAACACTAGAACGACACAGCAATACATAAAACAGAAAAAACATACCCCACATCCTAGAATAAAAAAAAAAATCGGAATATACAAAATCACATGCAATACATGCCACAAGGCATATATCGGGCAAACAAGCCAGAGTCTCAAAGCATGTTACCAGGAACATACACGATACATAAAGAACAATGACCCAAGATCCGCATACACACTGCATATACTAAACATCATGCATGAATATGGCAAGATCAATGACAAAATGTCGCTGCTAAAACCGGTTAACAAACCACACTTTCTACTCGCTTTTGAACAAATGTACTTACAAACAATACACGGCAACAATGAATTAATTCCGGAACAACAACCGAATGATAGCAACCCGCTATTCGAACTCATCCAACACAAGCAAATTACATCACATTCAACTTAATAATTAATCAACAACCTGCCCATCCAACCAGATCCCCAGCGGTTGCATAAGGCCCAACCTGGCACTTAATCAGTAACACACTCAACCAACCAGTCGTCCACGCCACCAATAACCTGCTCACCCAACCAGTTCCCCACCACTCGTTATATAAGACCTAACCGACACCTAATTAATAACTCCCTAAACCTACCAGTCTCCCCTTAGCAAGAGCACAAGACGACCACCTGCAGAGGTAAGATAAATTTTTTAACCTTTTATATTGAACACACACCCCACAGACAAAATTAATTTATATAAATTTACTCTATGACACACCACTTGTCCAACACAGTGCTATACAACCACACATAGTCTTTTCCTTTTTAACAAAATGACAATATATTCCAAGTACAATAAAGCAATAATTCACTTTTACAGAATTAGAATACCAGAGGCTGCATAAATGTACAATTAATATCATTGGCTTCCTGAAGATTTGCGGATGACGCTCGAAATATTTTGAGGAACTTAATTTTATGTAATTTATATAAAACATATGGTGTATCAAGTTGGTATCAGTAAATTATACTACGATGCACGGCCTACCAAATCTAGAAAAAGGAACTATTCTTTAACATAGTCCAATTGAAGTTTGAATCCCTTGTCGCAGCATGTGAAACGTTTGTCAATTCCGGAGCACAGGATGCATATACTGTTTGCGTTACCCACAAGACGCTAGCACACATGCTGTCTTCATCACAGGTAAAGTGATAATCTGCCAAGTTCTCCTTTAAGGTGAGAAACAAAAGAAAATCCCTGGTGAAAAATCCGAGCTGCATGGAGTATGGTCCAATGTGACCCTAACATATATTACAGCATGTTTTCAGGTTAATGTGCCGTGTGCGGCCGGAAATTTTTATAGAGGAGAATCACAGCATTGGTTAGGAAACAAAATCATTTTCCCCTGATGGCCTATCACAACAATTTTAGCGTAATGTATTACACGTCGGCGTTAAGTCTCAGAACGTACTGCAGAAAAACTTCCGACGGTTCGCAGAAGACATTGGCCAGCAATTTCATAGCAGATGTAGTATCTTAAAATCTCCCTGTCTGAACCGGAAGTTTACTATTTCTTGGTTGATCGCGTAATGGTGTGGGAGAAACAAACATTTTGTGTTTCAACACAAGTCGAGTCTCGGTGCTGACAGTTTTTTCCTTCCACTGCAAAACATTGCAAAAAAATTAGTTCTAACCTCATTCTTGCCTCTTTGTTCCTCCCTGTTAAGGCATGAGAAACCTGTCAGACACATACCAAAGGACACTGCGAAATATCAACTACGGTATGCTGCACAATGCCATTGGATATACCAAGGTCAATGCAATATGCCGTAAGTTACACATCTGTACTTATGAGTAAATTTATAGATGCGTGCCTTATTGACTTCTGCTGTCGAAAATTTCATCGTCCTCTTTGATTAGTGTACGTTCTATCTCTGCCAAATGCAGACTTGCGGCATCATTTGGAAAACTGGTGCCTGGACATAGCATCTTTTGCCATGCACTTTCACAAGTTGTCGATGAATATGGGTTGCAGAAAATTTCCGTGCCAACAATAAGCGTATAACTTAGCGGATTTCCTAGTGAGACCAGTGTTACAAGTTTTTAAGTGTAAAGGGTTTAACGGTCGCAGCTGTGTTCCTGCCGCTGATATTACTCGCACCACATGAAAGTGAACGACAGAGCCTTTTGTCTTCTATGTCAAAAGAAATTGAAATGTAACAATTTCTGTATATTTTCCATGCAAATGTATTACATATGTAAACTTTAACTCAACTATAAAAAACACTTTTATTTGTTGATTAATGTTCCGAATTGTTCGGTCCTAACTGTTGGCCATCTTCAGGGAGTTTCCTTGAACATGTGCACATTATATTTCAAATTATATCTAAGAAATTACACATATTATTACAGTGAATGTAGTGATAATTAAATGTTAGAATTTTTCAAATTAGTTTTTATTTAATATACACATAAAGTACAGAAGAAAAATATTTTGCTTTGATGTAACAGTTGCGTCCAAACTTCTACGTTGTAATCTGTTTTCAAATAGAGGAAGTTATGGAATCTGCGAATATGAACAATAAACAGGTAAAACCGAATCACTTCTGATCATTAACCAAACAAAACAAGTGTTGTACAACACGCTGGTGTTGAATTGTACACGTGTCAAACGTTGACGTCTGAAATAACAGGATTAGTGAAGTTTTCTTAAACCACTATCATATTTGACAGCAGCTATCAGTGAGCCGGACAGCTGTCTTAAGAGAGAAATCTATTGTCGTTTCACACTTTACACTTTCTTCTACGTGTAGTTTTACATAACTTTCTCAGTATTTCTACAAGATAAGCCTGGTTTACTCTCTCACATCGAGCGAAAAATTGGAAATAAATAATGGACCTGATATTCAAGAAATCAAAAATAATATCTATATTT
>Ga0268261_10004176_pt1 | contig 10777 bp, 6 predicted proteins | sample TergutNc150P1_FD_190353 | JGI IMG/M metagenome (GOLD analysis project Ga0268261, IMG submission 190353) | Nasutitermes corniger P1 segment gut microbial community from laboratory colony in Florida, USA - Nc150 P1 (SPAdes) (version 2) | ecosystem: Host-associated > Arthropoda: Insects > Digestive...
GTCTCTGCGACGAGCTGATCACTCGTCCAGAGGAGTCCTACCGACTGTGCTGCGTCGTTGTGTGTGATCTAGAAACATCAAGAATGGGTGCTCCATATATATATGACATTAGTCACCTAAGGGTTAAAGGGCAATGTGAGGTAATGTCCTCACAGATTCCAGCGCACTTCTGAACCCTGAAGAAATGAAGGGACATACAAGAGGGTTCCTTTTGTCACTTCGAGGGGAGAAAAAAAATTGGGTGGGTGTCTGACCAGCCTTATACCACTATCAATGATAATTTACTGTGCATCCCTAACATACCTGCATAAGGGGCATACAGATGTTTAACCACAAATATGCACTCAGCCCTGGTATCCTTCTATGAATGAGTGAAGTGACACAAAAATATACAAGTTAAGCCTTATCTTACTACACTTAGCCAGAGTGTAAACTATATTATTATTATTTACCTTATTCGTTTTATATTATTTCCTACTAACATCTGTACGAAAGTGAGCCCACATATGAACAGAGCACTGTCCTAACATATTATACATGACTTACCATGAATTAAAAAATTACCTAACACTTAAACAGGCATCACTAAGAGACAGGTTGAAAAGATCTAAGGGGTCTATGGTACCAGAAACACTAAGAAACACAGGTATTGACCAACAAAATTTGTGTATGTTATACTGGCATACATAAACATACACCCTGCAGCCTTAGATTTGAAACAATCTTCTTTTCTGATGACAAATCTCAGGTACTAATTAACAGTATCAATAGTATCAGTAGTCATACCTTAATGATGACTCCAAATTCTGGAATACTAAATAATGCAGGTATTTCATTTGACACTATCAGTGACCTTGGAAGCTTTTGCCACCCCTCTCCCTAAATTATAAAGATAAAATGTAAATACTTTATAATTTAAACTAACTCCGCATAATGAAAATGGTTACTACAAAAAGTTGGAGAATATGTATTTGGTTAATACAGAGCCAATTTATAGCACAACATAGCAACAGTTGTAAACGGTAGTTATTAGAAGACATTAACGATCTTATATAGACAAATGAATGCTAATTTGTTACATCACCAAAGCTTAGCTTGCATACATGGAGACTAGAAGCTGGAAAGGTTCATGCTAAGACAGAAATCAATGGAGTAACAGATCACCTCTAATGAATATATATAACACAGTTTATGGGTACCATTTAAAATGTTAGCTTTCATGTCTCATCACCAACATTCAACAAAAGATTGAGTGTATGCTGTTAAAGTAATGCATTTTAATGGATGAACTGATAACAGATTAGTTACTAAAAATGAGTAAAGTTCATCCTATAATAGGCCATGAAGAACCAGAGGTATAGTTCTACACTGCTTTAACCTTGGTGCTAGATGGGGGTGGAGAGGTGATACCATGCCCTGGCCATTATACCATGGGGAAAAAGACCTGGTACCCACTGTACAGGAGGCTGATTGGGCCTTGGGACCAGCCTGGACATGTACAGAAAATCTTACTTCCACCAGGGTTGAAACCTGGTACTAAGCCGCCTATGCTATCTCAGTTGCCAACAGATCAATTACTGTTACTGTTACAATAGATTAACAGGTACAAATGTTAGGGTGAAAACTTGAAAACATTATCACACAGCTCTGCCCAGTGTAATTTCCAAAAACTTCTGTTATTCTACATTCTTGGTCTTTGGGAGTCATAATTTAATTTAGAGGTATACTCCTCCCAAAATTATTTCATTGTACTACAAAATTTTACAGTACTTTTACTTACTGTGTGACACCGTATTTTCCCTGACCATCCAGATTGTTTCTGAGACCAATCCAGCCTCCTGAAAAATGGGTACCAGGTCTCTTTCCCAGGGGTGAAGCAGCTGGAGTGTGGTGTTAACTACCCACCCCATCTAGCACCGAGGTTAAAGAATGATCACAGCCATACCTCTGCTCTTCCATTGGACCTTCATGGTCTGTTAGAGTAAGCTTTACCTTTATATGACATTGTACCCTGTCATTCTTTGCATGCAATCATATGCCTATATGTTTTTGCCACAGTGTGCACTGAAATCAGAGATCAATAGTGCATATTCTTATTCAATGGAGCAACGGATTAAAAGATTTAATGTTTGATTTTCAAGCTCAAAAGGTACACGATGCAATGTAGTTGCTTCCTCCTTTCAAAATGAAAACATACTAAAATCTGACATAAATTTGCACATATCTTACATAGTATTTAGGCTGGTGGTAAGTTATTACGCAATAAAGGTAAAGCAATCCCATTACAGGCTTGGACAGGCCCTGAGGGTTCCAGGAGGTTGAGGCTCCCAGATCTCCAGACAATCGGCACCTGAAGGTGGTAAGATTGTCAGCCCTACGCACCGGCCGCCTTTACCCCCAGGAAATATTCCTGGTATTCATTTCTGTTAGAGGCTGAGTCGACCCCAGGACCATAGTGTGGCTGGAAGGATTATGTCAATGAAAAATTCCAATGACACCATGGGGAATCGAACCCGCGACCTTCCGACTTGTAGCGCAGTGCCTCAACCAACTGCGCTACCGTGTCCTCCTGTTATTATGCAATATGTTTGAGAAATTGTGCTAGAAGGCTCCAAAATTTAAACAAGCCAAAAAAAAAAAAACACTCAATGGTCAGTATTAACATCAGTTTCTGTGAAGAACATCCAGATATGGTAGCTGGTCTTTGTGAGACAAATATATTTTGAATGATATTATATGCCAAGGTGAAGAACTCCTAAAGACAAACTTGCAGTGTTATTTATATGAACAAATAAAGTGAGAAAGTACACACTGCATCATCTGTTTCTGCATTTGATACACCGAATATGGAGTCCACTTAATCCTTCTGTAACATAACAATATCGAACTTTATACTTTCCCTTAAGTTAGCTGACAGTAACAGTGTGGTTGTGCAGGAAAATTTAAATGAATATCCCTTGAAAAAAAAAAACACAGAATGTGATGGGCATAAAATATGCATATTGATACAAACAACTATATACCTGGAAGTTAATATTCACAGCTTAAAGTAACAAAGTGCCATGCAATTACTGCTCATTTACGTGTTGAACAAATTTTATTCCCACTGTAGACATTGTTAGTAAGAATATGAGTAATCCACGTCAGTACATTATGTGTTTGGTTAGTGAAATAGAATTTTTGCAGGATACAATGCTGAAGAATTCTTTTTATGGGATCACTGTTTGGTACACATACATTGAGGTTTCTCTGATGATTCAGGATGGTTAGGATAAATTAGTAGACACAACTTCATGTACCTTTAAACCAGCCACATCCACTTCCTACCCCCCCCCCCCCCCCCTCCCCCCAAAAAAAGTACTACTTCACAGATACACCACAAAAATAGAAAAACTGCAGTCACATCAAAATCACAGCCCAAAGGGTGGCAAGTTTTAAAAGATGTACAGAGAATAAAATTTATTATATATATATATATATACACACACACACACACACACACACACACATATATATGTGTGTGTGTGTGTGTGTGTGTGTGTGTAAAATTATAAAAGGAAAGTAAGAGATGTGACTAGTTTACTGGTAACTCAGAATGTAAGGACACAATACACATCATTAATTAAATTAAGATGGAAAATAACTTGCACACACCGATCCCTTTAAAATCTTCAAATCAACAAACAAAAACTATTAAATTAAACAAATTAAACAACTGCTGGCCAAAATAGACCAAGAAACATGTATAGAGAGACTGGATTATAAATGTAAGAAGAAAGTAAGAACACACTATGATTATATTAATTAACAAACTTTAGTCTGTAATCTGTGTTCATGAAATGTAGAAAATTCACATATTACATGAAAAGCTCAATGGTTTACAAGAAAACCACAAATTTGGGATCTTGATCATGTCTACGCATGATCTGGAACTGATAGCAAGTTACAAGTCTCTCAATTACACAAATTAATTTTCACAAAATGGCTCATTATACAAACAGTATGTATCATACAAGAATGAGCTCAATATCCATACAAAAACAGCAATAATGACCGTTATGGTGTGTGCACACATACACGTTATCTTTCATTTTCCTACCAAAGTTTGAGTCATAAATTGAGTAAGAAGTTTTTTCTGGAAGTTGGATTTACATGTAAAATTAGTTTAGGGTTAATAAAATAATAATCAAAAGGCAACTAGAAACCCTAAGCCAATAATTGAGAACATTACCTACTGTTCCCTCCTCTGCAAGTAGTGAGCTTTTCCACAAAATCCACACTGGAACTTTCTGAATGTGGATGACTTACCACTGAAACAACTCAGCCTCTTCTAATGCCATAATGATAAAATCATCAAACATGTAAAGGTAATGGTCTCATAACTATTTAAGTTAAAGCACAAATTCTGTATTGCAAAAGCTACTGGCTGAGTGGTGCATGACATGTTAGTGCAGCCAACTACAGAACAATTAGATGCAGCTGGCTGTGCTACACCACACTAACTCCACTAACTGTTACTGTATGACTCACCGTGAGATGTGTCCTTTGTTAACTTCACCTTGCCTTGGTCCAGTACGTCACTGAAGGCTGGCCAGCCACATCCAGAGTCAAACTTTGTTTCTGATGAGAACAATTCCTCTCCACACACTACACATGTATATGTTCCAGCATCTGTTGTTTTGTAGTACTTCCCTGTAAATGCCCTGTAAAAAAATGAGACAATCATACTTGCAAGACTGATGTACCAATTTAACTAATTTGACTGAAACATAATCTGTATTTATTTTAAATGGACTTCATAATACACCTTTGAAACATGAACTTAGCAGTCTCATCCTAAACGTGAAAAAAAATCTATGCCAAAGGATGAATGGGGGTATTGCTGGTAAAATGCAGTGCCTTCAAAGATATTAAGAAAATAATTTTTCCCTTAATAAATTAAATTTAATTATGTTAGACATCCTGCAATTCAAGCCTCTTTGCATACAAAACTTATTACCTAGCAGCGTCTAAATCTCTACATGAAGTACAACAGACATTTATACAGGCATCAAGTGGTAAAATTAAAATTAGAACACAACATTCAATGAAGCAGGAAACAGTGAAATGGTTACTGAAGGTCAATATGACAAAACGTTCTGGAGCCATTGTGCTGGAATGAGTGTGACTTCTACTGATGTTACAGTCTATTGCCCAGTACTCCATGTCAAATTAATGATATTTGAAATAAAAAGAGTTGTTGCTGAAGTCAAAAACTGAAACAAGGATTTTCATACATTACGACCAAGTTTTCTAGATAATAAAATGACAAAAACCATTTCCTTAATTTTTATAGAAATGTAACAAACAAACAAACAATGCAAGTGTAGCGGCAAACACAACATGATTCTGATGGGGGATGCTGTAACTCTTATATTTCTAAGACTAACAGTCACAACCATACAGTTTTTGGGGCATAAAACAAAACATGCCTACAGCTCTTTCTGTTAACAGTGTAGTCAAACATTTTTGGAACATTTATTAATCAGGTAAAACAACTGCTAGCCCTCATTTGACGGCGGTTTGAAGTCATCCGTCATAAATTTCACAGTAAACGTCCATTCAAGAAACCTTTAGTGATAGTTAGGAAGGGTTGGCTACAGAGATCTTTGAGGCTGTAACCCTATAAGCAGCCGACAAAGGGCAATAAAATCTGTTTAGCTGATCCCTGAAAGGCGTGGGAAACATGCAGTATTCATAATGTAACATACAGTGAAGGGCAACAGCCTAACACAAGCAAACCTTCCACCCAACACAAAAATAAAGTAATAAAAGGGATTTTCATACTGACCATGAGGGTTGGACACTGGCAGTCAAGTAAGTGAGATGTGTGAGCAAGGTTGCTAATAGTGAGGTCACCTAAAGCACGAATGCGTAGTGCTGGTGCAAAGTGACTGTCGTTTTTTTTAGAATATGATTTTTTGTTTATTAACAGGGCAAGAGCAGACTTTTTACCTCAGATACAAATAAATAAGAAATAGTGAGGACTTTATCCAATTCAATGAACCCCACCTGTATCCCTTAAGAAGTTTCACCTACCATACCAGGCACATCAGGGCATACAATGTACATAGGACGATTGCGTACAACATCCTGTACTTCAATAAGTGTAATCATCTTACATTTTATGAAGCGCACAGTTGCAAACAAACTTAATTCAGTTATGGAAGAGCTTATAACATCCAGATGATGCTGTACAGGGGTGCTGAAAAGTCCTTAGCCCGACCCAACTGAAAAAACAATTGAAAGGTCACCATTTTTCATCTGATGTGGAGGTCATTGCTGCCGCAGAGACCTGGTTTGATGGACAACTTTCTGAATTCTTTTTGAGTGGCTTGCAAACGTTAGAGTTTGGTCGCTGTAGCTTGTTTCCTTCCTGGTCGGGCTAAGGACTTATCAGGACCCCGGTATGTTAGTAGTCTCACCCAAATAAAAGTATGCAGCTGAAGACATTACCAGTGTAGAAAAAGTACAAATTTCAAACCTAATTCCAAGTAGCTCGAGCATACAGGTTTGTAATACTGTGGAAAGAACAGAACCTTATATTCAAAAAATACACATGAGGTAATTAAGGAACAAGGCCACAAGGTTTTCTTGTCAGCCCCATGCGAAACCCTGAAAGAAAACCAAAGGGAGGAATAACTAAATTTGAACCAAATGAAGAGTAACAGGAGAAAAACTCACAGTAAAAAAGATTATATCAAGTTTAAGAAATTGTACCCATCTCGCTGCTTTGTCTTGCAATGCACTATGCAATCTTTAAACTAAAATGTTTGTGCCACAAGTGTGACAAAGCATCCTATAATTATTCCATTGCTGCAACAAAAAGATGTAATATCAGTTAAAAGTAACCACAAGACACTGTACAGAACAAACAGGAAATATAAATGGATGTTATGTCACGTTTTATTGCCAGAAGATAAGCATGGATGAATACGCTACAGTCATATGTTAAGCAATGCTGTGTTTCACCAATTTTTATACTGGTACTTAGTCTTGCCAGCCACCATATATGTAAAGAATTGTTCCTTATTTAAAATGCCTTCCTTCATTGCCAATTGAAGATGTGTTATAACATACAACTGTCTTGCATTTGAACAGACATGCCACACTGACTTAAAACCATAGTTTATCCAGGTCACTACTGTAACTGACAGCTTTATGCTAAGCTTGCTTAGAAAATTTAGTGCCAACACCTTTTGCGACTAAGACAGAGATTATATGTGTAACACCAAAATGCCTACCATCATGCCAAACAGTCTGAGTGAAGTCAAGACTGAGTTATCAGATAAAACTTGACACTTTACCATTACCTGACATCTTCAGTATCTTTGCAAGTTCAATTATTTTCTAAATACAGTTACTGAATCACAGCTTCTCACATAAACATATATTCTTATACATCCAAATCCATTCAATATCACTTAAGATAGAAATTCAAGAACCTGCTCTCACTAGAATTTATGGAATGTCCATCTTAGAAGTTTACAGGACAGCCACATTGGTGGCGCTAATACAGTCAATAATAAAGTAAGAATGTATTTTCCTTCAAGTCCACACATTTCATACCATGTTTCAAAAAAACTGGGCAATTAGTGTCTGTAACACTCATGTAAGAATGTCAAACAGGGGACAGATAATATGAAGCTCACAAAATATGGTTCAGATGCAGGAATATGGTAGGTTAAAATGATGCAATATGCTTTAAGATTTCTGAACCCTATATTTGGAAGTTAGTTTAATCATATAAACCAAGCACAAGCTGTATCCTAAATAATTTCATAATCCAACCATTCAAAATATACCATTCTATTTTTATTGCTTTACTGGAATTAGAAACAATGGTTCCAATGAATGGCAAAAATCAGAAGAAATCACGAACTATGAGTTGCAAACAACGTAGAGAAAAGCTGTTATTACTCATCATCGTCTACACTATGGTGCAAAAACACAGAACAGAGACTGTCCAATCTCTTAAGTGCAGAGCATGTATTGTACAACTTGGCCAAACAATATCAGTGGGATAACCCTTTAAAGTATCTACAGTTTCACGATAACCATCACAAACACATGCAATCAGATCTGCCTCCAGACACATAAAATCAGTTACATTATTACAGCACTATGGTATGTGGGCCAGAATGCAACAGAATACGGCTACACACAACATGGATTGTAGAACAGTATACATAACACTCAAAATAGCCTGCTCGTATGATAGAAGTAACATCTATTATATTTAGTAATGCCGATCCCGTTACCGAAGAAGTGGAGGTGCCAATTAAAGTACAAAGACAAAGTAAACGTTTTTTAACAAAACTTTATGCTCTATTCTAAACTAGTGAGCTGGTTCCCTCCAAAGATGATAAAACGTCACTTCGATATTACATTTTAATTAGACCCTTACCTTTCCGTGCCCTTTTCTTGAGTGACATGGTACTGTAAGGGTGTTAATCTTTTCTTTAATTCTGCCTTCGCATTTTGATCTTTTTCACTGTCTGACATTTTTCTCAAACAAAAAGAAGCGTATCTTGCACGGAAGAACCTTTCCTTCACAACAAACAGCCAAACGAGACTCTTTGCCTTATATGGTATGGGTCAGATCTCTCCACCACCCACACCACACAATTCCTTCCAGAACAAATTTCGCTCCACAGCAACACCTGTGAGAATAAACACCGTACAAATCTGCGAGCAATGACAGCAGCTACTATCGACTCTGCAAGTGTCTCCTACACCAATTTTTACGCACGTCATGCAGCATTCACAACCATTTCATTCCATTCAACCACTTTCTGTGCTTTCTCATTCGATCTTGGAACCTAACTGTACTAGGTGATCTGTGCCTAACACGCACACGGCCCAAACTCAGGGCTCTCAAATACGTGGTTCTAACTTCCACCACAGAGCTATCTGTCAAAAACTACTAGGTTTAACTTCAGAAAACTGACGACATTGCGACCCGTATCTATAACCTATGCAGCTGTCGTCACCACAGATGAGAGACACGAACAGGCTTTACAATGGAAACGGTCTCCCCCTACATCATTTACGTAAAACGGGATGCGTGCGTCTGTGTGTTGCCCATGGTTGAACGTACGGAACCACAACGTAAAGCAGCCACGTTGGGTGCCTTACCCACCTCTCCGCGACAATTCACGTGTATTACCGAATTCCGAGAAAAACTTCGCAACTATAGTCTTCCGGGTTACCGAAACGAATAACCTGACTGGTGGGTACCGAGAATTTCATTCATAATCAAATACCAGACAGTATGTTGTTGCAACCAGACCGCATGAAGAATCCACACTGTGGGCATCTCAAATCCTGTATTAAATACGCCCCACCTCGATGCCTCAGTAGACCATTTGATACAGCTTGGCAATTGGGTTGGGCGTAGAGAAATCATGGCGCATTCTAAGCGACATATTTTGACTCGATATAGTTTGCACGTCGTATTTTTCACCGCAGATGACAATACTGTTTTTCTACTGAATTTATCATGTGAAATGAAATCCAAATTGATGTTTAATGAATATCTCTTCATGTTATAAATTGTGTAGCATACACAGATTGAAGTTCTGTTAACGACTAACATATTTTTTTTCCTTGCATAATTACTGAAATAGTAGTGGACTGTATTATCGATTATGATGTTGAAGCCTACGTATAGTGCTCAAATATTCCGGCTGAGGGTGTTATCCGCATGTCCCAACCATGTCGCATCCATAGGCGATGGCACGGGTAGCCCCATTTCCACGGTTAGCATAGATTTACTAATCTGCATGCTGGTCAATGCCGGTCTGTTACAGTACTTCGATACCCATATCGATATTTATCTAAGATTGCTACGGCAACGTCGCAACTTGCCACGCTGGTTTTTGGCGTGTGGTTGTGCTGAAGCCGGTCAAGAAGGGTGGAGGTGCTTTGTAGTGAGGTTAGCCGATTTCCATTTAATTTAAATGAAACTTTTAAGAACACCCGTATCAATAATCGACTTGTTCATGGCAATAGAAAGTGTAATGCTGAATTGTCCTTAGGTTATGTGACACTGAAATAAGGATCTTTTACGTTGTACACATAAATCTTGCGGATATGTTCCAAAGTGGCCAAGGAAATGAGTTGTACCGTACAACTTGTGTGTGTATGGGGTATTTGGTATATATTTTACATTTTACCTTAATAAGAATGTCGTAATTTTGTTGCAGTTTTGTGTATGCATTCAGTATCGGCCCACTAGATCAACGCAGAAAATATGGTGGGGACATTATTGAAATCCCATAAGATGCGGATGTCTCCGGAAAAGCAAGAGACACTACTGAAACTAAGTATATTGTCACTTGCTGCTATTCTTTGTAAGTATATCAGTGTTAAAATACACTCATTAAATGCGTTAGTGTTGTTTCCATTGGTTAATATTTCAGTACGCTACAGTGTATCACAGTCCTTTTTTTCCCCCATCTTGTTGGATAGGTATCATCCAAAAATCTCAGACATGTTGGGTCAGACCATACTCTAAAAGCTTCTGAATTTGAACACCAGAATCTTCACCCTGTACTTTAACATGTCAATATATTTGGCCTGTTGTATGCTGTCAGTGGTTTTAATTGTGCCATATATACAGGGTGTAACAGGAGGAAGGGACAAAACTTCGGGAGAGTGTTCCTTATGTTAAAATATACCGATATAACCCAAAACACCTATATCCAAAGTTGAACGGTTACGGAGATAATGGCCA
>Ga0268261_10004177_pt1 | contig 10777 bp, 4 predicted proteins | sample TergutNc150P1_FD_190353 | JGI IMG/M metagenome (GOLD analysis project Ga0268261, IMG submission 190353) | Nasutitermes corniger P1 segment gut microbial community from laboratory colony in Florida, USA - Nc150 P1 (SPAdes) (version 2) | ecosystem: Host-associated > Arthropoda: Insects > Digestive...
GTCCTACCGACTGTGCTGCGTCGTTGTGTGTGATCTAGAAACATCAAGAATGGGTGCTGCATATATATATATATATGACATTAGTCACCTAAGGGTTAAAACTGTGCTGATTACTTGCGACTGTTAACACACTACACAAGCATAACTAGATAGACTGCACTTGGGTTCAGGACCTCACGGTCCTGATGCACCTAGGCCTTAATAAATGGGTCCTTTGTGCCCCATGTCAAATCATGGGAGCCCTGTGACCTTACTGAAGTTCCAGATGGCCCCCAAGCTTATACTCTTAATATCCTCCTGCTCCAAGAGAAAGGAGCCCAGATACACATGTCTGAGTGAGGCAAAAGTCTCACATTCACAAAGAATGTGAGCCGAGATTTCCCCTTTCACTCCACACAATCGTAACTATGTAATCACTCCACATAATCGTAACTATGTAATCAGCTCCACATGCCGTAGTTCTTCAGAAACTAGTAGCTACTGCAATCATCAAGAAACTGCTCATTTTTTTAAGTAATCCAAATCTTAATCCACATGTTCTTTAGAGACTAATTTTATATTGTATATCATTCTCCTTAAGCCTGCAACAGATGTGGTGGTATATGGCATCAAGAAGCTGAATGCTTGTGACGCTGAAATGCATTATCACAGTGCTTTAGGGGGTTTTGTAGGTTTCAGTCAATACACAGCCTATTTTTATATACGTATATATTTCTTGTATGTCACGTGGACGACATGTTTCGGCCTCTCTTATTTTAGGCCATCTTCAGGTCCATCGATCACTTTGCTCTTTGCAATGCCAGGTGTGATGTGGCTATTTTCTTAGTTACAATACACTTTAATATAATAATGTTTAAGTATTACTAATTGTAACATTTTTCATAAAAGCGTATACTCATAAGAATGTTTTTGACCCTATTCTCGTATAAAATTGTATATGTTATTTTATATAGTTATAATTCAATAGATAGATTATATGACAACGAAAAGTGACCCTACACAGGGCACAGATTCTACAAGATAATTTTAAGCAATAAAACATATGCTAATGGAATAGGGTCAAAAACATTCTTATGAGTATACGCTTTTACGAAAAATGTTACAATTAGTAATACTTAAACATTATTATATTAAAGTGTATTGTAACTAAGAAAATAGCCATATCACACCTGGCATTGCAAAGAGCAAGTGATCGATGGACCTGAAGATGGCCTAAAATAAGAGAGGCCAAAACATGTCGTCCACGTGACATACAAGAAATATATACGTATATAAAAATAGGCTGTGTATTGACTGAAACCTACAAAACCCCCTAAAGCATTCGAAAAACACAGCGGGGATGAACAGATTAAAGATTACATTATCACAATATTACAAAATTTCTTCACTCTCTCTTCTTACAGATTAACTTGTCAGATTTGGCTAAAATTACTGGAGTTCTGCACACACTGATGTGACACAAATTTCACATGAATTGCTCTACCAACCTGTTCGAGCGCCACCTGCTGCTGAGGGTGCATTTCCTTAACGTGGTTCTCCACCTGAGTCACCGAAAGGAACTGCTTGTGGCATAACTCACATTCATGTTCATGAGTGTTGTCTGGATTATCCAGAATTGTTCTGTAAGTTGCAGCTAGAGATGGTTCAATGCCCTTGAGCTCTCGTTTCTGCCACATGCTTGTAAGCAGTGGCACCACTCGGTTTGCACCAGTGACGCGACGGGATGCAGCATGCTTGGTTTTCGCTGCATTGGGCTTCTGTCTTATAATTTCAATGTGGGTCACTGGTCTGACACTGCTCATGTTTTGTTCGGGCAGCAAGGTACTAGACGTGTTGCTCTCACTGGGTTCACTTTTCTTTTCCACCTGTAGGGTTGGCCCTAACAACTCACTTTCAAGGACGACTGAATAGAAGTCTAAGTTTGGTTGTAAATGAACATGCTGTGCCTGTGTACCTAACGTATCTTGCGGAGTCTTCAAAATTAATGTTGGTACTTCTTTGTTAAAAATGTTAGTTGGTGAACCAGTAAGTAGAACAACACCTGACTCAACACGAGACTTTGCGATCATGCTGTCTAGGACTTCAGTAGCTGCCACTGTAGAGAATACAATATCGTTATTTTCTGTGATATTTGAAACGGCTCTACTGGTGTATTGGTCGACACTGTGAGAAACTTTTGCGTAGATGGATGCTACGCGGTATCATTGTGGCAGTGGAAAGGCTCCCTAGATTAAAAAAGAGACCACTAACTATAACAAAGAGATAACCTAAACGGGAAGCTAAATCCGTCTCATATGTATGATTCTCGTCTGTCAAGGCACACTGAACACAGCGTTGTTGACCAGTACAACAGTAGCGCCTGAAACACTTTCCTCATTTCTTCACGTGCTTCAAATAGATGAACCTGATATATGCATCTAGACATATTAATTTAGCTGCCATTACAGGTCAGTATAGCACAAATCTTATATATGTTTAAAACTAAAAATATCATCTTAATTGTAGGTTATGTCATTACCGGCAGCCATAATAAATCGAAACGAAAACTAATCACCAATGACAGAAGCTGCGTCAAAGTCGATAGAGAGTGGAGGTTGTCGAAAGCGGGGATGATTTAGTTTGAACTAGACAGTTGATCCATGATCCATGGTCTGATCTGTACTGATAGTCTTTGGCACAGCTCCCATCACAGAGGGCAATCCATGATGGAATTGTTTGCCGTCTCTCCCGAGCAAACGGACAAAGGTATGGGTTTAAAGTTATGTTTTGTGCACGCTGTATTTTCTCTTTCTCTCTCCCCGTGTTTGGTGGTGAAGGAATTGCTTTTCAATTTTCATTTCCAATAACGGAAACCTCGTGGTACCTTGTAACAAAATTATACCGGAATCGTCTTTAACCCCTATCCTGCTAATGTGGAGAATATGGTGAGCTCCTAATAATGTCAGCAAATGGCAGACTGGATTTAATTCGGCTTTTAAAGGGTTAAATACCACAAGTTTGCCGCCACTTTATCAGCTAGTATGGGCGTGCCCCGCAGTACCAACGCCCGCGTCAAACAATCTTCACGTGACTCGCATGCGAGTCAACTTGCATATATGGTCTGTGGCGTGCACGCAGAAGTAACTGTTTCTGTGAGATTTAAAACGCAACCACTGAGTCATCCCGGCTGCAATTAACTATGTACCAGCTACTTCTGGCATCACTAGATGTAATTTCCAGGGGTCCACTGAAGTTTCATCAGGCTGGGCACAACCACAGATGAATATCTCTTAAGGATGAAACAGGGACGTCAATTCGAAATATGGTAGGTGCATATGAAACTTAGTACACTGATACACGTTCCCAGACTTGTCGGTGATGCAGTTCCCTGTTGGGTGTGACCATGAAATATAAAACTTGTTTTAACCGGTGCACTCTCGCGACTGTTCAAAAGCCAAATGACGGAAACGCAGTGGATGTTATAGGAAGAGATGAGCTTGTGGCATATAAAATCTGAATGAGCACAGGTTTTCAGAGCCTTGAATACTGTCTTCCTATGTAGAGAGGCGATTCATACTTCATACGTCAGCACTTGGTAATTGAGCGGAAATGCTTGAGCACAGTCATGTTATGCATGTTGAAAGTGTTCTTGGAGAAGTAGTACCAGGTAGCGGTAAATTGGAGATACTTTCTTCATTTCCATATATGTTTGATATGTGTGCAACATAAATTGTTCTCTTACTCTGGGAACCTTATCAGAGCAAATTGGTAACATCCAAGACAGTGGAGTCTGACAACCCTTATGTATTGAATGTGTGTGTTACCTTTAAATGCTAAAATACTGCAATGTATATTTGGGCTTGTTATTCGGCCATTATTACAACAACAGTACTCAGGCGATGATAAATGTTACTGCACATTCTGACATTTTCCTTTCCCATTTAACAAACACTGACATGAAGTATGTAATCAGTTATGCTAGTGTCCTGTTGCTTCAGACTTCATGCCATTTGCTGTGGTGCCCTAAACCTTCAAACCCTTCCATTTTGATATATCACAGATTGAAGAATGTGTTATGTACCCATGTCTTTACTCATTATAATCATACTTTTCTTATTAAAGCAGTATGAAATATTTGGTCAAGATTCACATCACCGAGGGTGCTGTACTTATATACAAATGCACTGTGAATGTTCCTGTGCTTCCTGGAAAGAATGTGTAATGACATTCTTTCATATATGCATGTTTGAAACCAATTCATGTGTCCTTTTGCATATATATTTCAGATATGTGAAAGTAATTGGCATTTGTGTAAGGAATTTTCTGACCTAAACCGAGAACCATAATGAGTGACGAAGTATTAAAGTCACCGGATGTTTTACAGTCCTCTACAACAAAAAGTGCCAAAAATACTGCTCCAGAGGGCTGAAGAAATATTTCCTGCTCTTAAGGAAAGCTTGGTAAGTGTTGTGTGCCTGAAGTGATCTGATGAGCTTGTTCTCTGATTGTTTGACACTGGGAGATGGCTTATCAGCATATATCAGTAATCAGTATATGCAATTAGAAAGGTTTGAGATGAAATTTGAGATATTTGAACTGAATGGCTGACACATTGACGTTCTGACATGTGCAGTTGATGCTGATGAATTGGGTTAAAACAAATATGATAAATATTGATGGATTTTCATCTACAAATAGGAGCAAATAAAACTATGCTTGTTATAATAACCAGTCAACGGATTGTTTATGAAAAATTACGGTGTTAAACTAGTTAATAAATTTCTGAAAGTGTATAAAATTTCTAATACAGGGTAATTCCTTTAATCTGGCAACTACAGGACTGGACGGGTGCCAAATTTTGAACTATTCAAGATTATCAAACAGTACACTGACCTTATTTCTTACAGGCAAATTTTGAATGTGGCTCACGTTGGATATTTTTATTCTATCATATGAAGGCCCTTTTTCAATTATTGTAGGTGCAGTCATGGGCTTGCCTTCCAAACGTATTGCTGTAAACCACTAATACAACTCTTTTTCCACTTGTGCTATTGTAGACTGTTCCCGAGCCAGTTACTTGAAAAGGCCGGTTACTTGAAAAGGCCCTACACTTTCACTGGATGCCACAAATGATTTTAGACATTTTGTGTGTTTCTTATCAGTCTGATGTGTGAAGGCATAACCACTTCAGCTTTTACAACTTTTAAGGCCAAAGCCCCCAAAGTATTTCAAGTTTGTGAAGAATTGTTAATGTTACATGTTTACCTTTGGCAACATTAACTAGCTTTCTTCTCTTTGGTGGGTGATTTGTATCCTTTGTAATAGTTTGTTGTCCTCAGTATAGTTTAGATATTCCGGGATAAGTGATAGAATCAGTATTTGCACCTGAAATTACAGACATTGGAAATTCCATTATAGGACCTGCTTTCCTCCAGTGCTAGACTGTGACTAGCGGAGTATAATGTGCCAGATTAAAGGAGTGGTAACTTGGAAAATAAATACAGGTCATATTGCCAAGAAATTGGGAGTGAATATTGGGGGGTGGGGGGCTTTCTCAGTTACTGGAAGGTATCGATGGGAGGCTCCTGTATTTGCTGTCCGACAGGCCATTTTCTGTGTCGAAAAGAAGACCGCAGATGTTCTGTTATCCATCAGCTACAGGCTGTTCACACCAATGGGAGTAACACAGCAAACCATTTTTTTACTGACTTCGTTATGCAAAAGACTAACAGTGGAAGACACAAGGACTGAATTGGCCAAGACTTCTGGTCTTCACAGAAATGCTCGTTTCGACCTTGTATGATGTCTCTGTGCAGTGAGGCTTTGCTTCATATTGTACAAAGGTTATAGCCACTGTCTTCAATCTGTGGTACACCAATAAGTACTACAAATTCCAAAGATTAAATCAGAGTATACACATGTTAGCTGCACTACGATGATATAGTGCGCTGATACTGTTTGAGTTCCACAGCTGTGAAATTTTAACCCTTAGGCTACTAATGTCATATATATATATATATATATATATATGACATTAGTAGCCTAAGGGTTAATGATTTAACCCCTATCCTGCTAACGTGGAGAAAATGGTGAGCTAATAATGCCAGCAAATAGCAGATGGGATTTAATTCAGCATTTAAAGGGTTAATGTGGTTTCCTGAATTATAATACCTTCAATGTAGAAAATGGAGGTTTGTGACTCTGAAACATCAGTGACTATCTGAAACTACAACCCAATAGAACACAACCTACAAACTATACTGATATCTATATTCAGACAGCTGTGTGAATAGGAGGGGCTACCCAAAAATAACGAGACTTTTTTTTTTTAAATCTTATATTTCTCTGAACATTTCGAAAATTTAATCACCCTCAAAATACTTTCCTTGAGAATCAATACACGTATCCCACCGCATTTTCCATTGTTCAGAACAGTTCTGGAACTCTTGCAAAGTGATAGCCTTCAGTGCCTCCGTCGTTTTTTCCCTCACCTCCTCTACATTCTGAAAACGCTTTCCTTTAAGGTCCCTCTTCGTTCTTGGAAATAGGGGAAAAAAAAAATCGCTGGGTGCCAGGTCCGGGGAGTAGAGGGGGTGCGAAGCCGTTGTCATGCCGCTTTTCGTGAGAAACTGCAGCACACTCAATGCTGTGTGGGCGGGAGCATTGCCGTGATGCAGAAGCCACTCACCCGACCGCCACAGTTCGGGGCGTTCTTTTGTTAAAATTTGTTGACATGAGCTCCACGAAACTCTAGTCATTGCTTCCAACTTGTCGATTGTTTGACAACGATCAAACATTATCGCATCGCAAATTTTTTTAATGTTTTCATCGGTTCTGCTTGTTGAAGGACGCCCAGATCGCGGTTGGTCTTCAAGTGACATGTCACCACGTTCGAACCGAGAAAACCATTCGTAAACCCTTGCCTGGCTCAAAGCTTTTTCTTTAAAAGCCTCTCGAAGCATTGTGACAGTTTCTGCTGCTGTTTTCCCCAAAAGGAAACAAAACTCGATGCAAACACGTTGTTCTTTTAAGTCTGCCATCGAAAAATTGACGAAAACAATGACAGAGGCTCAAGAAAAAATCACACTGACCCTATAGACCTTTCCTCAAGGACGCCACTTGGCCAACTGATGCGGTGGGCAGTCGAGTACAAGCACCAAACGGGAGCAGACGGAACTAACGCCCCTCTCCCCTCCAGAAAAAAAACTCGTTATTTTTGGGTCCCCCCTTATATATCCGATGCAGAGCAAATGTAACACATTTTTGTAATGGTTAAATAAATTAAAAAAAAGATTAACAATCATGAATGTAACTTCAGGACTCCAATAACATATACCATATGTGTGTGTGTGCGTGCGTGCGCGTGCGGGTTCCTACCCTGATACAATGATGTGTCATGTGTACTGGGAATAGTGTGTGCGTGGCTTTCATAGACTGTTGAGAAACCTAAATTTAAGTTTTTTTAAAATACAAATAGGGTGTAATAGGGTGTACATTTTAAGGCAAAAATTAACGGTGTTAAAATGAAATCTAATTGGGTCACCATGTAGTTGTCCATAGCAATATTTCAGTTAGGAATGAATGATGTTAACACATTAATAAGAATTCTATTAGGATTCCATGTACTTCTGATGAAAAGATTTATGAATACATGTCATTGGTGTTAGTGGCCTTAAGAAACTGCATTAGAATTCCTAACAATCACCGATAGCAAATTGAATGGGGAATAATTGGAAAGTGTACCCACAGGTAACAGAAGTACGCTGAATGGAGGATCAGGTAATTCCCCAGACTTCAGAAGTTGCCATTATATGTTATTTTCGACATTTTGTGTCAATGACTATTAGGATAGCGTTTTTACAACTTCTGGCAAAATTAGAATACCAATGGCGCGTGCCATTTTTTTTCTAAGCTTCTCCGTGAATGGTGTTTGGGGCGTTGGGTGGGAATGGTGCAGTGGCACCAATCGAGGGAATGAGTCACTAAATGGGACCAGTCTACGCTGACCGGTAAAATACATTTTTGATTTTCAACTTTGTTAGGGTTTTTAGAATCATATTAAGGACCAAAGTAAAAATCTCAGTGCTAAAGCATGTTGTGCGTGTGAGTTAATGCAGTTACTTCTTGTGTCTTATTCCCTGTGGTTTAAGATGGTTATGCAATTGACTTTGATAGTTACAATTTGAACAGTTCCTGTGTTAAAGAAAACTACGTTGTGTAAAATATTGGTGCTAGCTACGAGGAAATAATACTGCGTTTTATGTAAGTATGACCTCTGTGAATAATCCCTATCTTACGTATGACAGGGCGGATAAAGTTCTCTCTCAGCAGGTTTTTTAATGGAGACATTGCCGTGATTTTAGCGACTTTTCTGCATTGAATTGGCGACCCTGTCAATGACGTCAGGCTGCCATAGACGGCGCCCTCGCAGAGTTGTATTTTGTAGTTAATGGCTTTGAATTGTGTGTTTGCCGTTGAAATAAAAAATTTGCCACTAGAATCTTTTTTCGGATTGTTAATGCTATTTTTGAGCTAATGGTTTTGGTTTATTAGGATGTACGTTACTGAAAAGTTAAGTACTATTATCAATATGATATTGGAGGTTCGGGTTCTGACGTGATTTCAGGCCTGTGTGATCTTAGGGAGGATTTCGTGGCAGTGCCATTTTATGTAAAATGAAATCCACGTGAAAGTTAACATGTATGTTTTTTAACTGCCGGGAAACATTCAGTTGCACGCAAAAGTGATCCTAGTCTGTGTGCGTGAAGTGTAATGTCCACAGAATGGTCAGTTCCACAGTTCTTGACTGCGTTTGTGTATTACATGAAAGACAGTCACAGCGTTGTCACATAAAGTAATTGCATTACCGAAGCTTTAAGTGCAGTTTTTAATGTGATCTGACTCATTATCAAACTCTTTGAATCACATACGTACGATTTGGAAATGACAGTGTACTATTGTTAGATATTTGGAGGTAAATGATTACTCAGTGGGTTTATGTGCATTTTCTTCAGTAATGAATTTGGAAGAAAACGTATGAAATAAGGATCTACTCCAGATGTGTGGGCAACAATGTTGCAATCTGCCTTTACTTTGCAGAAGTTAGTGCGATCTTTTGTCAATCAGTTCCACTTCTACGCGAAGCTTCCAGAACTTTCTGGAATGTTCTGGAAACTTCAGGTAATTTCTTTACCTTTATTCTTGTGGTAACCCTGGAAATTTGTGAAACTGGGATATGAACCAGCAGAAAGCGAGGTTTAAGTGTGTAGGGAAGTCACAGTGCAGTTTGCCTATGATATCTGCGGGAGAGGTAGGAGGACACTTCATTTAGTCCACAAGAGAAAGTGACAGCAAAACTTGTCTGAAGTTGGATATGCAGGCCATCATCTTTTTCTTAATAAATCCTGTACTAAATTTGAGTCTTACTGACCTTTTATAATTCATTTAATTATGCACTCTTAATAGTGTCAGTATGGAAGAACGTACAGTGCACTGTATGGAGTACACTTTCCGGAGAAGCTAAATATTTCTTCAGCTAGTTTGAAGTTTTCCATTCTGTGCTTTCTTGTACTCAGTCTTTTATATTTCAACTAAATGCATGACATATTAAATACGTATATTTACCAAATACCTTCTGCATGTTACAGTATGTGTTATACCATCCTGGGGGAGAACACCATGTTACTTGGTCGAAACTGCATGCTTATACGATGTTACACAGTGGTGGGCTGCAGAATTTAAAATATATGTTGTAGAATTTATAATGCTTAAAACTATATGTAACCCATTCTGTTTCTAAAAAATTCTTAAAATAATATTTAAAAATCCTTATTTGCAGCACATTAGTATACTCTTGTCTATGAATGGTTCCTTTTTGTTATGTGTGGTTGCATTATGGCTTAACTGAACCCAGCTGTGTTTCTGTCTAATGGTATAGAGATTTTGAAAGCCCCCTTGTCCTGTTGTGTTGTTTCCTTATCTAATGTTGGGTATTGGCTGTAATCCATTACCCAACATACCAAGACGTGAGTTACATATTGTTGTGGGCATTGTAAAAATAAGGACTGTAAATTTTACAAAAAGGTATATTCTAAATTCTGTATCACAACCTATGTAACAACTAAGCTTACAGTTTTTGACCAAGGAACACGATGTTCTTGCCCAGGATGGTGAATCACCGAAACACGTAGGAGGTAAATATATGTATTATACTATTATTATTATTATTATTATTATTATTATTATTATTATTATTATTATTATTATTATTATTATTATTATTATTATATAATATACTGTGCATTTAGTTGGAATATAGAAGTTACTGATTTCATGAGCTGGTCAAATTCCATGCATTTTGTGGAACCCAAATGTTCATTTGCATTAGGTGAAGTATAGCAGGCAACAAAAGCAATACATCCTGTGGCTTCAGATGTTGTGCATTTTGTTGGATATTTATAGTTCATCAATGCATGGATTTGAATACTATTAAAAGTTCATTAGCATGTTCAAAACAGCCTCTCACATATGCTTACTCTGAGCCAAATTAACCCAACCCAGGCTTTCATTGTCTCTGTTCCAGTATCATCAGATTGTTCTCTGTGTGTGGGTTTCCCTACCAAAACTCAGCATGCATTTCTTCTCCATATGTAGCTCTGATTATATAGTGTTGATTAACCCTTTAAACGCTGAATTAAATCCCATCTGCTATTTGCTGGCATTATTAGGAGCTCACCATTTTCTCCACGTTAGCAGGATAAGGGTTAAATCATTAACCCTTAGGCAACTAATGTCATAT
>Ga0268261_10004178_pt1 | contig 10777 bp, 8 predicted proteins | sample TergutNc150P1_FD_190353 | JGI IMG/M metagenome (GOLD analysis project Ga0268261, IMG submission 190353) | Nasutitermes corniger P1 segment gut microbial community from laboratory colony in Florida, USA - Nc150 P1 (SPAdes) (version 2) | ecosystem: Host-associated > Arthropoda: Insects > Digestive...
GACGTTGGGAGTTGCTAGTGATGGCGTTCTGCACTTCTGGCAGCCACCTGTAGTTCTGACCAGTCACATGGATCACAGCCGGATGTTCCACTGCCACTGCCTGCAACAGGTGCCACTTAAGTTTCATGACATTAAAACAGTTATTACAACAATTCATGGTGCATAACCTGATCATTATACAGCCCTTAGATTTGATGAGGAATTACTTTCTCCAATTCATATATTTCTATTCATAATAACACAACAAGTTATTCATACACAGTCAACCACATTTCAAGTTTTTTGGGAAAGAAGCATACTGAAACACAAACTTGAGTAATATCTCAACTGACCAAAAATTAAAACTGAGGTTATTCACTATGGATCACTGAAGTGACAAAAATCTTAAATGAAGTTTTGGTTATAACTGTAAATTTTAATGTTTCTTTATATATCTGACTGTCAATTAGCTAATGTTCTATACCATTATAATCACATTTGCATTATTGTAATTAACATAGGAATATACTGTAAACTAAAAAAAAAAAAAATTATATGTCACATATGATTGTCAATTATCTGTCACTCTATCATACTAATGTAATTGTAGCTGTAATATTGTACATCGACATGATCACATTATTATTTATTTATTTATTTATTTATTTATTTATTTAGTTATTAATAGTTTTCCAAAATCCATATACAGGAGCTCTTCCAATGGATATAGGAACAGTCAAGAATAAGTAATATGGCTCTATGTAACAGAAAGCCTGTCACTAAGATAGGTGGTCTAGAATAATTAATAAAATGGTACAATTAGAACAGAATTTCAAATTAAGTATGTAGACACAAATAATTACAAATTTACAAATACAACTTGTGAATAAATTAAAATATAATATACTGTACACACTTATAAGCTAAATAAAATACACAGAAACTGCAACATACAAGTTTATAAATTAAAGAAGTAAAGGAACAGTGGACATTGAATAAGTAGACAGAAATTTAATACAACTGTACAATGTAAGAATATACGATAAATAAACACAGTAAGAGTTAAATATTACTATATGCTAAAAAAAATTTATCTAAACTGTAAAATGAATGTGGCAGATAGTGCTTTAGAGTACTTTTGAACTTTTCAGGCTTACTGGAGATGTCCTTAATTGCCTTGGAAAGACCATTAAAAATTTTAATGCCTGAATAACAAACTCCCTTCTGATACATGGCCAGAGATAGCTGAGGCAAGTGTAAATCATTTTTTGTCTGGTATTAATGTTATGATATATACACTATCTGAAACAAAGTAATCTCTATTATTAACAACGAACAAGAGCAAAGAGAATATATACTGTGACGAGAGTGTTAATATTTTTAATTGCTTGAATAATTCTCTACAAGATTCCCTATAACCATATCCCATTATTATCCTGATTACTCTTTTCTGCATTTTAAAAATTATAGAGCTATGTGATGAGTTTCCCCAGAACATTATGCCTTAAGACATAATTGAGTGAAAAAGGGAATGATAAATGATCTTCAGAGTAGAAATAGACAAATATGGTTTAATATTTTGAAGTAAGTAATATGTAGTGCTTAGTTTTTTTTGGCCAACAAATCAATATGGTTTATACATGTTAGTGAACAATCAAAAGTTAAACCGAAAAATTTTGTATAAGCAATTGTAGGAATAAATTTATTATTATAATCAATATTTATTTCAATTTGGTTATTATTTCTAGTTGTAAAATTAGTAAATTGGGGTTTGGTAAAACTTAAAGAAAAAAAGTAAGTTTTGTTTAAACCAATTATTTAAAATTATTAATACAGTGCTAATATTGTTACTAAAGTCAGTAGGATTTGAAGGGGACAATAAGATGCTAGTGTCATCTGCAAATAAAATAGGAACAGATTTATCATTTAGAAATTTAAGTAAGTTATTTATAAATATGAGGAAAAGCAAAGGTCCCAAAACCGAACTTTGGGGGACACCATGTTCAATTTTAGCCCAAGTTGATGTTGCAATATTACCGTTCTCATTATACAGTAATGTTCTTTGATATCTGTTGGTCAGATAGGATTTAACCCTTATCCTGCTATTGTGGAGAATATGGTGAGCTCCTAATAATGCCAGCAAATGGGAGATGGGATTTAACTCAGCATTTAAAGGGTTAATGGTTGCCAGTTATACCATAGAATTCAAGTTTAGATAATAGAATTTTGTGATTAACACAGTCAAATGCCTTTCCTAAGTTGCAAAAAATACCGCCTATTAATAAATATTATTCAGAACATTTAGGATTTCATTAGGTAACTGATATGTAGCATTATCAGTTTTTAGTTTAGTTCTAAAGCCATATTTTTCCTTACTTAAAACATTATGATCAGTAAGATGCTTCAACAGTCTAGTTTGCATTATTTTTTCAAATAGTTTTGGAAACGAGGTTAAAATTGATATTGGCCTGTAGTTAGACATATCATTTTTATTGCCTTTCTTAAATAGAGGTCTTTTAATTGCATATTTTAATCTGTTGGGGAAAACATATATTATATATATGTTCACTAATAGATGTATGACGTATTCTACATCCAGTGGTAGTATCAGAATGGTACTGCAGCCACTTGAATGTAATAATAATTCAAATCAAATCAAACCAATATGAAACAGGGGTTGTCAACCCAGCATAATACAAGATGGCACGGCCCCCAGCTTTACAATCTTCACACAAAATATGTGTAAATTTGTGCACGTGATTATAAAGCAACACCTCCTCCCCCCACTTTACGTGATGCATTTGGAAAAAATTCACATCCTCCATTTAGTTAAATATGGTGTGTGAGTACATGAACCTGTGTACTTATGACACTTCCTTGAATCCCAATAAAATATAATGACATGGTTCACTATAACAATAATTTCATGTCTGAAAAATAAATGAACCTTTAAATCTATGTTTCAACATTTCTCTATGTTTCTGTTAAAATATCTTGTATATGACCTCTCCAATTCTGCATCTTTTATACTACGACTACAGGGCCATAAACTGAGGTAAAGTGATGGAAGGGGCAAGTGTCATCTGTTCCGGATGAATCTATTAAGTGTCACTGTTACCTTCCTGAGTAACAGCAGCTTCTCATCCTTCAGAGTCTTCTCAAACACAACATTCAGCCTGAAGCCACTGCTCAGCATGCTGTTTGTGTCAATCTTCTCACGAGCCAGGATGCAGCCCCCATCAGCCAGGCTACGTGCTGCAGTCTGCAGCAGTTCTCTGTGCTGCACGATATTCGATGCAATAACCATAGTGCAGTTCTCCTCCCCCTCCAGCTCATGGTCCTCAACCTCAAGCCCTGTCATGCCCAAGTCTGTCCCAGACAGGTCGCTAGCATTCGTTAGGAGTTTTATGTTTACCTGCAAAACAGAGTACTTCACAGACGTACTGCCATTTTGGCAGTCTTCTTGAACATTGAAATTTGCAATTAGCTAGCTTTCTTGAGATCCTGGTTTGTACAAAAAGATATGAAGTTTCAATTTCAAATACTGACAGTAAAATAATTTCCTCAAGATGTATATGTGTAGATATGACAGAATCTCTGCTGCATAATAGAGCAGAGGATATTCTGTAGATACTTTGTTGTTAATTTTCAAAAATGTATGTCCAAAAGCATTCAGTCTCTTTTTTGAAAGATTATTTAAAAGATTTAGAAGTGAAATGACCACAATTTAAGAAGAACTAATAAGGTACGTATGTCAGAGATGCATTGAAGAAAAACAGATACAATACAGAAGTCACAGGGGGATGGGAGTAAACTTTTAAGGACAAACATCTACAATATAAACCAGAAAACTAACTTCTACCATGTACTGAAAGACACTGAGAAGAGAGAAAACAGGAGCAAGAAAGTAGAAAGAAAGTTTATTAGCACAGAGAACAAAATCAAAGACATCACGTTTACCCATACACACAGAACAAAACTGGTGCTTTAAGAAAAGTAGATATGGTAAATATTTCAATTCAAAGACTACTACTCCAAGCCAAAATGAGTAACTTAGTTTCAAAATATAGAGCTGTTCAAGCTAGAGAAGAAATTTTGTCTAATTTTGTGCATCATTTTTCACTTTATTTTTGTTACTAGTAGCAGCGTCATGTTAGTTCATTTCCTAGTGCCTACATGTCACAAGGGGTAGGCAGATGATGTAATCATCACGAGACTGTTCTAGAACATTGATGACATGGCATAGCGTCCCTTCTTTGTGTAGTCTCGCATGCGTAAGCTTGGCTTCAATGAAGATTCATCAGTTGACCTGCAACTCCGCTTTTAGCCAAATGCATATAAGCTTGTGTCCCGCACAGGGCAGACACATGCCTCTACTATACTTATTACCATAGGGGTGATAACAATACAATTCACAAGTTAAAGTGTTAATATGTCAAGTGATATCAGTGTAGCGAGTTCATCTGTAACCCTAAGCCACAACGGCACATATAAGCTTGTGTCCTGCAAGGGGCAGACACATGCCTCTACTATACTTCATTACCATAGCGTTCTACAACGATTCCAGTGTGAGCAGTGCAATATTAGAAATGTGCAAGTGGTAACTTAAGTGGCAACAGCAGCATATACAGTTCCTAGTGTAGCTTGTGTGCTTACAACATAAACCACTACAATTGTATTGAAAAGGGCAATAACAATAAGTGTGTTACAAAAGGGGTATTATTTTACAAGTTACAGTTATGGTGCATACAGCAATTTCAAGTAATTTTTAACCACAAGGGTTAACTAGAGTTTGTCTACAGTGTAATAAGTGATCACAAGGAATTTTCACCAGTTTAAGATTTACTGTACAAAATTACGTGATTAGTATTGATTGTGAAAATAAATTAGATTTTGCTTTGACCGGTGTTTATTAATGAACAGATTAGTCTCTTCACACTTATATGCTCCCCTCATACCAAAGCAGGGTGCCAACAAGAGCAGTTGCAAATGTTCATGACTACATAGAGGAAAAAAGAATAAATCATTAGTCAAAACACAAACTTAAAGTCCCTTTCAATGGTTTTGGTTTGTGCATTTTGTCCCCATATCAACTGATGGGAAAGACTAGACTGCCCAAAACTAACTTCAAAGAACACGTCCTGCTGTTATAAATCAACACACTAAAAGTAATAGCTCATCCTCTGAAATACAACTTAGAATCCATTTCAAACACTTTGTCTATATTTAGATAGTCCTGCACATTTCACAGGATAACCAGGTTACAACATACATTCAAATTTCAAATTCATGAACCACTTCCCCTAGAGCAACTCACCGGCTGTTTGACTGTGCCATTAATGTAACTAGATCTGACAGCCACATACATTTAACAAACAGTTCTAATTATGAGTATCAGAACTGTGTAATACCTGACATTCCACTTGCCTTTAAAAGTGGCAGGTCAGCAAAAATGGGGACCAAGACAGGTGAAAGAGGTGTCATCCCTTGGTTGTGCACCTCCACCACCTTCACCTGTATACCATGTTTGTTCTCCAGAGCGATGTGTATGCACACCCTCAATGATGTGTCTAAGTCCAGGTGTGCTGGTTCTATGTATGGTGTGAACACATATTTCTCAAGCACAGGTTTGCTCATGTTCCTGCGTTTAGCTATTGTACTTGCTCTGGCTCCTCGCACTTCCACACCTCCTGATTGGATGATGCCCAGCTCCTTGTTTATGTGTACTGGTATCACTGTCACATGTAGAGCAACAGAGTAAATGGGTATGAATACTTTCATAGTATGCAATAAATGAAACACTGGAATACAGTCAGTACAGTGTGAATCATAATTACTAAGCACTCAGGTTGTTCAGAACTGCAAGAGAATAATGTACTGGCACCATAAAAAGGTTCAGATTTCAGTCTTCTGTGATGTGATACCACATGCTGTAGCAGACATGTACATGTTTCAGGGAAATCCAATACCTTCACATTCAGGGTCTCTGGCACAAACACTTCCTTGCAGGACACCTTCTTTTTGGTGGGGGGTGGGGGGGCTTGAGAGCAATAAAGTTTTTTCCAAACTTTACAGAACCTTCACTACCATGTTCACAGGATGCAGAGATTGACAGAAACTATAAATCTAACTATATTCTTTTTAATACTCAAGGTGGGATGACAGTACGTCTCTTGGAACTGCAGCCTCTGAAGGTTCTGTTGCTCATACACAAGATAACAGAAGAAGCAATTTGGATGATAAGTAGGATAGTGATTAACAGGAGAAATTTGAGGTAATCAGAGAAAAACATGACCATGTGCCAGTATGTACACAAGACATGTGACAATGACTGTCCTGGGATCGAACCCAGACTTCTATAGTAAAAGCTCATGAATTAGTGCCTGAACTGAACAGCTATTAACCTTTTAAAGATGAAATGTAATCTGCTTTATATAATGAATCAGTCTGTACCACGCTGTAAACACTTTCCAACATGGTTATAAAAATCAGTCCCTTAATTTCGTATACAGCAAAGGCCGCTGTATGTTCTGACATCCGCATAAAACACTCAACACAAAGCAAGCATCATGCAGAATTTTTTAATATTAAGCCTGGTCGTACGTAAAGAAACCACTAGGTTTTAAAAGGTTAACCAATTTCATGGTGTACCAATCTTGAGTAAATAATAACTCAGTCTCTAATAATAATAACTCATACTCTATGAAAGTCTTATGTTGAGTACTGCGTTCACAAGAGCCTCCCACAAGTTAAAGGAAAGCACTTAACAAACTTACTAATTAAGTTTTTTAACTAAATGAAGTAAGCCTACTTGAGAAGCTATTGGATGTAAGATTTGACACTCTCACAGTGACACTGCCATATATTTGTCCTCTGAGATGTGAAACTGTGTCACTGGGCATGTGGTGACCCAATATTTGAATGCACTGCAGTCCAGCACATCAGCAACCACATGCCCAATGACACCACATCACATTACAGCAGATTTGAAGCTAATGCAGTCAATATATTCTCTGCCACATGTACAAAAGAAGCACATCTGAAACTCACCCCGCTCAGCATTCACGTCAAGTGAATGCAGATAAACAATATGCTGCTTCATATTTATGGTAAGTTTCTGGATCTCTGTTGGAACAAACAGACTTCGTGTGTCATCTACAAAGAGCCATGCTTGGAGCATACTGTCCATGAAGGTCACCCAGTTGTTACTCCAGCGGATCTTTCCTGTCAGTCCTGTTAAACACAACACAACTTGTCATTATTTATGTGCTTTTTACACTCTGTGTGTACTGAACAAATTATAGGGAGATTTTAATATATTGTTTGTCCCCTATGCCATATAGCATGAGAGTAAACCCTAGTACAGGTCTGGTATTGTCAGTAAACGGTACAGTGGTGAAGCAGTTTAAATCTTTCCCATATCTTGGTAGCCTAGGTATTATAGATAGCGGAGCCTTAGAGGATGTCCATACTCATATCAAGTAGGTAAATGGGGCCTTTGTGAAGTGTACCCAGTGTGGAGGAATAAAAATATCTTTCTTAGAACTCAAATTCAGTGTTTAATACAAATGTTAAGTCCGGCACATTGTATGGGAGTGGAACATATAAAAACTAAATGGATGAATAATTAACTCCAAGTGCTTGTAAAAAGATGCCTACAACATATTAAAACATTATATAGCCAGTTAAAATTTCAAATCAGGAATTATGGCAAAGAACAAAACAAATGCCTACTGAACAACAAATAACTGAAAGAAAATGGCACTGGATTGGTAAGACACTACGTGAACCACAGGGTGGAAGAGAAAGACATGCACTGGACTGGAACCCTCAAGGTAAAAGGAAGAGGGACAGATAAAGAAAAACCGATTATGTAAGCACACAAGCAAACAAGTTTGTGTAGAATGAGTTAAAGAGTTTCTTTTTTCAATATTTATTGCATGTCACTGCTTTTAGAAATTTCTTTCATATTACACTAGACATGGCCATAGAGACACGTGCTAGTGCAGACAAATGCTACCTCTCTATTATGTACATTTTATGTAACTATTGAAAAAAACCTGTTCCTTACTAAACACTCACCACAGCTGTCCAAAGACACAAGGCCACAGAAGTCCCCTTGATAGTTGTACCCACGCAGGCGCAGCTCTTTGTATATATCCTGAGAGGAAAGTTCGAGCATATCATCGCTAGTTTGTGGCTCAAAGAATTCCAGGGATGCTATCTCATGGGAGATATTATCAGGTACTCGCACTGTACCACTTACAACAGCTGCACCTCCTTCAAACACTTCAAAGTTTCCAGTTCCTTTCTGCACCATGACAACAAACTCTATGATTCCTACCAAAAAAAAACTTAAAAATGAACACTGCAGCTTCTCAAAACGTGGAATTTACTTACACAGGATTTAAAAATTCACTTCAAAGCTCCAAGAAAACACTCAGTGTTTATGAAATTGCCTTTTATCCTGAGAGTCAAATAAACCCCATAGAGCAGATCCTCCTTAAGAAGTTAACAATCAGCCTGTCAAATTTCGCACCTGTTACAGAACCAAAATGCCCATCCTCATGTTCACACAAGCCCGACTACTTGTAAATATCCTCAAAAACATGAATCCAGACCACACTTCCACATCCACAACCCCAAGATCCATTTCAAATTATAGTGACTTCCACGCTCAGATTTCACATGTGGTCTCTTTCTGACCTTCAAGTCTTCCAAATGAAAATCTATGTGGACTTCACCTCTCTGCTACACAGGCTGCACACCCAACTCATTTCACCCTCTCTGATTTCAACACCCTAATAACTTCTCAAGAAGAGTACAAACTATGGCATTCCTCATTAAAAAATTTTACCTAGCCTCCTTTTATGCCATGTGATTAAAAGTGTGACTTCCTTTTCACTAAATTATGTGCACAAAAAATTTACTAGTGTGCTTAAAATGATCCATACACAATACAAGTTTGAAATAATACAGCCAAGTTGAGAAGGTACTTGTAAGTTAACATGCAACGTATGTTTTGTGTCACCAATTCTTTCCCTTATTTACAGCAAGATAATACGTGAAAACCACATGTTTTGGCACCAAGGCATTTTGTCCTGACAATGGTATGATTTTCTTCAGCATTAGCTTCTAGGCCTGATGTATTCAACCAGACACAAAAAACTGTGTCAGGACAAATGTTGTCCCTGAATGCTTCATATGTTACATGATAAAAAATGCAGAAATACCTGAAATCCAACTGCTAACTCATTGACTGAGAGCAACTGGGAGGACAGGACAGAGAAGTAAGAACAGAGTTAATATGAACATTATGGAAATAGTTTGTATTGGAATAAGCTCTATCTGGATATGATCTTAGGATGAAACAGACATCAAGCATTAAACAAGCATTACAGTTATCATGAAAGACCATACAACTTCACTACAATACATACCTTCCTTTGGGATAATGGTGGCTCTGTGAAAACGTACATCTTCAAACACAACAGGGACTTCGGTGTAAAATTGCCCATTCATATTCCCAACTGCATCCCAGACTATCTCCTGCAAAACAGCCAGTAAAACTCCATGAAGTTAGCCATTTGGAATTGTGAATCACACAATGTGATAGAGAAAAAGAAACTGCAGATTCTTCCATTGCATGTGGAAGATGCACATTAAATTTCAGTTACAATATAAGCATGCATATCATCTTACTTAATGTAAGTTACTAATTCATGGACAAAAGTAACTCTTGCAAAGCTAATAAGTCCCCATATAGCTAAGAAATTTCACACATTTCCACAAGTACACAAGAAGCCCACCACTGGTCCCTATCTTGAGCCAGATAAATCCAACATACATCATACACTTCTATTTCTTCAACAACCATAATCTCTTAAACTATTAACAGTAAAGGTGAAAAGGTTAACTGTCCCTGCCCACTCCATGAAGGCATATAGCAGGGTGTGGAAGTAAAATTCCACTCATTCTTTACCCCAGTATTAGTTGGAGGTGATGGGTAAACATCACACGCCAGTTGCTTTATCACCAGGAAAAAACCCAGTACCCTTTAAATAGGAGGCTGGGTGGGCTCCAGAGTTCCTCTGGACGTTTTGGAGAAGAAAAATTCTTGCTCCTAGTGAGGGTTGAACCCTGGATTGTCTGGCCCATAGCACAGTCACTACACAAACTGTGCCATCCCATTCCCTCCCACTACAAGTGATACATGAATATATCCACAAATGGTCTGCTGGAATGGATTACATTTCATTTAAAATTATATGCTAATTCTGTATTCAATAAGTTCATTAACCTTTTGGCACCAGAGTTTTACATTTAAATTTTAGCACATCCTGTATGTAAAATGTGAATAATACAGGAACCAAAAAAGGTAGCATTATGAAATAAACAGCATTTTAAAGAGAAAAACGGAGAGTGTGCAGCATATTTAAAATACTCCATACTTCTATTTGTTGAAAAAAAAAAAATAAAAAATGCAACATCTGGAGGGTAGCGGTACACCCGTCCTACATATAGGATGCACGGTTCTTAAAGGTTAAATTTGTACAAGGTGTCCCTACAGAACGGTCTCCTGCCAGCAGTAAACCAAAAACAGAATGGACTGCAGCTACAAAAAATTTAAAACAAGATAATCTGTATCTTTAAATATAAAATGTGCTCAGAAAGGATCAGTCCTTTTACTCTCAACATTTATCTGAATATAAGATTCTTCCCTCCACTCACAATTTTATTTCAGGAAAAATATATACTGAACACAATCAACTTGGTGCATGACTACAAGTTGATGACC
>Ga0268261_10004179_pt1 | contig 10777 bp, 4 predicted proteins | sample TergutNc150P1_FD_190353 | JGI IMG/M metagenome (GOLD analysis project Ga0268261, IMG submission 190353) | Nasutitermes corniger P1 segment gut microbial community from laboratory colony in Florida, USA - Nc150 P1 (SPAdes) (version 2) | ecosystem: Host-associated > Arthropoda: Insects > Digestive...
CAGGTAGAGGTCTCTGCGACGAGCTGATCACTCGTCCAGAGGAGTCCTACCGACTGTGCTGCGTCGTCGTGTGTGATCTAGAAACATCAAGAATGGGTGCTCCATATATATATATATGACATTAGTCACCTAAGGGTTAATTCCAGAGCTCCAAACTACAGTGTGCCACAACTGCTGTGAAGAATAAAGTCAGATACTGTTATACACCTAACTACCACTGTTTCGTCCACTTTCCAAATTAACAAAGACTGAAATAACATGACCTGGATTTGCATAACTGTGAAATACAGTCTCATTCTCTGAATTTTGAACATAAATGGCAAATATTCAGAAGAAATATAGGAAGGAGAATATTTTAATTCAGATGAATATTTCCAAAAGATATTTTTGACACAGATATGTTGTTATGGAGTCACAGACTAGTGAAATGTACAAGGCAAAGCTATTCTGGACAGGCTTGTAGAGCTTCAGGAGGTTGAGGCTCCCAGAATTTCTAGACAGTCAGTACATGAAGGTGATGAGGCTGTCAGCCCTACCCTCCTGCCGCCTTTACCCCCAGGAGATATCCCGGAGATAGGATTAAGTTAATGAAAAACCTCAATGACCCCAGATGGAATAGAACCTGTGACCTTCTGGCTTGTAGCGCAGTGACTTAACCAGCTGCACCACCGCATGCCTGACAAATGAAATGTGTGTACTAAAAATTTGTGGGAATCCAAGGATCATAGGGCTCTAGCACTACTGATGATGACAATACTAGAACATTTATGCATGTTTATATTAATCTAAAATCAGTGGAAGACCTAACTGAATATATCAAAGTGTAGTGTAATTGAACTGCACGAAATGGTTTGTTGTGAAGTACATTGCGACTTATTTGGTTTGCGAAGAAAGAAAGAAAGAAAGAAAGAAACCCTTCTCCAGATTCACCCAGGCCTTCAACACTTCCACTCTTCCCACATTTGATAACATATGTGATGCAATGTGCTATGGCCGATCTAAAGATTCCTTTCATGAGCCATGTCTGTTTAGTGTTGTCTGATTTCAATACAAAATTGTTTGTGTCCCCACCTGGAGTTTTAAACAGAGGGTGATGTTTAGAACACTTGGTATGAATGTCTTGCTAATGGAAGTTAGTTTATCTTCATAATTCATAAAACTGCTCTTTCAACCCTTTCAGAACCAGTTCCAACATATTACATACATGCTGAAAATGTCATTTAGTTCTCATAGAACTTGTAGCTACTAAAGTAATATCACTCATGAAAGAGCAATTTGTCATAACCCACAGCATTCTTCAAGCTGAGATTTCCTGAGGACATTTGGGTTAAAAATGCAACTTCTGTCAAAATACTGTGTCCACAAAAAATTGCTTCTTTTACGTACATTTTTGTAAAAACATAACACGCTTAAATGTTGGTCTATTGAGGAGCTGTCAGGTTTTTTCTGTCTCCTGTAAAACTGTATATGGTGGGGTTGTGACAAATTGTTGTTTCAGGAGTGATATGTTATTTCCAATAGCGTTAAGATATTCAGCTGTGAAAGACAAGGTAAATAATATGAAGTTGAAAATGGCAGGAATGTTAGAGAGTCATTAAATTTCCTAATAGCAATTTCAACGTGACAGCTACATGAGCAAGCACTAATAAACTTTATTAAAATTATATGCAGAGTGAGTCCGCTGTGGACACCCAAGTCACAGCAAAAGAAATACGTAGGAAGTCGTCCAGAATACAGTGATGCGCCTGTGCACAGAAGACATCGTGACTGGTCTCGGCCAACAACAACAAGTGCACCAGCACCAATCATCTCACGAGTGTCACGAGTCATGCAGACTGACTCCAGTGACTCACTGCTGCATCAGCCGCCGCCACCTGCACCACTTACCCCGCATCCCCAGCACCATAAACTGCCTGATGGAGAGACAGTGGTCAGAGTATACCAGGTGTGTGCCAGCAGCTGTAGTAGTATTTGTTAATTTTAAAACTTGGAGCCCCTCAGCTGCACATAACCGTACTTTTGCACATACCTATGAAGCTTCTGCTGTTGACATGATACAAGAAACATGAATATTCTGTGGACAAAATGCAAGTATTTTGGATGTTAAAACAGGAGGTACATATAAGTTACCATTGTGCTTGTAGGGACTGAGTAAAATGATGAAAGTTCTTCATCAGGAGCCGAGACTGAGATGCAGAACTGAACACAGAACATGGGTGTTAACCATTTGACAACAATGTTCAGTGCATGGCATGAAAACCAAAGATCTCTTTAATGTCACACATTAACTACTGATCATTTGAATGACTGGGCAGTTCTGTTGATGAGGCACAAGGGACATGATAAATCCAAATTATATTTACACAGCTATTTTATATTGAAAACAATGATAAGCCCTACATGTTGTGAACCCTGAGGGATCATCATCAGGGAGTCTGCAGGTCAATTAAATCTGCATCAGACATTAAGAAAATAATTTATGATGTTTCTTAATGCCTTGTACAGAGATAATTGATATACAGACTCCCAGATGATGATCTGTCAGGAATTGAAACATGTAGGAATTATCATTATTTTTAATATAAAATAACAGTATAAATATAGAAAATTGTGCATCTGGTCTGGTGATTGTTTTAAATTAGTTATTACCAATGCATGGAATGAACAATGTAAATTATGACGTGAAATCCTTTTGTGATAAAACTAACAGTAAAGAAAAGTGAGCAGGCTAGTTTAGTAGTACCTCAATGCACTTGTATACACAGAGTGTACCAGGTTTAAATGTACATCAGGTTACTGGCTATCCTGATAAATGGTTGTTGTTCTCATCTCCATTCAGTCTTTCCAGTCAAATTCTAGGATATTGTTTTGAAGTAGGTTATGACTGGCTCCTTCAGAATCATTACTGAACTGTCATTCATGATACTTTTGATGCTACATAATTTACATGAGATGCACTAGAGAAGACAAGAGGTACAGAAGTCTAAGAAACTGCTAGCAACCATAAAGCATAATCTGAATAATATGCACACAAGACAATGTTGCTGAAAGTTAGGAATGTTGTGCTTCTGGATTTTGAGAGATATATTTGTAACTGAAAACTCAAACAGAGTTGTGTCATCTCAAAATGACTGGAGTTAGTCAAGCATACATCCATTCCTTTTGGACCTTAAAAAGGGCCTGTTTTTATCCTATCTTGTATGTTTTGTGTGAATCATTTTGAGGAATATATTTTGTGGCAAAGTATGTATTTGAGCAGGGAGCACTGCGTGCAAACAGAGATATACATAGCCACCTCATTTGTCATACATTCACTAGTCTGCATACTGGTAACACAATTTACATGTATTACATGCAGAATCCACCTTGCTACAGTTTTCTTGGTAGTTGGCAGTGGAGCACTAGAGGGCAGCAGATGGTACTGTGCAGTCCTCACAGCAGGGCTGTCACACTGACATGGAAGATGGAGGAGTATATTTGAAATGATGAATAATGTTAACTACACTAAGGTGAAGAGCAGACTGACCATGTAGCAACTAGTGTGATGGAAGAGTGAAACAGGTTCAGCTTATGTATTCACCATCACAGTAAATTTACATGAAATTTGTTGTAGTTCTGCAAGCCTGAAAGTGATCTAAATAATACATATACATACACTCCCACCCCTTGTTATTTGCCTGTTTGTTTTACACCTTTTTACTGTAACACTCCTTGCCACTTTACACCACTTCTTAATTTGAACTGTCTGATTTTTTGTTTAACACCCTTTGGCTGGCTGTGTTCTTTTATGCTAACCCTTTATTTCTGATGGGAATATCATTTTTTATTTATGTCCACTTTTTCAGGAATGCAACTACAGCATACAACAAGGGCTGGGTGGTTAACAATTCAGTCCCTGCCTTACAGAAACACACCATGTCTCTATTATGAAGATCAACCAGTTAATGTTATTTACAGAAATAACTATTGTTTATTGCCAGAATGATCAAATACATGAGAATAATGTTATTTACAGAAATAACTATTGTTTATTGCCAGAATGATCAAATACATGAGAATTGTGTTGGCAGAGTGCAGAGTTTTGAATGCTAAAGCAGGTGGTACATACAGTTAACACTGTTCTAAAGGGTTAAATAACTACTCCATTATTTTCAGTTAACCTGCATAGACAGAATTTTTCTGGCTCTGAAACTGTACTCCTACCTTGAAAATGGCTGCATTTCATTTAGAGCAAACACTGAGCCTTGATTTCTTCTCTGTGAGAAATTAATAGGTGCTACAGCATTAGAATTGAGGCATATGGTGGCGCAGTTGGTTGAGGCACTGTGCTGCAAGCTGGAAGGTTGTGGGTTCGATTCCCAATGGGGTCACTGGAATTTTTCATTGACTTAATCCTTCTGGCCGCACTATGACTCTGCAGTTACCTCAGCCTCGAACGGAAATGAGTACCAGGAATATTTCCTGGGGCATAAGGTGGCCATTGCGGAGGCCTGACAACCTTACCACCTTCGTGTGCCATATGTCTGGAAATCTTGGAGCTGCAACCTCCTGGAACCCTCAGGGATTGCTTTACGTTTGACTGTTACAGCATTAGCATCACTGCTGCGACAATTATGTGGAGAATCTGAGGGTTTGTCCACTATTCCTTGTTCTATTTGACATCTTTGTTAAAGTAATAAATGTATGTGACAACTCCTTGGATATTACTTATTGAACACCCCTTACATGTTGTATGAGTATTGAACAAAGCTCTTTCAACTGCATATTAACATGTACAGCATCAAATGAAAAATAAATATAAAGAAAGATGGAGAGTAGATAAGTTTTCAGGTGGAGGGAATCATGATATTCACCTGAAGACAATCATGAAAACCACAAAATCCTCAGCATAGCTGGTAATCCAACCAAGATTTAAACTGGGTAGCTCCCATGCACAAGAAGGGAGAGTTACTACAACACTAACTGCTTCACACCCTTTGTAAATTATTTTTTATTTCTTATATAATATAATAAATTCTTGTATTACTCCAATCTACTGTTTCAACAGGAGCAAAGAGCATCTCAGGGGGCCACAGTATCAGGACCTGGTGATGCAATCACAGTAGGGGGACAAGAAGGGAAGGCTCGTATGCGTCGTAAGAAGCACAGACCACAACGCAAGAACCTAGCACAAGTTGAAGGACTTGATGATAATCCAGTGAGATCTGGCAGGCCCATAGTTGCAGCACATTATGATGGTGACACCTCAAATTATAAGATGGGGCACTCTCATTACCAGGGTAAGTGTAGGGGACCAGGAAGTATGGCTCAGAACTTGTGAAGTGTCACCAAAGTTATTATTATTATTATTATTATTTGTATTAAGACTTGTTGTATAGCTTGGATTTGTCATCTGTCATTGGGATGCAAACTACGAGATTCAACAAATTTTTGGGATTTTCCTCAGTGTTAGGAAGAAGCTATTACTGTCAAGTGTGAGAATTAAGATAATGCTGATGATGCTTCTGATAACACTGATAGTGAAGAAGTCCACTGACATGAGGTCCATGAAAAAAGTCCAACAGCGTGAAAGTGACTCCTGACATACAGATACATGTGTGATGCCATATGTTTCCATTTCCTTATGAGAATTAGACAGCATATAAAAATTAGACTAAACAAGAGAGAATGGTAGTGATAAACTTTTAAAAATTTATCAAGACCTTTCTTACACCAATTGGTAGGATCATAAGTTAAGATAATATCTGTAAAAGATTCTAGTCTTCCGGGACATTATGCCATGTCAAGTAGTAAGGAAGGAATGTAGTGCCATCATCTTTAGGATGAAACAGTCGACTGGTTGACCCCAGAGGTGAAGGTACTGTATGTATTCTTTCAAGACATCAGTAACTGTTTACTCACCAACAGAACACAACATCCCAGAAGACTGTAATTTTCATTGATACCGCAGTGATAACCTCCTATCTTGGAGTATATGCATAGTTTGGTTTAATTTCAGTGCGTGACATTTTAAGATTTTGAGTTCAATGCAGGTAATGGGAGACTGAGACATCCAGATGGAAAGTTCACTGACTGGACAGCCACCAGCTGGATGCAGCAGCTTGGCATGAACAGGTTCTTCCAGCTAAATGATGGAATTGTCACTGTGAGAGATGGTGGAATCTACTACATCTATGCACAAGTATGTCATTCCCTTTTGAGTTACATTTCACTATCTGTATGTAATTGTGTAATTAGATTTACACTGTGTACTCTTCAATATTATCAGTGAAATTAAATGATGAAGAGGTATTTGACAAGAGACAAATATGAGGGATATGAAAAAAAAAAAAACACAGAATTTTGTTTTTGAAAGCATGATGTCACAGCATTTGAGAGATCTGGATGCAGATAAAATGCTAATATTGAAATTTATCATTCCAAAATGGTATGGAATTGTGAAATTAGTCCATTGGTGGGTCATTTTAACATAGTGAGGAACGCTGATTTTCCTAACAGTTGGTACCTTCTTGACCAAATGAACAATTGCCAACTGCTTAAGATGCTGCAATATGTATTTATTTACTGATGATAGATTTTCCTACATTATATTTAAAAATTTGCATAAGTGTCTGTAGAGATTATAGTGTAATAAAACACACGTTCTATGCCAACAGATATACTATGTGGATGAGCATGATGTGAACGGTTTCCGTGTGTACCTGAATGACAGACCAGTTCTGCATTGCACCACTATGACTGTTCACTCATCTGATGAACAGAAACGAGCAAAATCAAACACATGCCACACTAGCGCAGCTGTATATATAGCTCCAGGTGACAAGATCTCAGTAAGGGATGTGGAAGGGCTGCGCTACTCACTCTTTGAGCCAGCAAAGAGTTTTTTCGGACTCGTCAAGCTTGGTGATGCCAGGATCAAGTAGAAAGATACAAATGTGTCCAAAACCAAGGAGCAGTTCATCAAGAAAATCACAGCCATTATTCTTTCTGGAGAAAATTTTGAGCTTGTGCGTTAAAATTATTCAAGCTCATGGAAAACAAATGTCATGGTCTCTAAAGAAACTTCTTTAACCCTTCAATGATGCTCTTGATGTACTGTATGTACTTTTAACTCCTTATATACTACCTGCATCGGTGCACCTGACACTTGGAAAGTAAACCCCAGCATCATTGAAGGGCTAACAGATACAGTACGAACAGTACATCTCATAATACGAAAGCTTTTTAAATTATAATAAGAAGTGACAAATATTTTTGATACAAATATCTTTCTTATCCATTAATAAGCCTGCACTGCACTATTGTAAGGTCATATGTGTGCAGTCCCACTGGCTTCAGAATATATTTTTTCAATGATAATACTGTTAGAATATGGCCACCAACCCTGTACCACAGAATATAAAAAGTCCTCAGTCCTGGAAGACATTGGTCCAAACTTATGGCATGTCTGATTAAATGTCAGTGGTGGATCTTTGGAGGTAAACTATCTTTATCACAAAAGGAGAGTCTGTGCTGCATGGTGTGTGAATACTTGGAGTGAATTGCCATGGACTTGAGAAAAAAAAATTAGGGGTAATGGTGATTATTTAACATGGAGCATGCTGTGCATACCCACACTTCAGTGACCTTCCTTGTAACCAATAGAATTAATGAGGAAAGGTGTAGCACTGATTATGATGAATAAAAGTGAGACCCATCAACATTCCTCCACCTGTATCTGCCTAACTATATCCTTTTGTGTCAACAGCAGAGTGGCCAGATAAAAGATTCCTAAAAATCATGTAACTGCATACACAGAGATAAATGTGCAGATTACAGTACTGTTAAAAATGTAATGAAATTTAAGTTTTTGACACTAATCTTACTGATTGTGTTTATAAGGCATCACGGTGACAGTGTACAAAAGCATCTCAATTTTTCTCTGTTAACCCTTATCCTGCTAACGTGGAGAATATGGTGAGCTCCAAATAATGCAAACAAATGGCAGATGTAATTTAATTTGGCGTTTAAAGGGTTAATGAGACGTCCAAACTTCATGAAGATACAACACCCCACTACAAGCTCTTGGTTGGTAGGTGAATTTTCAGTTTCTCAAATGTAACTCCATCACAGCTTTTGAAGCCCTGATTATATATTTACATTTTTGGAACATGCCCACATTCTTCAAATCTTGTGACAGATCTTTCTGTAGAGTATTATTGCAGTGATACACTGTATCAGTCTGTGTCTTGTGAAACTATGTGTTTCAGGAATAACTATGGAATACTGTTCCGAGCTCTTAACAAAAAAGCATAGAAAGTGAATTCTAGTATCTCTAAATGCCTAAACTTGTTATGTTGTTTCATCAGCCAATGGGATTGTTAACTTTGGTGCTTCTGTTAATAAATTGTTCATTAACAAAGAGCTCAATGTCAGTAGCTACTCATTCTGTATCTTTTAACACAATACAAGTAAGCAAGCAATAACACTGTTCTGTAATCAGATTGCAGCATTCTGGGATTTGACACTAGTAGGACTGTAGGTGGTTGACAACCATGTTTTGGAGGAATGTGCTGCCTCTTTCATCAGGGTGACAAAAATTATGCCTACAGTACATTTAGGCCTAACTGTGGGAAGCTGGAGGCAGCTTGGTACTTATGTAAATGTGTTGCTAGAATACACCCAATTGTGTGTCATAAGATGTGATCACAATTAAGAGCATTAACACAAACACATGCTCAGTTTTTTGTATTTTAAATGCTGGATGATGGTTACAGCCCACAAGAATGTGGTTCTGATTGTTACGAACCAGCATCAGAGTCCCACAAATTCGAAGGCACAAGCATCCATTCCTGAGTAAATTAGTATACAAATGATTTTATTTGTGAGAAAATACACACAAAAAGGAGACTTCTTTCTCAGACCATGAACTGTGTATGATATATTCTAAAGCAGGGAGTCACACAATCCTTTGTCACATATGTCACACACTTAACAGGATTTTCTCCTCTACCTGGGCCTTAGTGTTGTGTGAGTGCACATAGCCAGTTTGAAGTCCAAGTTTCCCTTTTAGGGTGTTAGGAACATAACAAGAAAAGTGTCTCCCCACCCCCCTTCTTCTATTGGTGTGTGTGCTGCACTGCATGCAGCACACACACCAATAGAACTGGGTAATTATACAGCCACACGACCACACTGAATTCATGACGACGTATTTTAACGGACTATTTTAATAAACGTAGCTCTAGCAAAGCACGGTAGTAAGCTCCCTGATGATGGTTTGTTAACCGAAATATGTGAGAGCATTTTAATGTAAGTTTTAATCTAGTAGTGCATTCATTTGGATAAATGAGAGACTTGATAAGAAAAGTGTCCCTCTGACAACCTTATTATATTATCCCCTTTTGATGATTTTCAAACTTCAGCGATAAGTTTGGCGTGTGATCTTGTAGCAACTGTTTGGTTCCCTCTAGCTGGAAGTCAGTCATGTTCATGTATGTGCTTGTGTGCAACTGGTAAAGAACATGAGCATTTATTAGGCATAAGATCATAGAGAGTCTTTTGTACCACTTGACACTTTGATGGACAGTTTCAAGAGAATTTAACCTAATGTCTGTGTGCTCAGTAGCAGGACTGGTATTGTTATGATACTCCACTAAACATAAAGATGTTATAGTTGGAGCATTAGATTTGTGGTGCCTTGCTCTTGTGGTCTTCATCTGACTGTTGTGGAAAGTGGTGAGCATAAAAACATCCCAGTTACCTCTGCATCTTAAAGCCATCACATGGCCTCTATGTTTTGATTCCATCTCACCTTTGTGAAGTACTTTTCTAAACCTTGGCAAATCAAAGGCTTCATGAAAGCAGTCACTACACTGTCTTAGTTCCATCTCTTCTTTGCTTTGTAAGGCAATATTTTGTACAACATAGTCCAACACAAGCCCTGCTTCAACATCACAAAAGACAGATAGTCTCAGTGTAATGAGTTGGTTCATTGGGTTACAGTTCTCACTTCAGAAACTCATTTGCCTTCTCATATGTAATTTCCTGAATGGCAGAAATGCATCTGCAAACTTCCCTCTAATAACTGAATTAATTTTTGAAATATTGGATAACTTGTCACCTTCTGGTTGCTCTTCATTATTACAAAAGTGGAGCATAGACACCAATAAATTGAACCTTTTTTTTTAGGTGTAATTTCATGGAGTATTTGGAGAACATAATCTGTCGGTTGACCAATATTCAGAAACTGGAAGTTTTTTGTTTCTAACCATCAGCATATTAACTGCCAGGAATGTGTACATTTCATTGACATCTGTCTCTCTCCACCACCTCAGTCAGGAGGGTGGGTATTTCTTAGTATGGGCTATTTTTTGATAATATCTATTTGATTCTGTTACAATTAACTCAATTAATTCCTCACCACACAGAGAAGTTTTTATGAAGTCAGTGATACTGGCTAGTCCAAGATACTCCATTTGGACACCTGCTTTTGCGGTACCAAAAAAAAATTTCTTCTGGTTCAGAATCACCATCTTTCCATTTAGATAATTCCTTCAGGTGTGTGCCACCTTTCTTCCTCTTTGTGAAAGGTCTGTGCAGAGGAAAGTCATGATCACTTGTATTATCATCATCATCATTGTCATCGTCGTCGTCGTCGTCGTCGTCGTCGTCATCATCATCATCATCATCATCGTTGTCATTGTGCTTTTGTGGTATCAAAGAAAATTTCTTCTGGTTCAGAATACCATCCTTCCATTCAAATAATTCCTTCAGGTGTGTTCCACCTTTCTTCCTC
>Ga0268261_10004180_pt1:2500-10776 | contig 10776 bp, 7 predicted proteins | sample TergutNc150P1_FD_190353 | JGI IMG/M metagenome (GOLD analysis project Ga0268261, IMG submission 190353) | Nasutitermes corniger P1 segment gut microbial community from laboratory colony in Florida, USA - Nc150 P1 (SPAdes) (version 2) | ecosystem: Host-associated > Arthropoda: Insects...
TCAAGTTCGTACCCCCATTTTTTGGCGCTATTGCTTGAAAACGTGAATTAAATGCGAATCAAGGGGTACTTATTAAATCTTTGTTGTTTAATGGATATTGGACTCTGTCATATCATACCTTGTACTTAAGGTGCAAGTGACATGCGTTGTATATGGTGCAGTGTGACTACAGTTTTACTGTGCGCTTATGGTGACTGCACAACAAATCTTTTTTACAAAACACAGTTCGATACTGAGTCATGGTTAGTCGTAGTCCTACCTTTGCTTGCTCGATGCGAAGGGATGACAAGGCTGGACGTAGACTGATTTTTGACAACGAATAGTGGCTACTGTATTTTGAGTACTATTCTTTCCCGGTCACCTCCCCTCCCCCCGACACCGACACATGCATTTCTGCTTCCTGATCCTCAACATTCACGTAACCAACCCTCTTCCAGGTTCAACCCCAGCAAGATACAGGAAAACATTCACTGACACACAGTAACCGCCCTAAAATGACACCTAGTGGAAGTTTCTTCAACTATACAAGGGGCATACGGATAGAACTGACCGACTGTGTTCTCTGAAACATGCAGTACCATCTCTTGTGGAGAAACTCAACTATTTCAGAAATTTAAAAATTTATATATATATATATATATATATATATATATATATATATATATAAGTTTCAGAAAGTTACTAACCGGCGTGATTCAGATAGGGGGTTGAAGACATAAACGTAGCACTTTTGCTCCCAGCCATTATACATTCCATTAAAACCATACATACAGACAGTATACCTACTTAATTCTTAAAGAAACATGACAGGTATTCACGGACTGGATTAATTTAGCTCAGGATACAGGCAAGTGGTGGGCTGTTGTGAACACAGGTATGAACTTTAAGGTTCCATAAAAATTCATGGAATTTCTTGTCTATTTGTGTGGCACAAAATATTCTCTGGGCAATCAAAGAAATCCTATGATGTTACAGAATTCTCTGGTCTTCAGTGTAAGCAGAATATCCATAAATGTGTTCAAACTAGAATTTCAAATTAGCAAATTTAAATAAGAATGAAATTTTAGTATATATTTCAGTATATACATCTAGTAGCAAAATTTAGTCAGATTCATCATATAATTTTGGATTAGAAAGACATACAAACTCAACCTTCTTTTAAGATGCTCTTTACACCACACATCCAGTCCACAATCAGAAATTTTCAATATCAAATGAGATCTGACATCCAACAAGTTATGTCAATACTGAGTGTAGACTCAACTCCTTTCCTCCTCTACCAAACCACTCAGTGTTCTTTCTCTCCTGCCTGCTGCCATTACCAGCTATGTTGTTGTCAGTATAAAAATAAGTGTGATTGGAATGGCAGTGGCTGTATTAAAATGTTGAGTTCTTCATTTATCAAAAGAATGCAACTGTTAAGCCTTTACACCCCAACAAGTCCCAAGATTCATAGTGCATGTAATGCTTTGCTATACATCTTTGTATGAGACCACACTCATACAATGAATTATGGACAGTTGCCATCAGATTGTTGCAGGATCTGTTGTGGTTTTCCTTCCTTGTCATAAAGTATTAAGAAAGGCAAATTATCCATCCCATATTTGGACATAGCAGTTGCTATCATTTCATGAAAAGAAAAAAATATATGGTGGCAAAAGTCACAAAAACCATAAGCAACTACACAATCAAGTTTCAGAATGAATCAGTTGTGTAGGCTGATATGCAATATGTCTGATAAAAAGTCTGATTAGTAATATGAAGGCAATGTTACTTACACTGACTGTACTTTAAAAAGCAAAATTTGAAACTTTATTTAAGATATCATGATATTTGAAACATGATGACTGGTCAGGGCATGAATTTTACTCTGGAAACACTGATATACTGGAACAGCAGCCGTCTGGTTTAAGTGGTAAGAACTGTGTTGGGCCTTAAAGGGGAATTTACAGATTCAAGAGGGAAGCAAGTTTCCACACATCTTCAGACACTTTTAAGTTCTGTGAAAACAGTTTGAGAGCCAACAAGTCTTCAGTGGCTCTTAAATAGCAGAAGACATGCTGTAGAGACTGACTGTAGTGTGGGGGAATGAAGCGTAAGAAGAAAAAAAATACTGAATACAGTGTTCTGTTGGACACCTTGCAGATTACCAACGAGATTCTGTCAGTTCTTCTTACATTGATGGTATGTTTGATTAAAATTCAGTCCTGGCAATTTACTTGTGGGAGATATAAAATTCTTTTGTAGTATTGTTAGCATTTAAAATATTTACCTTCAGATTATGTGCAAACCAGCAATGCTTACTTGTTTTACCACACCCATTAAGTTTTACATCAACATTAACCCTTATGCTGCTAACGTGGAGAATGTGGTGAGCTCCGAATAATACTAGCAGATGGCAGATGGGATGTAACTTGGCGTTTAAAGGGTTAATAAACTCACAGATCACAGCAATGGTGCACTTCCCATAAACCTGCGTTGTACTTATTCCCTTCATAATACATACTTAACATTCACAGGGCTCTGCAGCTCATGCTAAAAATCTTCCAAGTTCTGAAGCCATTTCCTTCCCATTATAAGAAGGTACTGTATCTTGAATGATTGATGAATTCCCACAGTATTTGACTACACTGTTTTGACTGCAGAAGTTACTCATGTGGTGAGTGAGTGAGTGATTGAGGATTTGGAAGGAGAAGCTTGTGCCTTACTTCAAGGTAATATCCCAAAATCTGTCTAAAGAGGATGAGAGAAACCACAGAAACCTCACTCCAAACTGATGGTAAGCCTACCAAGATTTAAACTGGGACTGAAAAATACATTTAAAATATACCAACCTGTTAAGTACTTTATCATAACAGTATATCACATTTGTTATAAATGATGTGAGGACTAAAATCCTGAAATATAACAATGTAATAAATACATCGCTGGTCTCAGGGACAAAGTCACTGATTACACTTAAAGAGTTTTGAGAAAATAAAATTATCGTTGATGAAAAATTATATCTTTCTATATTTCAATGAATATACAAGCACAAATTTCACTTTGTGATAGCACAAACTTATAAATTTTAGCAGTTAGCAAATTATATTTTTCAGAGGGGTTCAAGAACATAATTTTGGTGTGTCCTCAGTGACACCAACGATATGTGCACATAAATGAAAATCTTTTCAATTGATTCTGTATTTTAATATCACTGCACGAAACAGATGCTATATATTTAATACACATGCAAGGAATATTGCATTTACATGGATCTGCTTGGTGTTTATAGTGTGACAGAAGACTGAAACAATTCACATTATCAAACAATACCTGTTCATTTGTAAGATAATAACAACACAACATAAAATCTAAAAATTAACTCTCAGTACATAAATGATATATAAATGGACAGTGAATACAGAAATAAAACACAAAAATGTATCTCTTTCCTGTGTGGTTAAAATTGTTACATCATTAATTATATTTAAATGCAGTAAATGCAAAATTATGATGTTGGTGTGGATTGTCTTCAAACTATATATCATTGTTATCATAAATCTTCAACAGTAAGTGACAGAAAATGGTCCCTCTGTGCGAAGTATTCTTTAAGACGAATGTCCGCGTACCTGGAATAAACAACACAAGCTCAAATTCCCTTCAAGTGAACCATTTCATCCTTTATTGTAAAAATCTCTTGTGAATAATATTTAAATATCTGTATGTATCTCAAAGGAAATGAGCTGTACAAACAGGATTCTTTACTCTAAGGATATAACAGAATCTGCTGAATTGGCAGATATAGTAGCCAACCAGGAGCCGCAGTTTCTTGAAGCCTGGCCTGAATGAAATTCTACATTCATGAGTATTGTACCTGGATGGTTATCATATCTATCAAATGAATTGCAATATAGCAGTACGATTTCCAATATAAAAGAATCTAAATGAATTAATTTTGAGCATATATGTAAGTCAGATTTATATTTATAGCAGACCCTCCTTGTCCATGGGTTCACATATCACAGTTTTCCTTATCTGAGGACTAATAACTGGCAAATTCTTGTGCACTGCTGTGTAGATCCCGTGCTCATTCATGGTCATGCTTGTGTAGGCATACTGAGTAATATGCAACAGGCAGCATCTGTCTGCTTCTCTTACTCAGTAGCTATCATTTTTATAAACCACACAATGCAGAATGTACTTCAGTTGCACTTTTCAAAATTTTCATAATTGTTGCCCCCCCCAAAAAAAAAATATATATATAAGACTATATAAGGGGAAGTGCTAAGGCTAGTATATGGCTGGGAGATGAGTGGTTCTTACTCAGTGGTGCTGTGCTGGAGGAGAAGGCCATGCCAATACTGGTTAATTTGAAAACTCCTGAATTCCAAGAATCTAGCACCCAAGGTTCTCCTTGTCAATGATATTGCACCAGGCTAGCTGCATGATTGTGGTCTTAGATTACTGAATGCCAAAGTTCAATACCTATGCAACACCACCACTCATTTCTGTAGCCACTAAATCTGGGAATTCTCACAATATTCATGAACTAGTACACCACCACACTTGCAAAATATTGTAGTATACAAAAGAAGGACAACTTTGCAGCATACCTGGGTGCATGGTAAATATTAAGGAATCTAAGGACAAACTGAAGTCCCTGGCTCTGACAGGCTGTTGGAAGAAGCTTTGTTCTGCAGCAGGTAATGACTTCCAAGAATTCTGCAACCAGCAGGGTGAAATAAGAAACACCCTTATATTAGCCTACAAAGTTCTAAGAGAATGATTCCCCGATTTAGAGGAGGCTAATACACTGGAATTTCTGCACTCTCACACTCTTGAATTAACTGAAGAAGACCCTGAGAAGCTGACGGTGCTCAGTCAAACAAAAAGTGAAAGAGATTCCAAAGCTGTTGTGGAGAGGTCTTAGTATATTACTCATGTTCTGAAGAAAGGGTTCCAGATGGCAGATGAGTTAGTTGATCACTCCTTTAAGGTCAACCATTTCAAGGGTAGGTGCCTAAAATTTAAGAAAGATGAAGGCTGTCATGGCACCATAGAAGGAGGTGTACGAGGACACAGAGAAGAGGTAAAGCAATCAGTCACTTTTTTCCATACTAAGCCTTCAGTCTTCCTCCTCTGTCATGCACTCTAAAGAACTTTATCACCCTGACAACTTCAACCACAAACACCAACATCATTCCAATAAACACCAACACAGAAGTTTTCATGTTTATTAATCATGAATATACATACTATCATGTATTATGTGTTTTTGGTTTTCCCAACCCGCTATTCCTGTAAGGTCTTCACCGTTTGTGAAGATTTTTTAAGAGATGTAACCCCTGAAAATGGTGAGAATTTTCTTTACATTTTAAACTTGTTTATATTTATCTATAACTAGACTTGCGACCAGGAAAATTTAATTTATTCGTTTTTCATCCAAAGTGGACAGAAAATTGACAGCCTGTCTATTCAAATTATTATTCAAATGTAAAATATTTCTGTCTGGAGTCTAAAAAAGTTCATAACTGTCCTAAAATTAAAAAAATTTAATTTCAGTTTGGCTTTGTACCAACACTTTATGTGACGTACACTCACTCAGTTGCACATTGTGTGTTAAATATACAACTGGTAAATGCACCTGTGAACTACAGACAGGGAGTTTTCCCAGCAACCCCCCTCACCCACATTGCCAGGAAAGTGACAGCCAAGTAATATAAGTGCCAGACTAGAATGTAACTACATGAAATTTGGTAAATATATATAAATGTTCCAGATAAATAGGCTGCCCCCATCATCAGGATAGGAGACCAAAATCATAATTTTCACCACTTGAAGAACCTCATATATCAGTATTCCTCTGTGGTAAGGCTACTTCACATAATACAGTCACTTTTGGACAATGAAGCTGGAGGTAGCAGGTTCCTCTGGAATGCTGCTACCTGTCTACCAAACAAATGCTTTTCAGAAGACCATTATCTTAATTTTCACTGCCATAAGAACATCAGACCTCACTTGAATGACTCAGTTGTTCTAGATGATTTAAATGCAGTAGTCAAATTAAATACATTTCTTAGTTAGGCATCAGACAAACTCACATTGCCTCTATTTCTGTATTGACAAGTTCCATATCCAACGGGTCATAACCCCTATGGATCAAATGAATGCTAAATAAATTAAAACTGAAATTGAAAATTCTGTCAACTGTATTTTCTGAAAGCATTAAATTTAAATTTGGTACCAATCTTATGGCAAAAAAAAAATTACTGTGGGCAGTTAAACTTAAAATGACTAGAAAAATGAGGAATCTAAAAGCTTCCACACTTATTTCTGTTCAGATAACCATGTATCCATTTACTGTAAGAGGTGCTGGAGTTCACTGGGGTAGAATGTTCACTATCTGTGGGGAAAAAATTCTCTGTGGAGTCAGAAGAGTTTGATACATGTTAATGTGCTGCATTTGACCATACAGAGGAAGTGTGTCATCACTGCTTGTTACAATGTCTGAGTTTAACCAGTAGGCAAAAATCAAGTTCTTGTGCAAACTTGGGAAATCTGCAGCAGACACTCTTGTAAGCATCAGTGTTCTTTATATAATTAATGCTCTTAGAAATCTGTTGTTTATAACTTGTTAAATTGATTTTAAAATGGTAAAGAATCATGATAAGACAATAAATAACAGTCCAACACATCTAGGAACAATAAAAATGTGACCAATTTTTCACATAATCAAGACACAAAATAGGATTGACAACAAAATTAGCATCTCAGACAGAGCGGTTCAGAGCATTCTGAAAGACGTGTCAATGCAGCCTATGCCACATATTCCCAAAGAGAATCAGATGGAAATTGAGAATATTATTGCTGCTGTATTATTGGAATGATCAGTTCAAGAAGCAGATTTCCTATTGAAGATTATTACTGGTGCTTTATCTTGAGTCTTAGTCTATGATCTTGAGATGAAATGTCAGTCCTCTGGATGACACACCAATGCATTGCCCTGAAAGTAAAGGCCATGGATCACAATATCTCAGCAGGTCATACTGATTATGTTTTTAACAACTTGGGAGTGGTGCAACATAAGTTTGTCCCTGCAGGACAAACAGTGGATTCCACTTCTTATATCAAAGTTCTGAGAATTTAAAAGATGACATTTGGCAGAATACTGGAGAAATGATTCAATCCTGCACCATAAAAATACAGACTGTCATACTTTCCTCACATTGCAGCAGTTTCTGATGAAGAACCAAAGTCCAGCCATCCCCCAACCACCACATTATCGAGATAATGCACTGTGCAAGTTCTCTGTTCTTTTCAAGGTTCAAGACTGGGCTCAAAGGTCTTTATATTGCTTTCATAGAAGAAATTCAACATACTGCAACAACAGGGCTCAGGGCCGTACCAGAAGAGGACTTGCAGAAATGTTTCCAGCAATGTCAGGACCACTGAAGCAAGTGTGTAGAATGGCAGTATTTTGAGGATGACATGGTTGCATTTTATACATATAATTTTTACTATAAATTGTGCCTGAGGTATGGAAGATTTTGATGTTTCCATGCATATGTATCAGCTTTGAGAATGCCATGAATGTTGCTAGAATATTCAATTTTGTGGACAAGTAATTCATAAACTGCTACCTACAAAATACAATTTACAACAATAATTTTTCTTATATTGCTTTAGGGAAATGCCCATCAAAATGATGATATGCAAATATGAATTGCCCTTGAATTCATAAACAGTAATACAGCATGGAGTCATTTTCATAAAGACAACATGTATGCTTCAAAATCTTGTACCATCTCTTCTTATTTGGTTACAAGAACTGGGACAGCTCACTTAGTACAGAGACTGGCTACATACAGGATGGTCAGGTTTCAGTCACCAGCAAGGGTAGTGTCTTTTCTGTTTGTCATGATATTCAGGCCACCCTTCGGTCCACCCAGTCCCCTCCCCTTCACACAGCAAAGCAGCCACTGCATGGAACTCTACATCACTCTACCACACACATTCATGGCAAATATTACCTTTGCCATAATACTATGAATATCTTCAATATATGTCACTACAAACTATTTACAAATATAATAAAAAACAGACTAAATGAACATGTGAAAGAAGAAATGGTAGAGGAACAGTGTGGTTTTAAAAGGGACGTAGCTGTACCGATGCTATATTCACGGTGCAACAGATAATTGAAAAAAGAAAAGAACACAACTTACCGCTATTTCTTTTATTTATAGATTATGAAAAGGCATACGATAACGTCAACAGAGACAATCTGTGGGAAA
>Ga0268261_10004181_pt1 | contig 10775 bp, 7 predicted proteins | sample TergutNc150P1_FD_190353 | JGI IMG/M metagenome (GOLD analysis project Ga0268261, IMG submission 190353) | Nasutitermes corniger P1 segment gut microbial community from laboratory colony in Florida, USA - Nc150 P1 (SPAdes) (version 2) | ecosystem: Host-associated > Arthropoda: Insects > Digestive...
ACAGTCGGTAGGACTCCTCTGGACGAGTGATCAGCTCGTCGCAGAGACCTCTACCTGACAACACACGACACTCACAACAGACAAATATCCATGCCCCCGGTGGGATTCGAACCCAAGATTTCAGCATATATATATGACATTAGTAACCTAAGGGTTAATCACATGGGATTCTACACACTTCGCATCAGATATTATTAACACATCAAATAGGAAGACTGTGGACATACAAATAACTGTTCTTATATCTGCAGTTAATGAAAGCTCTCCCATATAAATATATTAACTATATTTGCAGTATAATGACCATAATAGCCAATAAATCAAATGGCACAAGAAATAATATGCAGTTTGCAACTTGTAGGCCTCCTTTTTGGATTCTTGACCCTTGAAGATGTGACTGATGGCTTGTCCTGAAACGTCAGTCAGAAATTGCATCTACTGGCTACATAATAACACAGAAGAGTAAAGTTCTCTTCGATTGAGATATTTTTGTTGGTTTTCCGTCATAGTTTTAAAACATCCTATCCTTTGTTTCGTTTGGGATACTTGTTCATGCATCCTGTAGAAAGTGTTTAGAAAATGTGTTGATCTTTGAATCACCACAACGTGACCACATGAGCTGCAGCCAACATTGCAGAGAGGTGTACGCACCAAATGATAAATGGCTAAGAAGTACATGCCACTTGGAACTCCTTTCGAATTTTGTTCATTGGTTCGTAAGTTTAGCAACGTGTTGTGTGGAGTGGAGGGATGGCAAGTCGCGTTGCGACATGACCGCGATGGAGGGTAATTTTACCAGGCTATGGTTGCAATGAAGCTGATGAACTTTGTGAAGTAATCCATGCTGGATCGGCACCCCGCGACAAACATGTAGTGGCCAAGGTAATAAATGTAGTCCCCCATGCGGTTGTAGAGATTGAGGAATGCCTTTACATGCCACCACTTGTTCTCGGTTGTTACTTAAATACATAATAAGGTCATTCATTTCTATTCCCTATCAGCAACTCTGCCCCAAAAAATGGATGAACAAAGCTATTCCTTTTTAATAATATATTCCTGGGTTTGATGGGAATTGGTTGCTATGTAGCATGTGATGTCACAGATCTTACTTCTTTGGTGGCTCCAAGATGAATCACTAGGAATAACCCGAAGGACTAACCAAAGTCAGTTTGGACAAGGTCCAAAGGAATCAATAAAGGAACACTATGAATAGAACAAACGACAAACCTTGGTCTGAATTGTAATGTATGAGGTCTGTACAAGGGAAGGGGAAGAGAAGGAGACACCGGTTGGGGGAGGGGATTAATGTGTGGTGGACATGTTGGAGGAGGAGGAATAGTAGCGCCAACGGCAGATCTGCGTTATTACCGTCGAGAGATCGCAAAAGTACCATACAAAATCCGAAAGGAGAGCCCTCTACTTAACCGAGTCGTGCCACCGCTGTACGCGGCATGACGGTTATCTATGGAGTGAGGGTTGGCCAGGTCTTGATATGGGCATTACTGCAGGCGTGTGTCTAACGTGTTAGGAAAGGATTATTGCTGTATGGGTCGAACATTTTTGCAAGACGTTGCGTATGTTGAAGCAACATGATGACCGGTTTAAATACTATGCTTTTTCTATTGTTATTGCTTATAAACAGTATATCGTCGGCATATAGATCAGTAAGTGAACATTAATATTTATGAACGTCAATACGTCATTATAACGTAATAAGTCAAAAGAGAAGTGTTGCATGAGACTTGAATGTCACGTTTTGTAACTGTGTTTGGTGTTTACAAAATTGCCGGAACTCTAAGACATGTGATAATTCTATCTTGTCACTACATGTATAATGTAAGGTTATGTTATTTTTGCTGCTCACGTATATTGCATTTTGGTACATCAAAAACTTGACAGGTTAATAGCTTTTTATCTTGGGCGACCATAAAAGTAATGATCTTCGAGAATGCTTGTAACCCACTTACAATTATGCTGGTGTATAATTTCCCCAGTGTTAATGACTTTAGTCTTTTTTAACCTTTAATGATTAACAACAGTGTAAAAGTACTTTTCTGTCCATTGCACCCCAATATCCGAAAGATCATTATTTTGAAGGTTCCTCGCCCGATAGTCCTAATAACCGTAGTATTCAGTTGATGTGTATGGTATTGGTGGAATGATGACAGGAAAACCGAAGTACTCAGAGAAAAAACAATCAGTGGCAATTCATCCACCACAAATCTCACCTAGACTGGTCCGGTATCGAACCTGCGCCTCCACGGTGAGTGGCTGGCGAGAAACGGCGTGAGCCGGTTCAAAGGACGAAGAACAAAAATTGTTGTGTACAGCACACCCCTATTTCTGAAGGAGCATCATATATTTTTAGGATCCCAGGCTTTGTCCATTTGTCCCTCCAGTAAGAATAGTATGTAGATGACCGGTATGGAGCACTGGTGAATGATTGTGCCAAGTGAAAACCGAAGTAGTCGGAGAAAGGCCTGTTTCATTTCCACTTCATTTGCCACGTATTTCACATGGACTTACCTTGGATGGAACCCAGGCTGTTTCAGTGTGAGGCTGGTGACTAACCACCTGAGTCATGGCATGGCCTTTGAAGATTCACATTAAGCCAGAATTGTACATGAAAAATATACCATCCAGTACACATGAATATTGCTGTTCTGCAGGTTGCAATCCAATTGGATCATCACCATAGTGGCATTTACAGGTCAAGAAGTGACACTGCCAAGACTTACAGTAGATGGTACATGATCATAACAGGATCCAATATGTGTAATATAAGTAGTACAAATGTGTATGTATGTATATACCTCATGCAGAGTCACTGTTTTTTGTCTAAGGGCTAAATCACTATACCACTGCCAATTATGGTTGGTCAGTTTCTTACTGACAATAATCTTTCTTGAAGATTGAGGTTAGGTAGTTCTGATAAAGCTTCATTTTAACCATTTCACATTTGCCAGTAAGTAAATAATTTACTTAACTGCTACCAAAAGTGGAAGAAACTACAAAACCTTGTTTTTAAAATTACCGTATTATGTATTGACATTGTTATCTTTCTTGTTATAACCAGTGATGATTTAAGTAACATTAAGGTATAATAAATGTTTTTTATTTTGACAGTTGCCTGAAAACTTTGCTCATGCAGGACATACAAACAATTGGGCCGTATTAGTAGACACATCGAGATTTTGGTTTAATTATCGCCATGTGGCCAACGTATTGTCAATATATCGGAGTGTGAAGCGACTTGGAATTCCTGATAGGTTAGTAAACCTCTTAAGTTCACAACAGAGGTTGCATCATTGTGCAACAATTGCTTGAATTCTTCAGCACGTTTTGTGAGACAGGACTAAATTTCTGATTACATATATGAATATGTGGAGACTTGTAAGGTATTTTACAGATGTGCCCCTTGTATACAATTTTATATATATGTATATGTGTGGTTATGTCTGCTTGTACCTTATTTCTTATACAAAAATTTTCCCATGGGCTAAATTAAATTCTTTGTAAGTGAATCTGTGGACATGTATGATATTCACGGATCTTCAGCATCAACTAACCAGTAATACATTTTTAGAATTCTAAAACAAAACTTTATCCCTATCTTGAAGAGGCTGAGGCTTTGTGGAAAGGTGGAGTAATATTTCCTGATAAAGTGATATGTATCAATATGTTTAATATTTTTAATACATAAGAGGGGACATTTAGGAAAGCACTCACAATACTAAGTATGTACTGGAAGTCTTGCTTAAATTTGGAAGCCTTGCTTAATTTTTGAACGTTATTCTGGTGACTGGCTGTTGTGACTTACCAGCAGCCACTGAATCTTTAGGTAACACATCCCTGTTGCCCTTTAGCCTGTATATATTTATTTAATACACAGACTTTGCATTCACAATTATAAGTCCTTAAGATTTACTAGTTTCAGCCCATTAGCCTGGCTGCCATCAGACCTGTGTAATGTCAAAAGCCTTGTGAAAAACCATACAAAAACCTTATATATTTACATGGGATTTAAGTCTATAGAAATCTCATTTCCATTGCAAATATGTCATGAAACATATGTTAAAATATGATGTAAAATTGGATGAAAATAAAAACAGTTAAGTTTTTAAAATAGATGGTAGGCAGTTTAAATTGTGTGTGTGTGTGTGTGTGTGCGCGTGTGTGCGCGCGCGCGTGTGTGTGTGTGTTTTTTTTTTTTTAATATAGTTTATTGCATGCTCCATTGCATTAGCAATACTACATGCCTTAGTACAATAGTTACAATATTATTTACAAGTTATAACAACTACTATCTACGTTTCATTTAGTTTTTCAAGTGAAATCTCATGGATAAACTTATAAAATGTTCGAAAATGTTCATGTATCAGCCTGCTCTTGCTCAGCGGCCAGTTATCAGTCTTTGCTACCCCTGCTATTAACTTGTCCCTCTCTTTTCCCAGAAGTTCACACTGAAATAACAAATGGTCTATGGTCTGTTCCGTTTTTCCACATGGGCATGTTGGCGATTCAATTATTTTAAATTTATGTAAATATGTTTTTAAATTTCCGTGCCCCGTTGTCATCGTTGTAAATGTTGGTGTAATTTTTATTTTCATTTTTAGCCTATCTTGTATTACTGGGAAAAAGTCTTTTGTTATTTGTCCCTTTGTCGTCTTGTCCCATTCGCTTTGCCACTTTATTAAACTGCCCTCATTTAATTCCCTGATCACTGTGCTTTTTGGTATTTTCTTGTAGGTCTCGTTTTCGGTGCTAGCCGCAGCCTCTTTCGCAAGTTGATCCGCTAACTCGTTAGCGGATCAACTTGCGAAAGAGGCTCTGTGTGTGTGTGTGTGTGTGCGCGTGCGTGCGCGCGTGCGTGCGTGCGTGCGTGTGTGTGTGTGTGGGGGGGCACACTGTGGAACTCCCGACACCATTACATCCTCACGCGTTACGAGAAGAAACAAGAATTGAAGGCACTTGACCAATAGCTGGTTCATGAGAGGAATGTGTAACTTACTAGGAAGGTGCAAAATAAAATTATATGCATTATTTCTTTAATAATTCATTAAAGTCGTGGTCTTTGGGGTATGATGCCATATGGTTTTAGAGATGGATACTCTTTTAGAGCAACCTACTGGCTCCATCTTCATGGCCAATTCTGTCTTGAAGTTGGGGACAGTAATAATACATTCATACCCACTAGCAAACTACATGTTGTCATCTGAGATGACCATATCTTGTTATTCACCATAGTGAAAACCTAAAATATTAATAATTCATTTTCTGTCAATAATAGCTGATTAACTTACTTTTTTTTTTTTGACTGTGGCGCTGCGACTCAACGCGGGTCATGGCCTCCTCATTCTTGAGGTTTTCTAGATCACACACAATGACGCACCACAGTCGGTAGGACTTTTCGCAGAGACCTCTACCCGACAAAACACAACACGTACAACAGACAAATATCCATGCCCCCGGTGGGATTCGAACCCACGATCTCAGTAGGCGAGCGGCCGTAGACCTATGTCTTAGACCGCGCAGCCACTGGGACTGGCGATTAACTTACATTAGCATACTTTATTTACCTGTATCTAAGGGAAGAAATTAAAGGCACAGACCTCAAAGAGTAAAATGAAAATTATGTAGTAAATGTGAGTATTGCATTTTGAATTTTAGGTTGTTCATTATGGAATGAATGATAAAGTTGGAAATGTTAGCTTTGACATGCCACAACCTGGAGAAGTTGTTCTTGAGAAACCATATTCTGAGAAGACTGCTCAAATAATAGATTCTGAAGTACGTGAGCTCATCCAGAGAGCACATGTACACACCACCACCTTGCTTACAGAACACAAGGAGAATGTCAGGAAGGTATGTTGTTATTTCAGTGTTGCTGTGATGCACAAGAATATGTGATTCTTGTGTATTAATTATGAGTTTTAAATGATATGTCTTGGTTTGTTGTGCATGACTATTAGCTTCAATTCTGGGGCAGGTGCCAGGTTTAATGTTGGATTTTTAATTCATACTGGTATTAATATTGAAAGAGTGTGTTACCTGTATCTTTGAAACTACGTATGTCAGCTAAAATACCACCCTACTGCTACTGTCCCAGAAGTTAAAATGTAGTTATTTTCTTTTTAAAGTTTATTTACTACCAGTGATCCTGTTCAAGGTTGCAGAACGTTTGCTGAAACAAGAAATTTTGAGCCGGGATGACATGATTGAACTACTTGGACAGAGGCCATTTCCTGAAAAGTCTACATATGAGCAGTTTGTGGAGGGTACTGGTTCTTTTGAGGAAGACACTAGTCTTCCCGAGGGGCTGAAAGAATGGAACCAGTCAAAGGACCAAGATGGTGGCAGTAAGGAAGGTAGCAACACAAGTGGTGGAGAACGTAGTCGCACAGCAGATTCAGTTTCTCCCTGATAAGGTGAGAAGTGAATTTGTGTCAACACTGTGGGTGGAAACATCTTACATTTCAGTGTATTTTAACAAATCTAAAACTTTAAATTCATCAATCTATTGTTGCCTGGTTGTTCTTATCCAATAAACAAGTATCTGCGATTCTTTTCTTTTTATTTTTACATGTTGCCTAAAATATTCCTTGTATGTACCTTAGTATTGTGAGAAATGCCTTTTACGTTCCTGTCTGTTATGTGTCTAAAAATTTTGCATTTCATCCAGATGTTCAGAACAGATTCTTCAGTTACTGTATGTTATTATTTGTTGAGCCTGGTGTGTTTTATGTTGACCTGAACTGTATTTTGTCTTAATACTGCTAACCTTTGAGTTCAGTAAAGGGTACCCAGCCAGCTTTTGCAGCTGTGGTTAAAGAGGAACAAGTCCTTGCTCTTGCATTGTTATGTAATTTCTTTTGTGGTGTACATAAATATATGTATTTTTTTTTAGCAATGTAACATTAGTCTGTCATCTACAGGTGACAAGATGAAGTACTGTCACTTGCTAAGTGTGAACTCAACACATGAGAGGTTTGGTGTGGCTTGCTACATCTCATTGACAGTATTACTTCACAGAGTTGGTTAACATATAATAACCTACAGTTATTTCCTCTTTCAGAATGGATTGGGTCCAGCATTCTGGAAGTTTTCTGATTACTGTTTTTAAGAAATCTTGCAGTTGATGATGACACCCTTTTTTCCTTCTAGCCCACCCCCCCCCCTCCATAATTAAGTTTGAATTCCTCCTTCCTAAATGTTAAGGCAGTTGTCTCTGCTTGCCAATCCGGTATGTTATATATCTTGTAATTAAATCAGGTGGATTTTGGAATACTTGCCAGGAAAAGAGGTCCATTGTATTGAATGTTTTGTCTGTCTACTGTTCATGTTAGTGCTGTGTATGTGAAGACATCCATCATTTTAATATCCTGCACTTTATTATAAAGTGTTCTTAACCTTTAACCTTTTGGCACCGGAGTTTTACATTTAAATTTTAGCACACTCTGTATGTAAAATGTGAATAATACATGAACCAAGAAAGGTAGCATTATGAAATAAACGGCATTTTGAAGAGAAAAACGGAGAGTGTGCAGCATGTTTAAAATACTCAGTACTTATACTTGTTAAAAAAAAATATATAAAATGCAACATCTGGAGAGTAGCGGTACGCCCGTCCTATATATAGGACGCACGGTCTTAAAGGTTAAAAAGCCGCGTTGATATTTATATTTTGGTGCATGGTGTATCAAAAACATGTTATTTGAACCAAAAAAGATAAAATTGAGAAATACACGGCATTTGGGGAAAAATAAAACAGAGATTATGCAGCATGTCTTAAAAATGCAGTAAATTTTCTTTTTCCTTAACTGTATAAAATTAATTTCCAGGGTTTTTTTTGGGGGGGCGGGGGGGCATGCATTCACATATGTGAACGTAGGCCATTTAAAGGTTAATATCACTGTAGAAATATTCTATACAAACCATTTTTTTCTTTCTTGTTTTTGAGCTACACAGACCTTGTTAATAGCATTAGTCTAAAATGTGTCTGCCTTGTAATCAGGAGACACCATTTTCATATCTCAACTCTGACACTAATTATCCTTTTTACCTTCAGACCCTCCAGGCTCATGCTGGGATTGTACCTGAAATTAGGCCACACCTGATTCCTTCCACATATTTCTGATTCTCCACTATTATCCACTCATTTGATACTGTAACTTCCTTAGTTACTGACAGTATTTTTAAACTACTAATACATTAGTTAGGTTTGCCCACTTATTCATTTTAAATATTTTTGTGTGACAGGTGAAATTTTGGCTGCATACTGTCCCATCTGCCATGTACCACATTTTGTTCTGCCTTTCTCTGCTTGCTAAAGAAGACATGTTGGTATTTGGAAGCAAGTATTGAAATTTAGTGTAACTTGCATGGAAGCTGAAAGTAGTGCACTTGAGTGTGTAAGTATTGTATATTTTTAGGATTTTTCTGTGAGAATAAGTAATTGTCTGTTTTAACTTTCTATGTTGAATAAAGGTGCAACATATAGGAGTGCTAAATCAGATTTACTCACATGTGGTGGAATATCCATTTAAGATTTCTTCATTTAAAACTTCATTCTAGCATTCAGTTCATATGCTCCAAACTAAATCCGTCCACTTACTGTTTGTCTCAGTTCGGAGTTCAAACTCATTGTCCTCCAGAAAAACATTAAATTGGGATTTACTTCAGTTGCATCTTCTGTAGTTGTGTGTTATGGTCTTTACATCTGCAGTAATATTCCATTTCTGTTACTGAGACTACAGTTTAAAGGAAGATGGTAAATAAACCATTAATTATTCTATGTGGGTTTTTATTATTTCGTTAGATACTAAGTGTAAGTATATTCCACTGTTACTGTTGTGGTAATGCATAGTGGATACACTGTCTCATAGAAAGGACTGATTTGGAATAGGATAGGGACAGGTGGCGGGCACTTGTAAACGTGGTAATGAACCTTCAGGTTCCATAAAATGCGGGGAGTTTCTTGACTACCTTAGAACCGGTGAGCTTCTCAAGAAGGACTCTGCTCCATGGAGTGACTTAGTAAGTCAGTCAGTCCCATAAAAAGGGTGTTACTTTCACCATATACAGATGACAGATAAATTTAGTCATCATGAATAAAATACACTTATTCATTCGAACACAACACAGGTTTATTTTCAGTCATATTGTTGCCTTTACATGCGTTCTACATGTCTTGGCCTGTACTTAGGCCATCCTCAGGCATGGCAATACAAAAATCTTAAAATGGAAAACATAATAAAAATCTAAGGGGCCCCTTGTTTCCAGTCACTAGTTTTTATAATGCTAAAACAGACAATATAAAATATAAAAGTATCAGATCTAAATCATTTTTAAAATATATATATATGAAGACTTATTAGAGTTAGATCCTTGTATATTTGTGTATTATATATGAGAGTTAATATTAAAATTCTTCTACGATTTTGTGTGTTTTGATTGGCTCGCCGTGGTCTCATGTAGCGTATTCTTTTATAAAGTCACTCCCCAACTCTCTGCAGGTAAACATCACTCCACCACCACCTTAAATTATAGCCAGGCCTACAATTTGCAAACAGAATTCAAAGAAGAAACTTTATAAAAGAATACACTACATGGGTCCATGTTGAGCCAATTAAAATATGCAAAATCACAGAAGAATTGTAATATCAACTCTCACTACAATACACGAGGATCTGAATCTAATAAAATCTATATATGCATTTTTAAAAATTATTTAGGTCTTATACTTTTATATTTTATATTCCGAGTTTTAACACTATAAAAACAGTGACTGTGAACAAGGAACACCTATATTTTTATTATATCTTCCTTTGTAAGATTTTTTGTATTGGCATGCCTGAAGATGGCCTAAATACAGGCCGAAACATGTAGTACACATGTAACGGCAACAACGTGACTTGAAATAAACCCGTGTTATGTTTGACTGAATAGGTGTAGTTAATTTAGTAATGAACATGATGGAATGGCTTCCATAAAGTTCATCATAATCTGTATCTATGTGGAACAATCATGACGAAATTGTAAATTGAAAATTTGTGACTCATTCTTTGACTGCTGCAAAATCCTTGTCCATTCAGGTCCATTCAGTGAAGCATAGATGATGACATGATGTAACTGTTTAACAATCTGCAGCAGTGAGAAAATGGTAAGCTAATCCAAAGCTTCATGAAAATGACAATGATTTTGATGTACAGTTGTTAGCCTTTATAGAGGAACCACTGTCAACTAAACACTTAAGAGGAATTCACGTGCACTTGTTTTGTTGAGTACTGGACAATGCTGGCAACAGCAATAAACGCACTAGTAGCCTTTATGGCGCCAGAATTGGACTACAGTGAACACGCAGTGTAGTGCTGAGAAAATCAAATAGCCACTGAATTTATAGGCCAAGAACATGCAAAGAAATTGGTGGCCATTTAAAATGTGAGTCTTTTGCAGACTACAATGGGCACTTAATTCTGGCTCCATAGGGTTAATATATGCCTCTCTTGAAAGGCTTAAAACAGTATGCTATAAAATTTTCAGTCGCTTTGAAAGAGTTTTACAAGAAATTTTAATGTACAGTTTCTTGAGGACCTGTTTTATGTTGGCAATGTCACATGTTTCTTAGAATATTAACCCTTTAAACCCCAAATTAAATCCCATCTGCTTTTTGCTGGCATTATTAGGAGCTCACCATTTTCTCCACGTTAGCAGGATAAGGGTTAAATTATTAACCTTTAGGCTACTAATGTCATATATATATGGAGCACCCATTC